>Ga0255760_10005331_pt1 | contig 11003 bp, 14 predicted proteins | sample 071ome_25_FD_179960 | JGI IMG/M metagenome (GOLD analysis project Ga0255760, IMG submission 179960) | Coastal salt marsh microbial communities from the Groves Creek Marsh, Skidaway Island, Georgia - 071410BT metaG (version 2) | ecosystem: Environmental > Aquatic > Marine > Intertidal zone >... | reverse complement strand
ATCATATCCTCACTATTTTTTTCAGTTAGACTACTCCATATTAATTGTTTGTCCTTTGGAATATCCGGGATGTAGGTGATAACTAGCGCCCCCTTATTGCACTTAATGTCCTCCTTAGCATGTAAGCCATGAAACTTATTTAGTTCATCAATTAATCGAGGGAAGAATCCTCCTTTTCCATTAGAATAATGTTTTCTCATCCGTTGAAGACCGGCGAGTTGTTTTAATTCTTCAACAGACATACGTACCTCTAACGCGCCAACCATAGGATCAGCTGGCCAACTAGCTGAGCCTTCAGCGTCATACATCGCAATATTGACTCTCGTGTATATCTGTAAATGGATCGTTTCCGCCAACGCTCTAAAATCGGTTGCCATATAACCCCCTTTAGTCATGGAAATACATTACCAGAACGTTAGGAATTTCATAGCCCTTCCTGAAGACCAGTGATTTCGGGTGTTTGGTTTAGAAGTGTTTCTTATGTTTATTTTGAACAGTGTTTGAAACAGGGATCTGGCAGCTTTATTTAACCCATTGTTTAGGCTCTGGATGTGCCTCAATGACCGACTGCTGAGCTGGTGGGAGTACATCAAGTAAATCTATACCGGCCTTAAGCTCTAATTCATCAACCGACTCGAGATACTTATCAAGGTCTCGAGTGTAAAGAGGCTCATGATCAATGATATAAGTAAGTGCTTTTTGTGTAGAAGGGTCAAAGATTACCTTCCAAAGATGAGATGGGACAGGCACCTGGTTACCAATATAATCAAGCTCACCTTGATAAAGGCCACCAGCATAGACATAGACAACACCTCTATGATTCGCGTACTTACGCTCTCTATTTTCCAACCCTTTCCAAATGCCTTTATTGTGTGTAGGAAGCTGAGGCACCAAGTTACTCATGTAAAAAGTTTCACGGCTAGCACTTGCAGTTGTGTCTATACTCTCGCTACTCGCCAAATGGCCCTGCTGATAGATTGGTTCCAGGTAATCTTCAGGTGTTGTCTGGTATTCCTCTGGTATGTCAGGATCAGGAGCAAACTGATCCTTACGCTCTACACCAGCACCAGCAGCTTGCGCCTCCAACTTAAAAGCAACCCAGTCAGCTGCCTTAAGCTGGTAGTTATATCCTAGAGCATAACCCTCACGGCAAATTACAAGATCACTCTGCTTTGGGGTTCCCCATTCAAGGTGTGGACAGGCAAAAACCAATGAAGGCGCCCCTATCATCATAATTGAGCTGATCATTAGATGGTTTATTGCCCGCATTAGTAATCACTCCAAAGGTTTGAAAATTTCAAATTCAATAGGTGCTGGGCCTTCAGGTAAATCAATATATTGCTGCCTAAAGGACTTGAACTGATCATTGAGTACCTTATCGTCTAAGAAGCCTTGACCGTGATGCAACAACTCAAATACTGGAGCCGCAACTTGATTAAGTTTCAAGTGGCTCTCCAATTTCCTCTTCAGCCTGCCAAGCAGCCCCTCATTGCCGTCAATTCCAAGGACTCTCTTAACGTACTTCTCTTCATCATCAAGGGTTCTAAAGTACTTCGCAGGTAATATGCCTGAATCCACTTTAAGCATTGGAAACTGACCGACAAATCTCGAAACGTCGTTCTTAAAGTATTTCTTGAATACTATAAAATCGGTCGCCAATACCAATTGAACATTATTACGAGCTATCAGATCATAGAGCGCTTTTTCCAGAATACTTCCATGGTAAAACGTGTCCTCTAGCAGCCTCACACAAAGGTTAATTTTGCGGGTTGGGTTTTGACTTGCAACCTGGTTAAGCATTTCAATGAATGAAAGAGCGCTACCGATCTTACTCTTGTCTGTTGCAAACCTATAAAATGAAAATAGATGAAGAGGTCGACTAGAATCCTTTAACCTACTCCGATGACGCTTTAGGTCATCATAAGCAGGAAACTGTTCGTTTTCATCAGGCTTAAACCAATCAAGCAACTCATATCCACCAGCACTATGAATCAATTGAACACCGGGGCGCATTATTTTGTATCCATAGGAATCCATAATGAGATTCAACGCATTAGGATCTGTCTCACATTCAATCACTTTCTTGAAATATAAATGAAGATCACATTCAAACCCAGAGCCTGGATAATCTAGGCCAAATAGTAACGTAAGCTGTTTTGGTAATTTTGACCTCACGGCGAAGTCTCTCTCGCGGAGTAAACGGATAGCCTGATTCCAATTCATATCTAAACCGTTATCTCTCGATAATCGGTTCAGGATAGATGCCTTAGTACCCCCTTCTTTGGATTTTTTTAAACGCTTAGCGTCTTGTTTAATTGCTCTCACTGGTCTATTCGACGGAAAACGTAAGTAGTCTGTGTAGTCGATTTTCATGATAAAGCCTCATTACAAAAGCAATGATCAATGGCCGACTCATTAACATTGCAAATGTTATGAGATATAAGAAAGATAAGCAGGTGAACTGAAGCGTTCTCAGCCGAGGTCGGCTATGCATGCGTCCTGTAGCGCTAAGTGCTACTGTAGGCGCTTTTGGATGGAAATTTCAATACCGAAAAAGCAGATTGGAAACGTCTATGAGATTATTTTAGTGAAAGGTATAGATTAGCCATTTTAAAAGCCCTAAGTATGTGCTCTATGTCCTTTATGCTCTCTACGTCTTCGACGGAGTATATCTGTCATATAATGACGGGTTTCCTTTTCGTTCATATCTATCATTGCATGGAGATCCAAATCTAGACATGGATCAAATTCGTCCTTCGGCTTTTTGTACTTAGCCCTCAGCAATCGGGGACGATGTTTCAACATCACCAACTGATACTTCACATTATTACAGCTGATTAAAACAAAAGTGATCGCGTAATTCGAAACCCTTGTCAACTTCCGCAATAGACTCATAAACAATCCTCAATAGTTTTTCGAGAATTCGGAATAGCAAACAGATCTGGTTGCCGGCCAAGGTTATAAGACCATGCATCTAATAGCTGCCAATCGGCCTTATCCTTTCTGGATGCGTAACGCTTTCCTTTAATACACAATCGAGCCAAGCAAACACGCAAATAACGATAAGCTAACTCCTCCGTCATCAAAGGTTGGCATTTAGTCAGCTTAAGTTGCGTATTGGAGGGCTCTTTCAGATGACCTGAGTATTGGCTAGCCATACGTTTAGATGTTGTTTGTAAGGAGTAATCGTAAGCAACAGCCCAGGCTGACTCTCCGATCTGCAGCAGATAGCAAGTAATAGAGATAACGCCACAGCGCTTTTCATGCTTTACCGCACTACGCTTAGAATAGGCACCCGCAGGAGTAGATCTTGGCCATACAACCTTTTGAACAGCAGTCCTCATTTCAACAGCCATGTTCCAACAAAATCTTCATGAGATAACGTGCTCTCCATAGATAAAACGTCCCTTGCCTTCTCCGCTAACACCTTAATAGGCGATTCAGTAAACAAGGTTACTCTTCTCTTTTCCACATCTGTTATTGGTCGACGGAATTCTTTGACTTTCTCTGACAGACTTAAGAACTCATGATTGGCCAATACGCCTAGTCTTGCAATTTGGGCGCTGAGGAATAATCCTTCTGCATTTTCATTTACGAGATGGAAACACGCATCATAGCTATTGATAAGATCATTGTGCTCCGGCTTGAAATCAGTTGCAGTTTCAAAAAGCACGACATCGCATAACTCGGGTAATTTCTTTGTAATGAAAAGATCCATTATTTGAGGATTCATAAACAATGAAGCGTTTTGAATGACCAGCAGTGCAGGTTTCTTGGTTACTGGTGTCTTCGAGGGCTTAAAGTTTACTTCACCTTTGTTATCGAAAAGTACCAGCTCAGGCGCAAGACCATCTCGACGCATTTTCAGCATCGATGAGATAATTGGCGGGCACTTTACCACTTCTGAGACGGAGGCAACATCTACCGGTACCAATTTGTTTTTAATCTCAAGGATGAATTGAGGATTGGCAGTCATTTGTAAACCACCGCCAACCGAATGCTTCAAAGTTTGAATGTTCCTAAGCAAATCCACTTCATTAAAACCAATGCTCTTCAGTAAAGCTTGGACCTGGAAAAAAGACATACTAATGACACGCCCGTTCTCTATAGCGTCTATCAATACTCTTAATTGAGCGCTTTGGTTCTTCATAAACTTCCTATGATTATTGAATTACTTAGGAACATATCACAGCAGTTTTTTTATGGAACCGCCGAAACTAACAATATCAGGCCTGAGCAATTTTAATGGGCTCAAAGTTATCTTCTGATTCAAGACCAAGCCCATTTAAATCATCCACAACTTCATCAAGAAGAGGGATATCAGGCTCAATATCCTTGGGTTGGGTTACTATCTCAGCCGTCATTGGAGGTAGATCTTTCTTGTCAAAGATATCAACATCAATTCTCTTTCCACCCTTAAACATCCTGGTGTTTGCGGTGAAAACATCATCAGTTACAGACGATTCAGGAATCAGAAAGAATTGTTTTTTCTCATACGCAGGAACCGAAGCAATTTGCTTCATCATATCAAGACGATCTTGATTAACCTTGACGATGAAACGCTTCAAGTCAGATTTTAGAAAGTGTTCCATAAGAGCACGCTTATCCGCCTTCTCGTTACCTGAGGAATTAAGCTTCTCAATGAATGAAATTTGGTTACCAATTACAAGAGATACAGAGGAGAAATCTTCACTACATGCCACTCGAATACCAACGGAATTAACTCCTACATGTTCGTCCACCAATACGACCTGGCAGTGACGTAAAAACTCGGTTCGAGAGATCTTAGCGGACTCTTCAAGATGCTTATAAAAACAGCTGGTGGCGTCCTGAGGCAGGTAAAAGATTGGCTTAATCGTGGAACTTAATGCCTCATGAAATAGGGCTGCAATACCTTCTATTTGAGAAGGAGACACTGAAGTAATAAAAACATTGTGAGGGAGATTACCGAAAGATCGACGGTACAGCTGAAGCATTAGTCGGTCTATACCTATCACTGCTAAAGGCATATCTTCATCAAGCAAAACCAGGGAGTGATTCATTACGCGAATAGAAAAGCATCTCAACATGACAGTCACTTATTTTTGTTTTGGGGAGTCTTGAGTGTCTCTAATTTTTTTAAAAAAAACTACGCCAAAACAAAATCAATATAGAAAAGTGTGACGCAATATGGCAATTTGGTCACACCCCAAAACAAAATAGGAATGTCTTTCCATGATGGACATCATTGCTCGAGAGCAAATTTCTCTGCCCCAATTAGCTATACCAATGGCCGTAACCATGCTTATTGGCTACTGCCTTGATCTTCACCCAGCTATTTCACTCGCTTGTGGCGCTTTCGTATCCATTGTTTATTCGCTGGTGACAGTTTTATCACGGCATTACACAGGCCTTCATCCAGTTAATCAACTATCACCAAATGACTTAGCCGATACTAAACAATTGATCGTGTTCGATCGATTCTATGAAGCGGCCATGAAAGATAACTATCACAAAGAAGAGCTAACACTTCTTATTCGTTTACATCCAATTTTGAAAGAAATGTATCTGCATTTAGCCCGTAACGAACGTGAGCTAATCAACTTTGATAAATACTCAAACCGTCTTAAAAGCGCTACCGGTTCTGATTGCATGAGAAGCACCCGCACATTTTTTGATTACCTACTGAGCCAACTCGAATGCATTCACGCAGGTCTAGAAAGTTCATTCAAAGATTTCTATATGGACCGGAACATCGTGACAAGCACTGCCATGTCAGTAGATAACCCTTTGCCAAAACTATTTCGAACCATTCACACATGGGTACCGGCATAACATGAAAACATTTACAGCCTCATTACTTCTCGCGCTACTTTCAACCAATGCACATGCTGAACTGGTAAAGGTTACCCTGGCACCCGACCCATGGAATGGTGTTGACTCAGTCACTACGGAGATCGAATGCCAGAAAAGATGTGCAATCAGTTTTGCAGGCCCCGTTATTGACGGCGAAATTCAAGCCTTGGCAGCGCCATTCAGCATAACAAATGACGTTGGAGTGCATCTGAATATTCAAGATGGCGGAATCATTGTAACGACCAGCTGGAAACAACTCGACAGCGATAAAATTTCAAGCTTTCTGTCGTGGAATCAATGGATTGGACTGCCCGGCGATAAAGATATGCAAAACATGATTTTGCAAAATTATAAGAACTCAGAGTTATCAACCATGGTGCCTTATAAACCCAACCCATGGTTTAAAAACTTAACGCTTGATGGCTACCCTGACAGCCCCAAGCTGACAGTCACTTGCCTAGATTGTAAATATTAATCTCAAACGGGTTGGATTATGGATAAAGTTGTCTCTACCTTGCCGTACATTCATGCAGTGCTATTTTTTCGCCAGATAGTGCCTGTTTTCTTCGTAAGCATGTTCGCTTCATGGGCTGGAGTGTTTTGCGCTCTGGCCGCCTGGCTAATTTTTTATCGAGAACTAAAACCTTACTACAAGCTGTTCCATACTGGTGACCCAATGAAGGTTAAGCAAATATCCAGTAAAGAAGACTTCATTCCCTTACCGAAATGGATCGTGGTAAAACGCAAAGAACGAGTTCAATTATCGAGTGGCGAAAAGCTCGAGGACTTCTTTTCAGCAGAAACCACATCAAAACTCAAAGACATTGAAAAGCAACAAGGGCATCTAACTCATTATGATTGCGCTAATGGTTTGTTCCTAGACATGCAGTTATTCAACAGGACTACCGCCGATAAGAGTCATATCAAAAGAATTGAACTTCTAATGGAATACTACGGTTAGGCAGAGAGATTTCCAAAACCAAAGAACATCTGGAGTTGCTTATGTTGTTTTGCTTTATCTGGCTTTTGATTGCGACTCTAGCCATTCAAATACCCAACATACTAGGAATTCAAAGTAGCGCCAATGGAAGTTTGATAACATTCACAACTGCTTTAAAAATCTCAATTTTAACTCTACCAGCAACACTAATAGCATCCACCGGCTTCACGTTATTTTACGCACGCGGCATAGAATTCTTTAGTTATCCAGCAATGGCCCTTTATGCAAAGGTATTTGCTTTAGTTGCAGCGATTGTCATACAGGTAGTATTGCTTAAATCCCGCGGCACAAACTCCATTGAATTAATAGGCCTCCTGGTATGCCTTAGTGGAATTCTTATATCAATATTCAGCAAGGAAATTTCCGACAAATTATGATTATGTACATTGTAATGATAATAGGAGGACTGGCAGGTACATTTATGCTGGGGATTCTCCCTTCGGATGCTCATACACTAAGTGAAACAAAGCAATTAGCAATGTGCATAGTTGGCTTTGGTTCAGGTGCCTTCATTGGTGGAGCATTGTATGCATTATCAACGGGGTTCGACGGCTGATTGAGAAAGTAACTTTCTCTGGAATGTTAATGAAGCTGCTCGCAACGCACTCTAAATTTATGAGCCAACAAAAACATAGATACTATCCCTGCATTACAGATGAGGAGAATACCAGCAATAGTTAAAGAAGCATCAAGCTCAGACTCCAAAGCGCCCGGGTTAGTTAAGCCCGTGATGATCGTAATAAACTGCATCAACAAGATCGACAAAAGGCTTCCGCAGATAGTAAATAGCGCCAGACGCCGAAATACAGATTCTAAGATCAAGGTTATAAATTGCAGCATGAATTGTAGTCCACATGAGCAATATATCGCTGATCAAGATCGCTGTATTCAAAACCCTGAAAGCTCTTTGATTCAAAAGGCTTTGTATTTGGCAAATCAACGACAAAGTCTTTACCTGATAAATGAGTATTAACAAAGTCGACCGTTTTCGGGTCTGAATGGTAGCCACTGAGCAGAAGTGTAACCATATTAGAGCCATTAGATAAATTTGCTGTCATTATCAGGTCTACGTAAAACGTATGCCTATTAAAAGCAATGTATCCAGGCACTGGACAAGATGGATATCTCGCATTTCGATCAATGATCATGTGTTTAATAACACCAAAGTCATTGGTTTTATCCTTCTCCTCTAGCAATCCTGCAGTCAGTGCCCTAAACATAACAACCCCATTAATTAAAACTAGTAAAGAATACAGCCGCCAAAGAAACGCAGAAAAGTCCACCAGCACTTAATATAAGCGGCTTCATCAAAGATCGTGGTAAATGCCCCACTTGTTTGCGAGCCTTATCAATAATTTGGGAAGTTGTTGGTTTCCCAGTGAATAGACCGTGCATGTAAGACCATGGCTGAGCCGTCCAATGAGAACCAATACGATCCATTACTTGCTGACACATCTCATAGTCGCCAGCTTGATAAAAACAGAAGGCAAAATGGTTCATGATTTCAGCATCATCAGAATTGAATTGCTCAACTGATAGCCACTGAGGACAAGCAGCTTTGTAAGCCTTTCTCAATGTAGAACGCACTGACTCGTTATGAAACATGGCCGCACGCTTGGACTTTCTCTCAGCACTCTTTTCAATCTCAAAATCAAACGCCAGCCAACGCTCAGAAAATGCAATCGCCATAAGACCATAGAGCCTGTTATGACCTTTGGTACCTGCAGCGGCATTCTTGGCGAACTGGAACATTTCTTTATTGGACCCATGCCATTTAGCCGAAAAAAGCGTGAGCATTATTTTATGAGCAATGAAATTATCATCATCAACCTGACGGATCCGATTGAAAATTTGTTCACATTCACTGAGATCACCATTTTCGACCATAACAGACTCAACACTGAGCAACGATAGAAGTGAAAATAAACAGCGGGGCTTATCTAAAAGTATGCTCTCAAGAATATTTCTAGCTGCGTTCAGATGATTGTAAAATTCTTCATATGCAGAATCGGAAACGCTACTAGAATATCCATAACCTCTAGCCTCCCAAGCACTCCCAACATGCTTCTGAGCTAGGAATAAGTCAGGCCAGGTGGAATTTGGAAACTTATTCTTAAACTCTACAAATGAAGCCCCATATCCTGGATAGCTGGTCAGCTCATTTATTGCCTGGTAGACAACTGGATCCCCGTTTGCACATTTATCTAAAAGACCTATCAACCCCATCCAGTCCGAGTTATCTAATGCCTCTTCAATCAATAAAGATGTTTGATTTCTGAAAATGTAATCGATATGGGAATGTGAAAAATTGGTAAACAACTACTTATTCCTTTTGGGATGATCTTTCCTCCGAGACTAACCATAATTTCCGAGAATAGATATAGCGAAAACTGGAGATTTGACAAAAGTTGGCCACATGAAAAACCGACATTGAAAATGCCAAACGACTTGATCAATAATTAATCTCACCCCCAAAACAAAAAAGGCTAATACCATGAGCGGCATGACTGTGTTTGATGATATCAAACAGCAACTGCAGGATGCGGGCTACTCTAACGAAGAGTCTGAAGCCAACGCACATTTGTGGAATGAATTTTTCGAAACTCAAGCAACCAATCACGCCTTAACTGCCTATGAACTTTACCAGTCATTTGGCGTATCTATTGTTGCTGCCGAGAACATGCCAACGACCGATAACCCAGTACGTTCGTTACTGCATCAATTTGCAGGCGTTCAATCTAAAACTGCTGACTTCTATAAACTGGCAAATGCTGAACGGTTGTTAGCTGGGGGGATCGATATAAATGACATAAGAAAACAAACTGGTTGGCACAAAGCCCAAGACGGCCACTGGCGATATGAAATTTCTGATCATGATGCCTCTCTCTCCCATCCATTTCCCGAGTTAAAAAACACTGATCCCAAAGTACTCAACGATAAGATAGACCAACTGAAAAGAACTCCGAAGATAAATCGACTTGCCAATGTCTTAGACCACCCTTCTCTTTATGCAGCTTATCCGGGCCTAAAAAATTACAACATCGTTTTTTCATTGAACACCAACACCAGTGGATTTTATGCCGACCGGAGGTTGCTAGAGATTGGAGTACAAGGATGTGAAACAGATGTTGATCTCCTATTTAAAAGAGTAATGCATGAGGTCCAACACGGCATACAGGTAATCGAAAACCACGCAATAGGTGGTTCCCCTGAAGAGTTTGTCACCCTCACAACAGATGACAGACTTAATCAAATTGATCAGAGGCTCAAAGAAATCGAAGAAGCAAACCCGCTTTACTTTGACGCACTCAATGCTAGAGACGAATACGTCCAAGAAATGGCATCGAAGTACCATGCTTCTGAATTTAATGTCGACCACCTTCTTAAACGAGTCAAACCTGATGAAGAAATGAAGATTCTTGTATTGGAAGGAAGAGCCAATAAGATCAAAGAGACTGAAGACTCAGAAGAGATAAATGAATACTACCAGTTAACGGATGAACTACGTGAATTGAGCAGTGGCCTCAAAAGTTACTCCTTATCTGCCAACCAGCAGTACATGCAGTTATTGGGAGAAGTGGAAGCTCATGACACTGCTTACAGAAGCACGCTAAGCCCCGACGAAAGAAACGATGTCCCTCCTTACAATGTCCCCAACCCGACTATCAAGAAATCGGTCTTTTGGGATAAGGAAGCATTCCCCCCTTTAAATCAAAATGGGATGACAAAATATAAAAGTGCGAGCGCGATACAAGCAAGAACCGATCGACTCGAAACTAACATCCAGGCAATGCTTCGAGAAATTTCTAAAAACCCATTATTGGAGAGTCAGCACCGAGAACAAATACAAGCAAGTTATAGCGAACTTTCGATGCTTAATGATTGGCTTAAAGGTGAGTTTGCTCAAGCTCAGATCCGTAAAGAGCTCAAAGAACAAAAGCCTGACAATCAGCTGGAAAGATTATTAAAAATAGCGAATAAACAGTTTGCCAATATCGTCTCAATCAACGCTGTTCTTCCAACGAATCGTCTCCCAAGACAATTTAACTCGGTGTATGAAGTTAAAGTCAAAGCACTGAAGCTCAACTCAAAGCAAGAAACGCTGAAAGATCAAATACTCTCTGCTTCGGAAGTCAGTAACTCTCTAATGCAGGAGCTATTCCAGACT
>Ga0255760_10005305_pt1 | contig 11034 bp, 6 predicted proteins | sample 071ome_25_FD_179960 | JGI IMG/M metagenome (GOLD analysis project Ga0255760, IMG submission 179960) | Coastal salt marsh microbial communities from the Groves Creek Marsh, Skidaway Island, Georgia - 071410BT metaG (version 2) | ecosystem: Environmental > Aquatic > Marine > Intertidal zone > Salt... | reverse complement strand
CGGTTTCTCAACTCTTACCTGCCTCTTCGGACGCGCGATTCTAAAGACTCACTACACCGAGGTCAATCGTTCTTAGATGATCACTTCATCACTCGATAGGCCAGCATAACTACCTTCGGCTGCCAGTTGGCAACTGTTCCGACGCACCAGGGACTAAGGGTTAACTGAGCGCCTCGCGTAAAACTTCGTGGAACGAGTGATTGAGTGTCTCTCAGAATGATCGTTTTCTTTATATCAAGGCTCAATCTTTGAGCTTGGCGCTTTAAGCTTACGTGTCAGTTGATCGGTATTAAGTGATTTATTGTTCTTTGTCGACTTTGGTTTCTTCGATTGACTTAGGTTTCGTTACTGAGGAGTAATTAATAATTAAATAGTTATATATAAAGCTTGTTGTTATTGTTTTTGTTAAAGAAGAAATTTTCGTGGAGAAGTCCTATTTCTCTAGCAAATTCAAGGATATATCCGTTCCACAACCCAGTGGTTAGCCTGTGGGTTATTTCTGAGAATTCTGTAAGAAAACCTTGGCTGATTTGTGAGTATTTGACTCGCGGGCTTCCTTTAGCCAAGGAAATTTCACTGAGCCACAAGGTATCCCCAAGTTATCCACAAGATGTTGGGTAACTCATTGATCCCGGGCCATTTTTTTTGCGGAAATTTAGTAAAATTTCTAGCCAAATTCCGGTGTTTATAGTTAGTATGCAGGCTTAGCGTAGCCGATCAATGGGTCGTTGAAAAACCAGACCTCAAGGTCGATTCGGGGGCAGCGTTGGCGATCACCAAAACACCTAATGGTGTGGTTCGATTGGTTTCTCGACAGGTCGCTCGATAGCCTGATAGCGACTAGTGATTGGCAGTCATGACATGGAGCCTGATGTCACTTGCCGGTTGAAGCAATTGGCAATATGTAACTTTATTTAACCAAAAAAGTTACTTAACTAAAAAAGTTGGCGGAAGACGTGGCAAAGGAAAGGGGCAAGAAGTGCAAGAAGTGAAAGATTGGACAACTTGCCTTGAGACCCTGGCGCTCGATCTCTCTCAAGAGCAGTACAACACCTGGATTCGACCGCTTCAAGCCGATCAATCACCAGACGGCGCTCTCACGCTTTACGCACCGAATAAGTTTATTAAGGACCAGGTTGCTAAAGAGTTCTTAACGAAGATTCGTCATCACTTTGAGGGGTTAACGGGAAACACGGTACATATTCGTGTTGGCGCCGCGCCATCAGTGCGTGGGGTGATGCCAGGTAATGATCGAAGTGAAGGTTCCGCTGTGAATAGCTTTAAAGAGCGTGAGCGATTTTATCCGCTGCTGGAACTGAACAAGACGTTCACTTTTGACACCTTTGTGGGCGGACAATCTAATGAAATGGCAAGGGCAGCTGCGGTTCAGGTTGCTGAAAATGTCGGCATCTCTTCGTATAACCCGCTGCTTCTCTACGGCGGCGTGGGCCTTGGTAAAACCCATCTTATGCACGCTGTGGGCAATGCAATTGTCGATCGTCATCCCCATTTAAAGGTTGCTTATATGTACTCCCAGCGGTTTATGGAGGACATGGTTCGAGCTATTGAGCGGGGAAGCATGGGTGAGTTCACGCAGTATTATCGTTCAGTCGATGTGCTGCTGATGGATGATATTCAGTTTTTGGCCAAAGGAAGCAAGTCGCAAGAGGAGTTTTTCCATGTTTTCAATAGGTTACAAGAGGACGGCCGTCAAATCGTGCTCACGTGTGATCGGTATCCTAAGGAAATACAGGGTCTTGAGGAGCGGTTAGAGAGCCGATTTGTTTGGGGAATGACGGCAGCTGTAGAACCCCCAGAGCTAGAAACAAGGGTGGCGATTTTGCTCAAAAAAGCAGAGCAAGAGGATGTGCCACTCAGCCCTGATGTTGCGTTTTTCATTGCTGAAAAGGTTCGATCGAATGTAAGAGAGTTGGAGGGGGCGCTACGGCGCGTCATAGCGAATGCCCAGTTCACTGGGCGAGATATTACGATTGAGCAGACAAAGTACGCGCTGAGAGATCTGATAGCAATCCAGGCTCGTCAAATTAGCGTGGAGAATATCCAAAAGTCGGTCGCTGATTATTTCAAGATTAGAATGGCGGACTTGCTGAGCAAGAAGCGTAATCGGTCTTTGGCTAGGCCAAGGCAAATTGCGATGGCGTTATCTAAAGAACTAACCCACCACAGCCTTCCAGAGATAGGCGACGCGTTCGGTGGCAGGGATCACACAACGGTTCTCCATGCTTGTCGGAAAGTCAGCGAACTACGAGAGCTTCATAATGAAGTACGAGATGACTATCGAACGCTAAGAAGAATGCTTACGAGCTAGGTGTTAGCTGAAGGCCCAACAAAAGCGTAAGGCCGCAAAAGGAAACGTAGATGAAGTTTGATGTCGAGAAAAGTGCGCTTATTGAGCCGTTGCAGCGAGTTGTCAACGTGCTTGAGCGTCGGCAAACCCTGCCGATCTTGTCTCACGTGCTGATCGAGTGTAGTGAGTCCGGCATCGTGTTGGTTGGGACTGATCAAGAGATTGAGCTGTCTGCTCGTATACCGATCGATAGCGTTGATGTATCTGGCGTTGGTGCTGTTACCGTACCAGGACGCAAACTGCTTGATATTGTGCGCCATTTACCAGAGGGCGTAGTGATTAGTTGCGAGGAGGAGGCGGACCGATTTGTATTGCGAAGCCAGCGATTTGAATCACAGCTAGCAACGTTGCCAGCGAATGAATTCCCTTGGATTGATCTTGCCGTCATAGCGAATGACCCTATTAAAGCTAGCGGGAAGGCGCTTAAGGCTCTGCTTTCCAAGACGATGTTCGCAATGGCTCAGCAGGATGTTCGTTATTTTTTCAACGGTATGTTGTTCGAGTTTGAAGTGGGTCTACTTCGCTGCGTTGCGACCAATGGCCAGCGCCTGGCGATAGCGGAAGCCGCACTTGAAGGGGCGCCAGCTGGATCGCGCCCCATACTGCCGAGGAAGGGCGTGACAGAGCTTGCTCGACTGCTCGATAGCGACGCCGAGGAAGTTCGACTCCAGTTCACGGATCAACACGTGCAAGCGGAAGTCGGACTCGACCGGTTCGTGAGTAAACTGATCGATGCGGAGTACCCCGACTACACCAAAGCGATCCCGTCATCCAGCGACCAATCATTTTCGTGCTCGAGAAACGATTTGAAAGACGCACTAGTCCGCACAGCTGTGCTGTCGAACGAGGTGTATAAGAATGTCAGACTGTCTTTGTCAACAGGCCAATTGGAGATCTTTACTAATAACCCTCAGCAGGAGCAGGCCATAGAGCAAATTTCGGTCGACTACACCAAAGAGCCGTTGGAAATTGGGTTTAATATCCATTTCCTAATCGAGGCGCTATCGGTGATGTCCGGGGATTCGGTCAGGGTTGAACTAACAAACCCCAGCAGCCCATGTAAGTTACAGGACCCAGACGACCCTAGTGCACAGTTTATTATAAGCCCGATGGTTTTATGATAGTGACCACTCACTAACTGACGATTATTGAGCAATCAATTGCCATTAATCCGGTCACGTTGCTCACGCAATTTAGGAAGGACTCATGAAATTCTCCGTTAGCCGAGATAACATTTTAAAACCGCTTCAGCAGGTTGGTGGGGTCGTCGAGCGAAGACAAACGCTCCCGATCCTGTCGAATGTTTTACTTGTATTGGAGGGGTCTAAGCTCTCGATGACGGGGACCGATCTAGAGGTGGAAATGGTGGCCAGCGTCAATGTGGAGGCAGATTTGCCAGGCTCACTCACGGTGCCCGCTAGGAAACTGGTTGATATCATTCGCGAACTACCAGAGCAGGCCGAGATCGGTTTTACCCAGAAGGGCGAGCGGCTAGAGGTTAGGTCCGGCCGGTTTAAGTCTAACCTCTCGACACTGCCTTCGACCGATTTCCCCGCTGTGGAGTCGGACACATTGAGTCCCCCGGTTTCTATTGGCGCTGAAACGCTGAAGTCTCTGCTCGACTTAACCGCGTTTGCCATGGCCCAACAAGACGTCAGGTATTTCTTGAATGGGATGTTGCTCGAGGAAAGTGAGGGGCAGCTGAGATCAGTGGCGACGGACGGTCATCGGTTGGCGCTTAATCAAGTTGCACTGAGCGCTCAAAGGGACGATGGCATGGGTCAGGTGATTGTTCCGAGAAAAGGCGTTATCGAGATGCAGCGGTTGCTTTCAGACAGCCCCGATGAGGTAGAGGTATCGGTCAGCAGTAGCCATTTGTGCTTGTCCTCTGGCCCGTTTGTTTTGACAACTAAGTTGGTAGATGGTCGTTTTCCAGACTACCAAAGGGTCATTCCAAAAGACGGGGACAAAGTTATTCTTGCTGATAAGTTGGAGCTTAAGCGAGCGCTCAATAGGACATCGATTTTGTCAAACGAAAAGTTCCGTGGAGTGCGGGTTCAGTTCAAGTCAGGGTTAATCGAAATATCGACGAATAACCCTGAGCAGGAAGATGCTGAGGAATCACTGCCCGTTGAGTACGACGGCCCAGAATTAGAGATTGGGTTCAATGTTGGGTACCTTCAGGATGTCCTAAATGTCGTTCGTGGCAGCCAGGTCAAACTAACGGTCAACGATGCAAATAGTAGCGCCTTGATTGAGGACCCGGAAGCTGAGCAAGCGCTTTATGTCATTATGCCCATGAAGCTTTAGGGGCCCCACCACTGCTATCCGCTAAGGACAAGCTTTGCCCGCTGCAGCCTCTGGGATGAAACCAGGCAATCTAATTCTCTTGATTGGCAAGCTAACCAAAGTCGCGTGCAACGCTGAACCCATCAGTTTGCCTGAGCGGTTTAGCCTTAAACAAAAGAGGGAGAGCAAGGTTCCGTGAGCTTATCCCGTCTTGAAGTAGCGCAATTTAGAAACCTTGAGCCAACGACTCTTGACCTCACCGGGCAAGTGACGGGGTTGTTTGGCGATAACGGCTCGGGGAAAACCAGTCTTCTAGAAGCGGTTTATTGTCTTGGCACGGGGCGATCTTTTCGTGTTGGGCTGCCAAGCTCTATGATTCAGCACGGAAAAGAATCCCTGTTGGTGCGAGGTCAGTTGTCGTCTGGTGAGTGGTTAGCGGTAGAGCGCGGCAGAGCACAAGCCATTCGAGCAAAAATTAACCACGATGTTGTGACCCAAACCTCTTCTCTTGCCGAGGCATTGCCTGTGGAAGTAATGGACCCAACGACGATCGAGCTGCTACTGGGTGAACCCGAGCGTCGACGACGATTGATTAATTGGGGGTTGTTTCACGTGAAACCAGCGTTCAAGCTAGCCTGGCAACAGGCGAATCGAGCCCTGAAGCAAAGAAATGCTTGTCTGCGCTCCCCTGGTTTAGGGCGCTCCAGAGAGTGGCTTGAAGTTTTCGCTAAGCACGGAGAGGTCATCCATGAGCTTCGAGAGCAGCACATCCGGAATTTGGCTCGGTCTTTCACGGACTGGCTCAGGCTTTTTGATTGGCCCACGGAGGTCACGCTCGATTATCGAAAGGGCTGGTCTGCTGACCGCACCCTCAAAGAAGCGCTGTTAGAGAACGAAGAATCAGATAAGGAGCGCGGGTTTACCCAAAGAGGGGTGCACAGAGCGGATCTCGTTGTAAAGATCGGTCAGCATCCAGCGTCATTGGTTTCTAGTCGTGGCGAGGTAAAAATGTTGGCGTGGCTATTGAAGTTGTCGCAGCTTGGCTTGCTGCCTGAAGAAGTGCAGAACCGGACTGTTTTGTTGCTCGATGATTTCTCGTCAGAATTAGATGAAAAGAACGGCCGGAGACTCGCGCAGACCCTCCTGACGCTACCGTTTCAAATCATACTAACTGGTGCCTCCTTAGAGGCAGCAAATACGCATTGGGGGGAGCATTTAGCGCGGGTGTTTCACGTGAAACAGGGTATAATCGGTGAGAGCGGAGGATAATCCTATGACAGACGAAAGAACCTATGACTCTAGCAGCATCAAAGTGCTAAAGGGGTTAGAGGCTGTTCGAAAGCGACCAGGAATGTACATCGGCGATACTGACGACGGAACTGGCCTCCACCACATGGTCCAGGAGTTGGTTGATAACTCGATAGACGAAGCGCTGGAGGGTCATTGCTCTGAGATTCAGGTGATTGTTCATATGGACCAATCTGTCACCGTCTCTGACAACGGGCGAGGCATTCCGACCGATATGCACGAGGAGGAGGGTCGTTCAGCCGCCGAGGTCATCATGACGGTGCTCCATGCCGGCGGTAAGTTTGATGATAGTAACTACAAGGTATCGGGTGGTTTGCACGGGGTTGGCGTGTCTGTCGTTAATGCCTTGTCCTCGGAACTGACGTTAACGATTTGGCGAGAGGGCCAGATTTGGGAACAAACCTATCACCATGGAGAGCCAGAGGCGCCGCTTAAGGCGATAGGGTCGACGGAACAAACCGGTACGCGATGTCGCTTCAAGCCTAGCGAGGAGACGTTTTCCAATATCGAATTTAGCTATGACGTCTTGGCAAAACGGCTTAGAGAACTGTCGTTTCTTAATTCTGGAGTGGGTATACACCTTAAAGATGAAAGAACGGGCAGAGCCGAACTATTTAAGTTCGAGGGCGGTCTGCGCTCTTTTGTAGATTACTTGAACGAAAATAAGACCATACTCAACCCTGTCTTCCATTTCCAAACAACGCGAGAGGATGGTATCGGTGTGGAAGTTGCCCTTCAGTGGAACGATTCGTATCAAGAGTCGTTACTCGCGTATACCAATAATATTCCGCAAAGCGACGGTGGGACGCACCTACAGGGTTTTCGAGCAGCGCTTACCCGATCACTGAATGGATACATTGAGCGAGAGGGACTAGGTAAAAAAGCGCAAGTGAACACAACAGGCGATGATGCCAGAGAGGGCCTAACGGCGATTATTTCTGTCAAAGTACCCGACCCTAAGTTCTCCTCTCAGACCAAAGACAAGCTTGTGTCCTCTGAGGTGAAGCCGGCAGTAGAGCAAGAGATGGGGCAAGCCTTCGGTGATTATTTGCTAGAAAACCCGCAGGATGCGAAAGCCATTGTTCAGAAAATGATCGATGCTGCCAGAGCCCGAGAGGCTGCTCGAAAGGCGCGAGAAATGACTCGGCGTAAAGGGGCGCTCGATATTGCTGGCCTTCCGGGGAAATTAACGGATTGCCAAGAACGAGACCCGACGCGCTCGGAGATTTTTCTGGTCGAGGGCGATTCCGCGGGCGGATCTGCAAAACAAGGACGTGATCGTCACAATCAGGCAGTGCTTCCACTCAAAGGAAAGATTCTCAATGTCGAAAAAGCTCGTTTTGATAAAATGTTATCGTCCGCCGAGATTGCGACACTAATCACTGCTTTAGGCTGCGGTATTGGCCGAGATGAGTTTGACGCGGATAAATTGAGATACCATAAAATTATCGTTATGACAGATGCGGATGTGGATGGTGCCCATATTAAAACGTTGCTACTGACGTTCTTTTTCCGACATATGCCTGAGTTGATCGAGCGGGGTCATGTACTGATTGCGCAGCCGCCGCTTTACAAAGTCAAGCGCGGCCGTCAAGAACGTTACATCAAGGACGATGCAGAGCTTGTCGCATTTACCTTGGAGCTAGCGCTCGATGAAGCCAGTGTAGAGTTGCCTGATGGCACGGTCCTCTCGGCCGAGATCTTAGGTGAATTAGCGACGGCTTATCAAAAAACCCAAGACCGAATTCATCAACTCGACCGAGTCTATCCAGCCGTTGTGCTTGATCAGTTTTTGTTCTTGCCAGCGCTCGCGGTAGAGGCTTTTGTCAATGGCGGCGAAGATCTCCAAGCGTTTGGGTCGCAACTAAACGAGCGATTGGCAGCCATACAAAATGCGCAGTTTCAGTATAGCGTCGACGTGGCCGAAGCGGTGGATGGCAACGAGGCGTCGATCCAGGTTTCAGTGATCAATCACGGTTTTGAGCGACGGTATGAATTTGGTAGAGACTTTTTCGCGTCGCAGGACTACCAAGGGCTCGCTGCCTTTGGGGCAGAGATGCTCGTTGCCGTGCCGGAAGGCAGTCGAGTGTTGAAGGGAGAGCGCTCGCAAGCGGCTAACGATTTGGTTGAAGCGCTGAGTTGGTTGCAAAAAGAAGCAGTCCGTGGTCAGAGCAGGCAGCGGTTTAAGGGCCTTGGAGAAATGAACGCTGACCAGCTATGGGAAACAACCATGGATCCAGCTCATCGGACGTTACTCAGAGTCTCGGTGGAGGATGCCATCGCAGCCGACCAGGTGTTCAACACGTTGATGGGTGACCACGTGGAGCCTCGACGAGACTTCATTGAGCAAAATGCGCTGGCCGTCGCTAACCTTGACGTGTGACAACTAAGCAGCGGTTTCGAGCAAGGATAAGTCGGCGATCTGATTAACAGCGTCGCGAAGCATTTTCAGGGTTGAGACGCGATTGGCGCGTAGCGCCGCGTCGTCACTCATGACGAGCACATTGTCGAAATAATCCTGAATAGCATTCAACCCTTGGCCGAGTTCGGCGAGACGGTTTGAGAGCGGAAGGCCTTTAGTTTCGTTCAGAGTAGCCGCGAGGCCAACCACCGCTTGCTCGGATGGATGTTCAAACAACGCCGGCTCGATATGGCCCACTTCGTCCTCGGTTACCTTGGTCAGCAGATTGTTGATCCGCTTTTGAGCGGAGATAAGCGCCTCAGCTGTCGGTTCTGCCTTAAAGTCCGCGAGGGTTTTCATATCAGCGTAGGCACTAGCGAAAAGCGGTGCGTCGTCTTTTCTCGCTAAAATCGCGCGGACAGCATCGTAGGGAACACCCTCATCAATGGCCCATTGCTCGAATCGATCAGTCAAGTAATCTTTCACCGGTTGACCGTCAAACTCACGGGCAAAACCTGCGACAGCATCATCGACTAACGTGAATGGCGATATTGGCAGCTGACTCTCAACACAAATCCGAACGACACCGATCGCCTGCCTTCTTAATGCAAACGGGTCCTTGCTCCCTGTTGGTGGCTGGTTGATACCAAATAATCCGACCAGCCCATCCAAACGATCGGCTAGCGCGACGGCTTGACTGACCTCACCCGTAGGTAGCGCATCGCCGGCAAATCTTGGCTGGTAATGTTCTCGAATCGCCAGGGACACCGTGCTCGCTTCGCCAGCGGCCCGCGCGTAGTACTCCCCCATGACCCCCTGAAGATCAGGGAATTCACCCACCATTCCTGAGACCAAGTCGGTTTTAGCGAGCTGACCAGCGCGCTGCGCTGAGGATTCATCGATGCCCATACGCCCGGCGATTTGCGCTGACAGTGAGCCTAGGCGCTCCGCTTTTTCAAAGTAGCTGCCAAGCTCCGCCTGATAGGTCACCTGTTTCAGCGATTCGAGCCATTCGGCAGGCGGTTGCTTGAGATCCTTGTCGTAGAAGAACTCGGCATCTGTTAAGCGTGGCGTAATGACCCGTTCGTTCCCCTTAATCACCATTTCGGGTTTGGGGCTATCGACATTGGCTACCGTTAAGAACACAGGTAACAACTGGCCAGCCTCATCAACGAGATGGAAGTACCGCTGATGTTCCCTCATCGCGGAAATGAGCACCTCGCTGGGTACGCGAAGAAAACGTTCGTCGAAGTGGCCTGCTAAGACAGTTGGCCATTCCACAAGCGCGGTTACTTCGTCGAGCAGGGCATCGTTTTCTGGGATCACTCCGCCCAAGGACTCTGCCTTGGCTGTGAGGGCGGTCCAAATCATCTTCTGCCGTTCCAATCGATTGGCCATGACGAAGTGCTCGGTCAACTGCGAAGCGTACTCGAGCGGTGATCGTATCTCGAATCCGCCTTGGCCCATAAAACGATGGCCCTGGCTTTGATTGGACGCGGTGCAGCCAAATAGCTCGATGGGCACGACCTCGGCTCCAATCATCACAGCGAGCCAGCGGACAGGCCTAACGAATTCGGCGCTCAAATCACGCCAGCGCATTCGCCTGGCGATGGGAAGTTGTCTTAAGGCCTCTTCTAGAATAGGTCCCAAGCGCTCGGCTAATGTCAGCCCCGGTGTAGTGGCTCGATACACGATCCATGCCCCTTTGTCGGACGTGATGGTCTCAAACGGTGTATCAGCAGGTACCCCGCAGGATCGAGCAAAACCAGCAAGCGCTTTAGTCGGTTGACCGGTTTGGTCATAGGCTGCCGTCACCGCAGGACCTCTACGCTCTATGGCTTGGTCTGGCTGAGTGGTTGCAATGCTATTGATGACGATTGAGAGGCGTCTGGGCGTTGCAAAGGTTTGGAGCCTGTCATGCTCGAAGCCCTCGATCAGAAGCGCTTCGCCAATGAGTTGCCCGAACGCGCGCTCAAGCGCTGTGAGGCTTGTGGGGGGTAGCTCTTCCGTTCCGATTTCAACGAGCAGGGGTAATGCACCCGTCATGACACTTTATCCATCACACGTTTGCGATCGTGGTCGGTCGCGAGCGGGAAACCCATCTGTGCTCGTGAGTCAAAGTAGCTTTGAGCCACTGCTCTCGCAAGTGCCCGAACTCGAAGAATAAACCTTTGACGTTCTGTCACCGAAATAGCGCCTCTAGCGTCTAGGAGATTAAACGCATGAGAGGCTTTCATCACATATTCATAAGCGGGAAGCGGCAAGCCCGTCTCAAGGAGCCGGGTCGATTCCGCTTCGAAAAAATCGAACTGATTCTGCAGGCCAGGGATGTCTGCTTCATCGAAATTGAAAGCGGACATCTCTACCTCGTATTGATGGAACACATCAGCATAGGTCACCACCTCATCATCGTGCCGGGACCAAATCAGTGACTGGAAATCCTCGACGCCCTGTAAATAGAGGGCCAGCCGTTCTAGGCCATAGGTGATCTCTCCCATGACGGGGTCACAGGGTAGCCCTCCTACCTGCTGAAAATAGGTAAACTGGGTGATTTCCATGCCATCCATCCATACCTCCCAGCCGAGACCCCATGCCCCTAAAGTGGGTGATTCCCAGTTGTCTTCGACAAATCGAATGTCATGTATGGAGGTATCAATGCCGAGGTGTT
>Ga0255760_10005304_pt1 | contig 11039 bp, 11 predicted proteins | sample 071ome_25_FD_179960 | JGI IMG/M metagenome (GOLD analysis project Ga0255760, IMG submission 179960) | Coastal salt marsh microbial communities from the Groves Creek Marsh, Skidaway Island, Georgia - 071410BT metaG (version 2) | ecosystem: Environmental > Aquatic > Marine > Intertidal zone >... | reverse complement strand
AAGAAAAGAAATCTGAAAAGAAAGAATGCACTCCTGGTGAGAGCAGCACTTATCGTGAAGTTCTCAAAAATAAATTGAGATCGGCGGGTAAGAGAGTTATTGCTGCTACTGGTGATGATGCAGAAGGTGGTTATGAAAAGATGGCTACCGCTTCATTTATTAAGGTAGATAAAGAAACTGGTAATATGAAACCAGTAAGTCTGTATGGTGAAGCACTGGTTATGGTTGCTGATTCCTTAATTGAAGAAGGTTATTCTGAGAATCACATCTTTGATGCTATTGATAATTTAAATGAAGAGCAAATGCAAGAACTTGAAGAAGGACTTGGCGCACTACTTAAACTGGGTACAAAAGCTTTGAAGAGTGGTGCTGGTAAGAAGATACTGTCAAAGGCTGCTAATCTTATTAAGGGTGGTAAAAAAGGTAAATCCGCTATCAGTAAAAGAGCGACTAAAGTTGTTAAAGACCAGAGAGCAGGTGTTGCTGGAACGGACGATGCCCTTAACAAAGGGCAACAGGCTCTAGATAAATCAATGTCTAGATTGAGAAGACAAGAGCGTCGTGGTGGACAAGCAGCAGCGTCTCTTAACGCAAAGGCAGTTGAGCGTGATGTAAGACGTGCTGCTGCATATGGTCCTCAAACATCATCGTCAAAACCATTTGGACAACGTATTGATCCGCCAAAATCAACTGGTGGTAAAGTTAAAGTTGAAATACCCAAACAATCTTCTATTGGCAGACCACTCTCTTATAAAGAGATGATGGCACAGCGTCGTAAAGAGTGGGCAGGAAAAAGTGAAGCAGAAAAGCAAGAAATCTTTAACCAATATCTCAAAAGGTGGAAACAAAATAACAAGTGACAATCTAAAAAATAGATAAAGTTACTATATAATGTAAGTATGTACAAAGACAATGCTTGCATTTTTACTCCCATTAGCTTCCAAGATTATTACGGATGCTGTTGCAAAGATTCCTGAGAACGAGGAACTCGGGGAGCAGCTGATTAAGGTGTGTATTGTTATTCTTGAAAAGGCAGTTAAACTGACCAAAACTGACATGGATGATAAGCTCCTTGCCAAGGTTGTTAAGGCAATCGAAGCACGCTGATTTATAAATATCTTTATAAAGATTCACAGGTAAGGAAACATGTCTCTTTGGGGAAACACTGATACCGTAGGTGACGAGCCAAAATTTGCTGCTCATCACGAAGGTATGGATTCGTCAAACTTCACCGTATTTGGTGTAGACGAAACCGAACTTGGTAATGCTGCTAATACCCAGTATGCTGTCTCCCACGAAGGTTGGGTTGGCATTACTACATACAATGATATGAATGGAAATCTTAGAGTCAAGTCTGAGGTTCTTGTTGCACTGAATATTGCATCGGGCGACCAAGCGAACGACGATACCATTTACACTCCATGATGATTGCGTGATATATGAGATTTGATGAATTGAATGAAAGTAACTATTTGCTTTTCGCTATAAAATTTTATAATAATCCGCAATCAGTTACTAGGGATGACTTTGAGTCAGACCTAAAACGTATACGTTATATAAAGAGACTGTTGAAGAGGTATAAAAATACAGGTGAACTTAAGATTCACCTGATATTAAATCACCTTATCATCTTGTTTAACGTATTTGATGAAGCAGCAGTACCATTACTGTTTTATCACTTGGAGGAGGATCTCTGGCCATCAATAAAGAGTTTCCTTGTCTTCTTGAATCGTATCCCAGATTATCCAAAAAGTGATTTAACAGGCATTCCTGCTGATGATGAGTGTTTACGTCAATTAAAACAGGTATAATGGACATCAATAAAGTTATTGATATTATAAGATCATTAAAAGAAGAAGCAGTTGCAGGACCTACAAACGCTGTGGGTTCTGGTCAAATTGCTGGTACTGTTGAAGCAGGTGATGATCCTCCTGTAAGAAATAAAAAGAAAAGAGAACCGACACCAGTTGGTCGTTACGGAACTCGTAGAACTTGGATGCAAAAGTAAAATGTTCTCACAAGATTCAAAAGTTGCTGTACTTGAATCGAAACTAAGCATTTATGAAGACCTATCTCGCGAAATGCTTGCCAAGTTGGAAGCAGCGGTAGAGAAAATATCAGAAGGTAACAATCGCATTGCTCAAATTCTCACGAAGCACGATGAGAGAATTGAGCAAAGTATGAAGACTGATACTCTCATCATCAAGATGATTGATGAACTTAAGTCTGAAAGCGAGAAAGATCATAAAGTTATTCACGATAGAATTGATAGAATACAGGTAGAGATAAAAGCATTCTCAAAATTCCGTTGGCAAGTTGGTGGAGTGCTAGTAGTTGCGGCACTTCTCATTGGAGCAGGCAGTAGAATCGCTCCAATCTTCTTGACTCCCTCACAACCCGCTGCTATAATAGAGCGACAGTAAAGACCTTTTATAATGGATCTAGTTGATTCCAAGTACATTGGACTAGTATCTTCGCGTCTGCAAAAATTCAAGAAGGTCAAGTCTGATCTGTATAACTTCCGCTGTCCTATCTGTGGCGACTCACAGAAGAACAAGAACAAGACGCGGGGGTATTTTTATGTCGTGAAGAATAATACGAACTTCAAGTGTCATAACTGTGGATCAAGTTTATCTTTCAATAACTTCCTAAAAAAGATTGATACGACTCTTCACAAACAATATACTCTTGAAAAGTTTAAGGAGGGACATACTGGCAGTGGTTTTGTTGTTGAGGCACCTAAACTTGAGTTTAAAAAACCAGTCTTCAAGAGAAAACTTAATCTTCCGAAGGCATCGGAAGTTCCTGCTGCCAAGGAATATCTTGAGAAGCGTAACCTAAACCCAGAAAAGTTTTACTTTACTGACAAGTTCAAGCAGTGGACAAACTCACAGAAACAAACATTTGACACTATTGGTAGAGATGAATCCCGTATCATTATCCCTATGTACGATAGGGATAAAAATCTCATCGGTTTTCAGGGCAGAAGTCTAGTTCCTAACTCTGTTAAATATATCACCGTGATGCTTGACGAGGAGGCACCAAAGATTTATGGACTTAATGAAGTCAATGACAAACTACCAATCTATGTGGTCGAAGGACCCTTTGACAGCACTTTCATCAACAATAGCGTGGCTTTGTGTGGTAGTGACGGTGACCTGGGTTATTTTAAGGGAAGCGATGTCATTCTTGTTTATGATAATGAACCCCGCAATCGAGAAATTGTCAATCGCATTGGCAAGTGCATATCAAGAGGGGAAAGCGTCGTCATCTGGCCAAGCGGAATCGTAGAGAAAGACATCAATGATATGGTCCTCTCTGGACTTAATGTTATGGATGTGTTAAAATCAAATACATACACAGGTTTAGAAGCAAAAATCAAATTTAACAACTGGAAGAAAATATGAGCAACGGTACAAAGGTTATCAAGAGAAATGGAAAGACTGAACCTCTTGATTTGAATAAACTTCATGTGATGGTGGAGCAAGCTTGCAAAGATCTTGCAGGTGTTTCTGCTTCACAAGTTGAAATTCAATCGGGCATTCAATTTTATGATGGTATTACAACGGCAGAGATTCAAGAAATTCTGATCCGTTCTGCTTCTGATCTGATCGATCTAGATCATCCTAATTATCAGTTCGTAGCAGCGCGTCTGCTGCTGTTCTCGCTGCGTAAGCAACTGTTTGGTAGGATGCACGAAAACCCATCCGTAAAAGCGCACGTAGAGCGTTGTGTGGAGCGTGGAGTCTATGATCCAGAAATCCTAAATCTTTATAGCGATGAAGAATTTGATAAACTTCAGTCGTACATTGATCATAGTCGTGACTATTTGTTCACTTACGCAGGTTTACGTCAGGTCGTTGATAAGTACCTCGTACAAGATCGAAGCACTGGTGCCTTATATGAAACACCACAGTTTATGTACCTGTTGATTGCAGCGACTATTTTTTCAAAGTATCCTAAGGAAACACGTTTAGACTACGTTAAAAAGTACTATGACGCGATCTCACGACACAAAATCAACATCCCGACACCAATCATGGCAGGGGTACGAACACCACTTAGACAATATGCTTCTTGCGTCCTTGTTGATGTTGATGACTCCCTCGATAGTATCTTTACTAGCGATATGGCTATTGGCAGATATGTTGCACAAAGGGCGGGCATCGGTATCAACGCAGGTAGAATCCGTGGCATCAACGCTAAAATCAGAGGCGGAGAGGTACAACACACAGGCGTGGTCCCCTTCCTTAAAAAGTTTGAAGCAACTGTCCGATGCTGCACACAAAACGGTATCAGAGGTGGTTCAGCTACAGTCCACTTTCCTATCTGGCATCAGGAAATCGAAGACATCATTGTCCTGAAAAACAACAAGGGCACAGAAGACAATCGCGTAAGGAAACTTGACTACTCAATTCAAATCTCAAAACTTTTCTACGAAAGATTTATTCGGAACGAAGAAATCTCCCTCTTCAGTCCTCACGACGTTCCAGGTCTGTATGATGCTTTTGGCACTCCTGACTTTGATGAACTATATTGTCGTTATGAATCAGATCTATCTATTCCAAGAAAAACTATCGGCGCTCAGGAACTATTTCTGGACCTCTTGAAAGAAAGAGCAGAAACTGGTAGACTGTATATCATGAACATAGACCATTGCAATTCTCACTCTTCCTTTATGGATAAAGTTGAGATGAGCAACCTGTGTCAAGAGATTACTCTCCCAACCAAACCCCTTAAACACATCGACGATCCTGACGGTGAAATTGCTCTCTGCATACTTTCTGCTATTAATATTGGAAAAATTAGGGATCTTGAGGATCTTGAAGTTCTTTGCGATCTTGCTGTTCGCAGTTTGGATGAACTCATTGATTTCCAAGGATACCCCGTCAGAGCAGCAGAAATCGCTACAAGGGCACGTCGCTCCCTCGGTATTGGTTACATCGGTCTAGCACACTACCTTGCCAAACACGGGGAAGGATACAATGATCCAGGTGCTTGGAAACTAGTTCATGATCTCACAGAGGCATTCCAATATTACCTCATTTCAGCAACTGTAAATCTTGCAAAAGAGAAAGGTGCTTGTGAGTATAGCAGCCGAACCAAATACGGAAATGGAATTCTTCCAATCGATACATATAAACATGACGTAGATGAAATCGTTGCGAATGAGCTTCACTATGATTGGGAGGGTCTTCGACTTTTACTCAAAAAGTATGGAGTCAGGAACTCAACACTGTCTGCTCAGATGCCATCAGAGAGCAGTTCCGTTGTGTCAAACGCAACAAATGGCATCGAACCACCTCGAGGGTATTTGTCCATTAAGAAAAGCAAAAAAGGACCACTCAAACAGATTGTTCCTCAATATGCAACTCTTAAAAACAATTACACCCTCCTATGGGATATGGAGTCTAATCGGGGTTACATTAATATTGTTGCTGTTATGCAGAAGTTTTTTGACCAAGCAATCAGCGGAAACTGGAGTTACAATCCAACCCAGTATCCCGACAATGAAGTTCCCGTCTCCGTAATGGCACAAGATCTTCTGACCACATACAAATACGGTTGGAAGACCAGTTACTATCAGAATACATACGACTTCAAGACTGATGAGGTTGAAGAAACCAAAGAGAGTCTTGATAATCTAATCGCTCAACTAGAACAAGCAGAGGAGGAAGAGTGTGAGTCTTGTAAGATTTAAGACGAACAGCAATGAACGACCAAAAGTCGATTCAATGACAGTATTCAATTCGGAAGAGGTGGATACCAAAAAGCAACCAATGTTTTTTGGTAAACCACTGGGTATTCAGAGATATGACTCTTACAAGTATCCAGTCTTCGATAAACTGACTACACAACAACTTGGATATTTTTGGAGACCCGAAGAGGTCTCCTTACAAAAAGACCGCAGTGACTATCAGACATTACGCCCTGAGCAAAAGCACATTTTTACCAGCAATCTTAAATACCAGATTATGCTGGATTCTGTACAAGGGCGCGGTCCTGGGATGGCTTTTATCCCTTACTGCTCACTACCTGAACTAGAAGCGTGTATGGAAGTCTGGGGATTCATGGAAATGATTCACAGTCGTTCTTATACTCATATCATCAAGAACGTCTATTCAGACCCTTCTGATGTGTTCGACCACATTCTCAATGATGATCGTATCGTTGAGCGTGCGATGAGCGTCACACAAGCATATAATGACTTTATCAATGCTGCCCATCAATATGATAATTCTAACCAATGGCAACACGCATTAGAAGGAATTTCCTATGCACAAGACGCAAGATATGAACTCAAGCGCAAGCTCTTCAGAGCAGTTGCAAACGTTAATATTCTTGAAGGTATTCGCTTTTACGTCAGTTTCGCTTGCAGTTTTGCATTTGGCGAACTCAAACTTATGGAGGGAAGTGCAAAGATCATCTCTCTGATTGCTCGTGATGAGAATCAGCATCTTGCTATTACTCAGAACATTCTGAAAAAATGGGCAGATGGTGATGATCCTGATATGAAGCAAATCTTCAAAGAAGAGGAGCAATGGTTGATTAGCACTTTTGAAAATTGTGTCAATCAAGAAAAACTTTGGGCAGAGTATTTGTTCAAGGATGGTTCTATGATTGGTTTGAATGACAAACTGTTGCAACAGTATGTCGAATGGATTGCTAATCGCAGAATGAAAGCAATCGGACTCAAACCAATCTATGACATTCCTGCAAAGAACAATCCACTACCTTGGACAGAGCATTGGATCTCTTCTAAGGGTCTCCAAGTGGCACCACAAGAAACCGAAGTTGAATCCTATATTGTTGGAGGAATCAAACAAGACGTTAAAGCAGATACCTTCTCAGGATTTAGTCTCTAAATCATATCAAGCATACAGAGAGGCAGCCAAAGCGGATGCCTTCCTTTTTGGTGATTACGATGGGTATCAGGCATTCGAAGATTTGGAGGACTGAGGTCCTCCTTTTTTTATAAATATATAAAAACGTTTCAGATAAATGAAGTCTTATAATCAATTTGTTTCCGAATCATATTCAGCGAGAGAAAATATTCAGGAAGCATTACCTTTGGCAATACCTCTTGCATTAAAATTGGCAAGCATGGGTTTGACTGCTTACTCTGCTTATAGTGCCGCACAAAATTTAAAAAAAGGAAAGTATGGTGATGCTGCATTAGACGCTCTGGGAATGGTTCCTGGAGGTGTTGCGTTTAAGGGTGCAAGGGCACTTGGTGCTGGTAGAAACCTTGCAAGAGGTGCTTCTGCAACTCAGAGTGTTGTAAGAAACTTTTCTCCAAACGCCAGAAATCGTGCCATTGAAGGTGGAATCGATATGGCAACTAAGGCAGCACTTGGAACTGGTACTGCATCCGCTTCACAAACAGAACCATCAAAGACTCAACCAGTATCATCTGGGAACACTTCACCAACTTCATCGACTTCACCAACTTCATCGACTTCACCAACTTCATCGACTTCACCAACTTCATCGACTTCACCAACTCAACCAGCACCTAGACCTTCAACTACTGTTCTAGCACGGAGAAAAGGTGTTCAGGGTAAACTAAATAAGTCTACTGGAGAGTGGACGAAGGGTGACTGGACTCAGAAAGAATCTGATAGATATAAGAGAGTATCCGCTGCACTCAAATCTAATAAATAATTAAAAGATCCTGGGAAGATGAAGTCCTATAAACAATTTGTATCCGAAACTTATACCGCTCAGGAAAGACTGGATGAATTTGTGGTACCTATTCTAAGAGGACTGGGTAGAGTTGCTTACAAAGCAGGGAAGCAAACACTTACAAGAAGATCAATTAGAGGTGCTGCTGGTGGAATTGGTGCTGGTAGAGCACTTGACGATAAGAATATGAGCGATAAAGATAAGGCATTTTCAATGGCAACTGGTGCTGCTTCCGTACTTCCAGTTGTTGGACCTGCTGCATTTGGTCTTCATCTTGGTGATTATTTAAGAAGTAAGAAATTTGGAAAAGATGCTCAGTGGTTGAAAAAAACTCTTGGGTTTACGGACGAGAAGGAGAGTAAGTGATGTCTACATTTAAAAGAATTTTAACTGAGAAAAAACGTAGAGATTACGGTAGAAAAGGTGGTCAAGGTGGGACTCAATCCACTTCCAGTACTCCTTATGGGAGAAGGGAATCTAGTGCTAATATCCAAGATCCTTCCCGTGCTCAGTCAGGTGGTAAACCCAAAACTTTTAGCACAAGACCAGGTATTTTATATACAACTAATGCTCCCAGTGGAACTGTTCTTGGAGGAAAAACACCAGAACAAGCAGATCAGGAAATAACTACGAAACAAAAGAAAAGAGGAACTCAACCATCTTCTTCAAAAACTCAACGTGAGATAAAAGGATTTGGAAAAGATATCCAAACTACATCTGATATAAGGCAAGCAGTTAGAGATACTGTTGCAAAAAATCCTACCGCTTCACCAGAATTACAAAGAGCACAGAGTCCATCAGCACCAGAAGAACTAGTTGGACAAGGTGCAAAAGAGGGAAGAGGAAGAAGGTATCGTCAAAGAAGACCATCAGATACAAAATCAACAGGTATCAGTCAGGCAAGATCATCAAAGGAGCAAGCTGCTTATAGGCAACAAATTAAAAGAGAAGCAGATAAAGTATTAAAATCTCTTCGAAATACTAAAACAGATACAGCAGCTAGAATGTCTAGTGCTGTTGATAGTGCTGAGCGTATCCAATCATTAAGATCTCGTGCAGCACAACAGGTAGACCTTGCTAAGACAACACGCGCTAGAACGGCACCAAGACCACAACCTTCTGCTGCACAACTTAGTAAGTTCACTACTGGTCAACAAAAAGGTTATATTGGAAAGTCTGGGGCACCGACATCCAAAGGTATTCAAACTTATACTACTAGAAGAGTAACAAGAGGATTTGGTGATGCTGGATATGATGCAGCAAAGCGTGGTGTAAAAGATCCACTTGGTGCAGTAAAATCTGTTGATAATATCGTTAGCAGAGCAGCTAGTGGTGATAAAGTAGCAAGAAGTGAAGTAAAGAGAACTTATAAGACTATGACTGGTCGTTATAAGGATATCGTTCCATCTTCACAAAGAACTAAGGTAGGTCTTGCTTCTTTGAACAAACCAGTCACTGCATCACCAACAAAGGTAGAAGCACCTAAATCAACACCCCCAAGACCACAGGTTGAATTGCCTAAGACTAGCCCATCTTCTTCTGGTACAGGTGGTTCAGCAACGACAACTACTCTTGTAAAAACGAAAACTAAACCACCAGAATTAAAACTGACACAACCACCAGCAACAACAGCAACAAAAGTTGATTTACCAAATGTTTCTAAAACAAAAGTAACAAAATCTGTCACTAGACCAACTGATAGAATGATGGGTATCAATCCATCTCCAACATCAGGACCAGCACTAACTCCTGCCCAACAAAAAAGGGCAACCCAAAAAATACTGCAATCTGCACAACCACAACTTGGAAGAAGATTATCACCAAGGACTGTTCCAAATCTTGCTGCAAAGGTAAATGCACAAGCAGCAACCAAAACTGCTGCAAAGACTACTCTCAGGGGTACAATTGGTCGTGGACTCGCTGGTGCCGCTGGTGCTGCATTCGACGTTGTACAGGGTCGTGAAGATGCTAAGAAAGCGGGTGCCAGCGATAGGAGAGCGTGGTTGAGAGGCGCTGCAAGGGCAGCAGGTGGTCTCTTGGGTGCTACTGCTGGTGGTCTTGCTGGTGGTGGATTTGGAAGTTTTGCACTTGGCACTGCTGGTTATATGGCAGGTTCTCAGGCAGCAGATAAGTTGTTTACTTCTCTTGCTGGTGGAACTCAGAAGCAGAAGGATTGGTTGAGACAAAGAAATCTTGCAACTCAAGCAGGAACTAAATCAGCAGATATTCAGTATAGAAAAGGCAATCAAGCAATTGTCTTTGATAAGAGAGTTGGTAAAGAAAGAATTGGTACTTGGGATCCTACATCCCAGACTTATAAAGCAGGAATGACGAATCCAACTAAGGCATATACTGCCAAGAATCCTTTTGAAAGACTTGGAAGACAGTTTGCAAGATCTAATGAAGGTTCTGGATTATTTGGTATGGGACTTGTTAAAGGTTATGGTCTTGCCGATATGGCAAAGAGATATTATGCTCGCAAAGATGAGGCAGCACGTAAACAGAGAGTATCTGATTTCAAGAGAACTGCTAACCGCTAAATAGTAAAATAGAACTGACAGAAAAAATGCATATCTATATGTCTCAACGTGCCTTGCAAGAGGCAACTGAAGCAATTCAAAATGAGTTGCTTGCTTTTTCATACACAATGTTGAAAAAGGGTTATGATGTTGAAGGAATCATGGAGTTTCTTTCAGTATGTGATGATGAGGATATTGACTTTATCTTAGAGGATGCTGATATTCTAACTGAAGACGTAGTTGACGAAATGTCTGATGAAGACGTTAACTACTATGGAGAACAACTAGAAATCATTGCAGAGGGTCTTTTTAAAGGTCTTAGTGCAGCGGCATTGAAAAGAATGCCTCCTTCAATGTTGAGAAGACTTGCAGCATCTAATCCAAATGTTGCCAAGATGATCAGGAAGTTGGGTCTTCTTGATGATACTGCTAAACAAACAATTAGGGTTAGACCCACCACAACACCAAGCACTATTAGAAGACCAAAATCAGGTTCTGGTTCTGGAACAAAAGGTTCTGGTTCTGGAACAAAAGGATCTGGTTCTGGAACAAAAGGATCTGGTTCTGGAACAACCGGACCAAACGGAAGACCTAAACTAGGTACGAAAGGTAAGATTGCAACTGGTGCTGCTGTTGGCACAGGAATACTTGCAAGCGTATTTTCACCTCAAATTAAGAACGCTATTACTGGTGGTGGTAATGGAAATACTCGTAGTGGAGATACTCTTGATACTGATATGGAGGGTAATCCAACAGGTTGTAAAGGACCTGGTGGGTGTTCAGATGGTAGAGGACAAGATCCTCAATTAGGAAAAACTCCACCTACATCAAAAG
>Ga0255760_10005302_pt1 | contig 11040 bp, 8 predicted proteins | sample 071ome_25_FD_179960 | JGI IMG/M metagenome (GOLD analysis project Ga0255760, IMG submission 179960) | Coastal salt marsh microbial communities from the Groves Creek Marsh, Skidaway Island, Georgia - 071410BT metaG (version 2) | ecosystem: Environmental > Aquatic > Marine > Intertidal zone > Salt... | reverse complement strand
AAGGTTACCTGTTACATGATATGTTACGTCATACAATAATTGATGGTCGAACTCTTTCGTTTCGAGATTGACATATTTCGGAAGAGCGATTGAGGCTAGATTGCAAACTGCAACTTCGTCTTTGGACGTGTATTCCATGATTTCAGTGCAAAGGTTTGACGAACGGATTGTTCCTAAATTCTTTTGATTGGATTTCTGATTTGCTGCATCTTTGTACAACATATAGGGTGTACCCGTCTCAATCTGTGCTTCGACGATTTTATCCCAGACTTCTCTTGCAGGCATTGTTTTTCTAGCAAGTCCTTCTGATTCATATTTCTCATAGAGTGCTTTGAATTCATCACCATATACATCTTGTAATCCAGGACATTCGTTGGGGCACAAAAATGACCAATTTCCGTTTTGTTCAACACGTTGCATGAACAAATCAGGAGTCCAAAGAGCATAGAACAAATCTCTTGCACGCAATTCTTCTTTTCCATGATTCTTTCGAAGATTCAAGAAATCGAGGAGGTCGGGATGCCAAGGTTCGAGGTAGATTGCGATTGAGCCCTTTCGCTTGCCACCGCCTTGATCGACATATCGTGCTGTGTCGTTGAACACACGAAGCATGGGGACTATTCCATTTGATGTACCATTTGTTCCCTTGATGTAGGAGCCCTGTGACCGAATGTGATGGATTGACAATCCGATGCCACCTGCAGATTTCGAGATTAACGCGCACTGTTTGAGCGTATCATAAATTCCATCCAAAGAGTCATCTTGCATGGTGAGCAAGAAACAGGAGGACATCTGTGGCATTGGTGTAGCTGAATTGAAAAGTGTAGGCGTGGCATGTGTGAAGTAGCCTTGGCTCATCAAATCGTAGGTTTGGAGTGCCTTTTCGATATCTGTGTGGTGGATACCAACAGCGACTCGCATGAGCATGTCTTGAGGTCGCTCTGCGATTTCGCCATTGAGTCGAAGAAGATATGAACGCTCAAGAGTTTTAATACCAAAATAATCGTAATTGTTGTCTCGATTGTAATCAATGTGGTTGTTAAGAACATCGCTATTTGCCATGATGATATCAAATACTTCTTCGGAGATGAGAGGTGCGTGTTTTCCAGATTCAGGGTCGATATATTCTCTTAAATCCTTGATGACATCAGTGAACACGCCTCGAGTAGAGCGATGCAAGTCATCAACACAAATACGGGCTGCAAGTCGGCTGTAATCAGGATGCTGCGAAGTGAGTGAAGCGGCTGTTTCCGCTGCGAGCATGTCGAGTTCTCGTGTTGTGACCCCGTCATACAAACCTTCAATGGTCAACTTCGTAACCATACCTGGGTCGATCCATTCATTGTTTAGGTCTTCAGAAAGTCGAGTCAGTTTTTCTAAAATAGCATCGAATCGGACCGCTTCCTTCTCTCCATTTCTCTTGATTACCTGCATTGTCATTTTATCACCGTTTCTTGTTCAAGTTGAGCGCAACAACGCTCTTCGTGCGCGGACAGTTCAAAAGTCTTCGTCTACAGAAAACCTTTGTTGTACACTTCCTAGAGATGCGCCGTCCATAACACCAGCTTTCTGATATTCGGCGACCCGCTTCTCGAAGAAGTTGGTTTTTCCCTGCATAGAAATCATTTCCATCCATGGGAACGGATTGCTCGAATTGTAAATCTTCGAACAATTCAGAGAAACAAGCAATCGGTCCGCAACAAACTCGATGTATTGTTTCATTAGCTCTGCATTCATGCCGATGAGATTCACCGGTAATGCAGTGGTCACGAATTCAATTTCAATTTCAACAGCCTCGGCGATGACTCGTCGAATCACATTTTCACCTGCACCTCGGATGAGTTTATTGTGCAACAAACAGGCGAAATCGCAATGAAGCCCTTCATCTCTTGAAATTAATTCGTTTGAAAATGTTAGTCCTGGCATTAGCCCTCTCTTTTTGAGCCAAAAGATTGCACAGAATGAACCAGAGAAGAAAATACCCTCGACTGCGGCGAATGCAACGAGTCGCTCTGCAAATGATCCTCGCTTTCTGGAAAGCCATCGTAGTGCCCACTCGCCCTTCTTTTGGACCGATGGGACTGTTTCAAGTGCTTTGAACAAGTGATCTTTTTCTTTTTCGTCAGAAATGTATGTGTCGATAAGCAAGGAATATGTTTCTGCGTGGATATTTTCCATCATAATCTGAAATCCATAAAACGCACGTGCTTCAGGCCAACAGACTTCGTTTGAGAAATTCATGACAAGATTCTCGTTTACAATACCGTCACTTGCTGCAAAAAACGCAAGAACATGTTTAAGGAAATGGCGCTCATCGTTATTCAAATTCTCCCAGTCTTTCTTATCTTGGGCTAAATCGATTTCTTCGGCTGTCCAAAACGATGCTTGCTCCTGCTTGTACATCGTCCAAATATCGTGATGTTGGATTGGGAACAAAACGAAGCGATCTAAATTCTCCTGCAGCATAGGCTCAATATGCTCTTGTGACAAGTCAATCTCAATGTTTGAATCCGATGATGCTTTGTCCATGACCATAATCTTCACCTCCCGCCGACACGGATTTGTAGTTCATTCGTATGGGGTTTATATTTATTGCACATGGTGTGAATAAAATCTGACTGATTTTGAACCCTTGCATTTGATAGGAATCGACATACTGCAAAAAAGAATTTACTTTTAATTCGTTTTTATTTCAGTTTGAAAAATAACATTTTCCTTCGAAAATTGCTTGTTCTGAAAGAAATTCAACAAGTGGGTATCGATTTACTTTGACAAAAAGTTCAATCGGAGATTGTACTTGAGGCATCCATGAGCCGCGATGAACTCCACATTCAAATTTCAAAGTTGCATGAAGATGCAATACTGCCAACCCAAGGTTCAGTTGAGGCGGCTGGCTGGGATTTGTACGCATTGGAGCAAACTGAAGTACGGAAAAATGCCACAGTTCTCATACCAACCGGTCTTGCAATTGCTATCCCTGTCGGCTGGGAGGGTCAACTTCGGTGCCGCTCATCCTTAGGAAAGAGAGGCATGATGCTTCCAAATGGAGTTGGAACAATTGATTCAGACTACAGAGGTGAATTGAAAGTTCTAGCATCGTTTATCGGCGATGGTGATTCAATCACCATCGAGAAGGGGGAGCGCGTTGCTCAATTGATCTTTGCACGAGTTCCAATGGCAACATGGTTTGAAGTTGAAAAAGAACACTTAGGTGGTACAACACGTGGCACCGGTGGTTTTGGCTCTACAGGTCAATTTTGATCATAAGAAGGGGGAGAAATTGATGCACCCTGTTCAGGTTGAAATTCATCAAGTGATGAAGTATACTGAAGCGGACGCATACATGAGGCAACTTCAAGCGAGACGAATTGAAAATGAAATTGGTGATGTCTTGCTCTTCCTTGAACATCCTGAAATCGTCACCGTGGGACCAAAGGCAAGAAACGAAGGACTGCAGCCTCCAAAGGATTACTCAATTCATGATGTTGATCGAGGGGGCGGACTAACGTGGCACGGCCCAGGCCAACTGGTTGTCTACCCGGTGTTCCTATGGGAACTCGACGATGAGCGCTCAGTTCAACATATCATTTCGAAAATTGAACAATGGGTTATTGAGACTCTAGAAGACCTTGGCATTCATGCTTCTCGAGACCCTCGTATGCAAGGCGTTTGGGTCGATGGGTTCAAAATTTGTAGTATCGGATTATCCTTTCTCAGGTGGGTCAGCCGTCATGGATTCACAATCAACTACAATACACCAGAAGGTCGTGTCGAAAGTGTCCAAGGATGCGGTCTCGGTGCTCAAACGACAACATCTCTCCATAAACTAGGTCACAACATAGAGCGCACCCGCCTCATTGAAACTTTACTCAAAACAATGCCCGACACGCTTCATAGAACTCATGAATCAATAGAATTTCTTGATGCATCATAAATTTTCTTTGACTTTTTCTTCAATCAATGTTTGTACTTCATCCGATTGGTGATGTATTTGGTCGAGGAGTTCCCGTATTGACGGTTTACCGCTGATGTCTTCACTTCTGTTAAGGGCTGTCATGTAATAACTGAAGACCTCTTCTGACCAAGAATCCAACTGAGCGTAGCATTCTAATGCTTCATCAAACAACTCCACAGCTATATGTGGTGCATTGAGTGCTAAGAATGACTTTCCAAGACCAAAAATAGCTTCAGCACCGCCTCGCAGATTTTCCTTGAGTGTCATGGCTGCTTGCCGAATTGCTTCCAATGCCTCGTTTGATTGATCCATAAACTCAAGACAAATAGCGACTAAAATGTGTCGATGAATACTCATCGCATCGTTTTCAAAACCTAAATCAATCGATTTTTGAATGCACAACATACCATTTCCGTAGTCTTCTTTTGTGATGTGTATCGTTGCAAGTGACACCAATATTTTTGATTCGTTAACATCATCATCAAGCAAACTTGTGTAGAATAATGCTTTAGAAAATGCTGTTTTTGATTTTTCTGCTTGACCTAGATTTTGAAACAAAATACCCTGAAGAAGATATGATTTCGTAAATGCCTTGAATGTGTACTGTTGAATAATTTCAAGGTCCTCGCCTTTCAATGATGTTAGGTCATAGGCCACGTTCTCATACACATTTCTCGTTTCATTTTGTAAATTCTCTAATTTATTGTCGAGATTTGTGTGATTATCTAATTTGTAAAGAGAATCGATAGAATCAAACAAAGCAGAGGCATGTGTACATATTGGGAGAAGGTGCTGTATTCGTTCGTTCATGCTTGTTTTTATTTTTCCACCACGGGATAATTTGACCAAATTTTGAACAAGTTTTCGAATCGAAGGGGATTGTTGAGGCAGGTTAACCTCTTGGATTTCTGTTTCATTTTCTTGACCTTCTTGGTCGATAAGAGATTCAATAAGCCAAGTCAACTTTTCTTGGATGTTGTACTGTTCTTTTCGGCTTATGGCGTACTTCATTTCTGCTGAACGGATTTTCCAAGCGAGTTTCTTGATATCATTTGCTATTTTTCCTGATTCAATTCTGTAAAGTCGTTCAAAAAAAGTAGAAGGAGGACATACTTCGGTGACGAGTTGATGGTCTATTCCTGCATTTGCTAACTTGAAGTCATCAGTCACCAGCAGAACCTCTTCTCCTTGTTGTTTCAGTTGATAGGACAAAACGAGAAGGGAAACATCAACATCTTGAGGTGCTGCTTTTTCACCTATTTTTGTAGCGAGAGCCTTGATTTGAGCATCATCAATTGAATGGACGGTTAATTTCTCACCAATAACTTTGAGGAGACGCGGTTTTTTTTCAATCCTCTGAAATGTGACTGTACGGACTTCATCCAACACACCTGATGTAATATTGAGAGGTAAATTTGATTTCAAAATATATCGGACAACCGCATCTTTTGCAAATGACCCCATGTGGATAAAACAATTTGAGTCGATGACATATGTTGTCATGCATACTGGTCACATCATCGGTTTAGAATTATTTCCAAGGGTTTTTTTGAACAATTTCATTCTCGATTTGTAGACTTGAGGAATGCGTGCAATGCGTTTCATGTCAAACCAGTTTATTCTGCACAAGCAGCACTTTCGATTGGAAAAATGAATGATTCATTGCGGAATGTATATTGAAGGTCGTAAAAAGAAGAGAAAAAGTGGGCATATGACAACTTCTGGATTGAAATTTTACATCAAAGCGGAGAACCCAGGCTCTCATCATCTCACCGTGGGAATCAAAGTGGATTCCCCATTCACAGGTACAAACCTCTTGTTATCATTTCCTCGTTGGGTTCCTGGTTCATACTTTCTTCGAGAACCTATTCAACATGTTTTTGATATCTCCGTCCAAGATGAACAGGGAACAACGTTGAAACATGAGCGAAATGGAGTTGATTCACTCAAAATTTTCAATGTAAAAAACAAAAAAACAATTCATGTGGAGTACAAACTCTTTTGTCTAGAATTGAGTGTTCGTTCGAATCATCTCGACGCTACGCATATTCATCTTATGCCACCTTACACTTGGTTCATACCAGTCAAAGGTATTGCTTCAGAGCGACTTGATTTAGTGCATAGCGTTGAATATATTCTTCCCAAGGAATGGGAGCCTGCAACTCAGTTGACATTTTTAGATGATAAGGTCAAGAATGGAATGAAACATTGGAACTACTCTGCAAAAAATAGAGACTTCTTCCTCGATTCAATTATGGAAGCGAACAGCAATCCCACAATTTCGAGAACGATCGATGGGCGGACGCATTTGTTCAAGTTTTGGGACAGTGGAGACTACAAATTAAATGATGAAATGATCTCAAAATTTCTTGATGACTGCGAACGAATTGTCAAAGAATATCATGCCTTATTTGGCGTACAAAAATGGGGTGATTACCTCACTGTTCTCCACCTCACACAAACCAATCGAGGAGGATTGGAACATCTTAATTCTCAAACATCAATGATGCCACGTCAATGCTTACTTCCTGGTAACGATGAAATATATCGAGATCTGTTAAGTTTATTTTCTCACGAATATGTACATCAATGGAATGTAAAGCGTTTAAGGCCCAAATCATTTCATGACTATAATCTTCAAACTGAGGGACATTCGAATTTATTATGGTGGTTTGAAGGATGTACATCTTGGATTGGAGATATGCAATGCGTTCGGTCTGGTGCTTGGAGTGAGTTTGACTGGATTGAAGAATTTGAAAAGAAGTTAAAGCGGCATTACAGCTTGAATGGGCTTGAGTATGAATCTCTTGAAGAATCAAGCCATGATGCCTGGATACACCTCTATAGAAGCGGACCCTATTCAAGAGAACGTCAAATATCATACTATCTCGAAGGCGAATTAGCAATATTGTGTATTGATGCTGAATTGCAACGAAGATCGAAGGGGAAATCGACAGTTGAACTCCTTTTGAAAAAATTATGTGAGCAACATGCTTTAGATTATCCAAATTCTGATGGCTTAGGAATTGACCTGAATGACATCGTGAAAACGATTCAATCCATGGATGGAGGGCAAAATATGGGCCGTTTTGTTCGTCAAATAGTCAAAAATAAAGGGCCTTTACCGCTCGAAAAAGCGTTAAGATATTTTGGAAGAAACATCGTGCACAAAGAAGAAGCAAAGGTGGAGAATGCCTGGCTTGGTACGGCATTAACCCAAAAATGCCATGGCATAGAAATTCTACGTTTTCTAAAGGATTCACCTTTACGGCTCCATCTCAAAGTTGGAGACGAAATCTTAGCCATTGATTCATTGCGAACATCGTCCATGAAAGCGGTTGATGCAGCGTTACAAGGCAAGGCGGATTCTGAGGTCAACATACTTTTTGCTTCAGAAGGTGTAACGAAAGAAATTCAACTACAACTCCCTTCTCAACCACCGTCGACGTGGACAATTCAAGGAAAAAAGAACGAAAATTGGGGCAGATATCTTTCCTCACGTCAAGCTTGAAGTTGTTCGAGAGGAACAAAAATTGGAGGGATGTCGAATGCAAGCGTATGTTTGCTGGTTTTTGCAGGAAATACATTATTCGAAAGCGACATTTCGATGACTTGTTGCTTTGTAATTTCGTCATAGGTACTCGCTTGCCATGTCTCGACACTAATTCTTGAATCAGTAAGATAATCGATGCACAATGCTGGAAGCAATTGAAGTTCAAGTCGTAATCCAACATTGTATCGATGATGCCCATCTAATATTGCTCCAGTCGCTTTGTCAACAATGAGGGGTTTGGTATATCCTCCCCATTTTTTTGTCATCACCAACAATGATTGGCAATTTTTCTCTTTGATCTCTTCATGGGGCTTTAGCCATTCGATAGGGACGAGTGAAACATCCTCCCCTTCATAATCCATGGTCAACCCGAAGACAAGACCGCATAATTCATTTTCTATTGTTGTTGACAGAAGAATGAGGGAGGTGGTGAGTTGACATGGATTCATGCTGACATTCAAGGCGAGAACCTCAATGATGAATTACTACAAGCAATTCAAGACATACCTCAACATGTACAAGACACACTTGAATTACTACAATCGAAGGGGCATGGAGCATGGTTAGTGGGCGGATGTGTGCGTGATTTCTTCCTAAGAAACAAAACCACTGATTATGATATTGCAACCACATCTACGCCTGAACAAACCTTGGAACTTTTTGGCAACATGGCCGTTCCAACTGGTATTGATTTTGGGACTGTAACTCTAAAAGGCGAAACGGTGATTGAAATCACGACACTTCGCGTAGATGGAGTGTATGAAGACCAGCGTCATCCTGTCGATGTCACGTGGGGTAAGTCGCTATTGAATGATTTAGAGCGTCGAGATTTCACAATAAACGCAATGGCAATCGATGTTGGTTTAGGCATGTTGTATGACCCTTTTCACGGAAAACACGATGCTCAACGAAGACTATTGAAAGGCGTTGGCGACCCCTTTCAACGGTGCAATGAAGATGTATTACGCGTATTACGTGCATTCCGTTTTCTATCTCCAAGCCCAGGCGTCATGTTTCAAATGGATCAAGATTTACTCACTGCCGTAAAATCAACCGCACCTCAAATTCACACTTTGTCGGTTGAACGAATATGGAATGAAATGAAACGCATACTCAACAAAAACATGTGCCACCTAATTCTACATCGGATGATTGATTCAGGTGTGTTCAATCAAATATTTCGTTCATCGAGTACGCCGACTCAGAAAATCCTTGACTGCATCTCTACGGTTTCAACAACGCTGAACATTCATCAAAAATTTGGCCTTCTTTGGGCTGAATCTGAACCAAATATATTGAAGCAGCACCTCACTTGGCTGAAGGCCTCAAACAAGGAGAAAAATGAAATCCTTCAATTTCATTCTATCCTTGCAAAACCGCCTGTGCCATCGAAATCATCGATCAGAATTTTTCATTATTTCACGCAAAACACAATGGAAGTCTTTATTCAACTTCATAGGTATTTGGCTTGTCACAAAGTTTACGTCCACAATACCAGATACATCTCAATTGAGGATGCAGAACAAGTTCAAAAATTATCTAATGAGATTTCATCGATGACATCGACTGAATCGATTCTTAATGGTGAAGACATTATGCAATCGACTGGCATTTCTGAAGGAATTAAATTGGGACGCATAAAGCAATGGATGCATCGAATACAAATTGAAAAAGCAATCTCGACAAAAGAAGACATGATGATTGAACTCGCACAAATCGATTGGGCATATCTTGAGGTTGATGAAATTCCGCGATTAGAAATCCAAATTTCAGAGTGATGGTGTTTACGGTAAATTTCCCTAAAACTTTTGAATTCAGTTCGCTAGCGTAAGACTGAGTGTCATGAGTGCGGTACCTAGTGTAAATCTCCAGGAAGTTTTCGAACAACAAGTCCAACAAACGACGCAGCGAATTGAGGCAATCTCTTCTTCCAATCGAATGGCAGGATTGCTCCAACAAAATTTTCGAGACAATATACTCAATGGCACTTATGACCCTACCACGCTCATTTACGAAGCGGACGAAAACAAAGACAACATCATTAGTATTGACGAACTGAATAATCTAATTTTCAAATTGACAAATGAAAATCCACCTCCATGGGTCAGCGAACTCTTGTTTAAATTCATGGGAAAAGACACGAATGAAGGCATCATGTTAACGGAATATTATGCATATCTAACCACCTTGGGGATATCACCCCCGGATTCATTCCTCAAGAAAGAAGAACCAATCGTTGAGGAAATTGAAGAAGAAACTGTTCAAGAGCCGGAAATTCATCTCGATGCTGAGATAAATGAAGATGGGTCGCTTATCACCGTTCGATTGCTCCTTCCGCCATATCAAAAAGATGCCTGGATTGGTTTTTTTGATATCCAAAGCGATACACTATATGAAGATTCTAAAGTCTACTTCAATGAAAAAATGTCCAGCGATATCATCAATGTTGAGGTTGAAAATGTCTTTCAAACTGGGAAGTATTCACTTCGTCTTTTCGAAAATAACTCATCCGAATCAAAGTTGTTGGACGCAGTGACATTAGACATTGAACAATATGAACCCGTTACAGAAGATGAGGATGTACAAGAACCTGAAGTTATCGTTGAAGATAAAGAAGAACCTCATCAAGCCGTTGCAACAAATTTACTTGAATTTCTTCACAGTTTAGAGAAATGTCGATTATCAAAAGATTATGCAGAGAAAATTGAATCAAAACACGTTCAATTTACTTTTCAATTCACTCCTGTATCCCAACAAACAACTCTTCTTTCGGAAAAAGGGTACAAAGGAGGAACATCGCTGATTGGTATCGAATTGGATGAGCAACACGAAGTAGAGATTCAATTCCCTATAGAGCAATCTGGTCTTATCCCGATGAACAAAACCATCGAGGTGACATGCACACCTATTGCTTGGTCACTCGCAAGAAATAGGTTGATTTTGAAGAAAATCTGAGCACTCAGCTGCTGATTCCTCGGCTGATAACGATGCGTTGGACTTCTTGCGTCCCCTCATAAATTTGGGTGATTTTTGCATCACGAAAGAATCGTTCAACGGGGAATTCTTTGGTATACCCATATCCACCGAGAACTTGAATTGCTCGTTCGGAAACCCACATCGCCGTATCCCCTGCGAACAATTTTGCCATGCTGGCTTCCATCGAATGACGTGGCCCCCCGTCTTCGTAGTGTTGTTGCTTCGTCCACGCCGCCTTGTAGACGAGATGACGTGCTGCTTCAATTCGAGTTGCCATGTCTGCAAGATATGCCATAATCATTTGGTGGTGGCCTATTGGTTTTCCAAAGGCTTCTCTTTCTTTCGAATATTGTAATGCCGCCTCGTAAGCACCTTGGCTAATGCCCAATGCTTGAGCTGCGATGCCAATTCGGCTGTTATCCAATGCATTCATTGCGATCGGGAAGCCGTTTCCAGGCCCTTTCAGCACATTCTCAACTGGAACCTTACAATTTTGGAGTACAAGGGTACATGTGTCTGAAGAACGAATTCCGAGTTTATCCTCTTTCTTTCCGAC
>Ga0255760_10005272_pt1 | contig 11066 bp, 9 predicted proteins | sample 071ome_25_FD_179960 | JGI IMG/M metagenome (GOLD analysis project Ga0255760, IMG submission 179960) | Coastal salt marsh microbial communities from the Groves Creek Marsh, Skidaway Island, Georgia - 071410BT metaG (version 2) | ecosystem: Environmental > Aquatic > Marine > Intertidal zone > Salt... | reverse complement strand
AGAGATAAGTTTATTTTAAAACTAAAAGCTAAAATTGAAAGCTTAACAGGAGAAAAAGACGGAATATATGAAACTAAGCACAAGGATGATAAAAGAATTAAGAGTTATAAAGCAAACAGTGCTTTTAAGAAAAAAACAAGTTTTATTATTCATCTATTTAAAATAAAATAATATGATAGAAGCTTATTTAAATCATTTTTTGTTTTTCTTCTTAGCCCTTGGGTTATCTCTATATCTCAACAAATACCTAAATAAATCGTTTAAACTAAACAAAATGTTTGACCCAATTACAGATCGATCATCGCACAGATTAAATGCCACAAGGTCTGGGGGGCTTGCAGTATTTTTTACGTTTTGTGTATCCTATGGAGTAGGAAAGGCTACAGGGTTGATTGAAATAAACTTATATGCTTTGATTTGTTTTTGTTTGATTGCATTGATTGGGGTTGGTGATGATCTTTTTAACATAAAATATCGAGAAAAGTTTTTTCTTCAATTGTTTGCTGGAATTGTTTTGCTTCAAAGCGGATACATGATAGATTCTTTTCATGGTATTTTTGGAATTGAAGAACTGCCATATGCAATGAGTGTGACGGTTAGCCTTTTTGTATTTATAGTGGTTGTAAACTCTTTGAATCTTATTGACGGAGTTGATGGGCTTGCCTCTTTATTGTCTTTAAAGTTTTTCTTTGTTGTGGGGGCGATTCTTTCTGTTTCTTCAAAAGAGATGGAGCTTGTTGTTCCTGCTATAGCAGGAGCTATAGTTGGGTTTTTAGCATATAACTTTAACCCAAATAAAAAAGTTTTTTTAGGAGATACAGGGTCTTTGTTGTTAGGCTCAATTATGGCATTCTTTATCTTTTTTACATTAAACACCTCTTCATTTATTGTTGTTGACGGGTATATGTCAAGGCCATTGTTTGTTATACTGCTAGTAATCTATCCTCTTACAGACACTTTAAGAGCGTTTATAATAAGAGTCTACAAAAAGCGATCTCCATTTGTTGCTGACAGAATTCATCTACATCATCGATTATTAAACAAAGGTTTTGGCCATTGGAGAGCTTCTGTCACAATTTTAATCTCTTCAATCAGTGTTCTTTTAGCTGGATTTCTTTTGTCACAGGTTTTTCCACTTGGTGTTACTGTTATGATTCTTTTTGTTTATTTAATCATTTTATATTACACCGTTTTTAAATGATTAGATTACTATTTGTTTTATTTTGTTTTTTGGCTTTTTCTCAGCAAGAAAAAAGAATTGGTTCAGAAAAAGAAGAAGGTCTAAAAAAAACAACTACAATTCCTTTAATTTCTTTAGAAGAGGCAAGTTTTTCAAATGAAGAAGTGTCGAGAAGGTTAATTGGTAATGATTTTTTGATTGTAAATGGTCCTGGAATTTATTTTAATATATTAACTAAAAGCGGTTATTTTCTTGGGAATATTGAGACAAAAAGATTTAATTTTTTTAAATACAAAAGTCCGTTGCCAAAAGAATTATTTAATGATCAATCAGGTTCAGAAATAGACCTTCAGGCCTTGGTGCCTTTATCGGTTTTCTCTGACAGCGAAAGAACAGAGTTCAATCAACGAAGAGCTTATTTATTGTATCCGGGTGGTGGGATTTTATATGAGTTTTTTAATGGCTCTGTTAATAGGATTGATAGTTCTTATGCTCAAAGGAATCAATATTCTGGAGCTTTTTTTAACTATAACAATCAGCTTTATTTGCTTGGTGGATATGGTTTTTGGAAAACAAAATCCATTTTAACTAAATTTAATTTTAACTCTGGTGATTGGGAGTATGTAAAAACAAGCGGAAATTTACCTGAAGGAATAAACAATCCTGTCTTTGTTTTAAAAAACAACATTCTTCACTTATTTAATTTTTCTGAAAGACCACAAAATCAACTTGATGTAAAAAATCCAAATTTATATTCTTTAAATATGGAGACTCTAAACTGGAGAAAGGGCGGGTTAATCAATCCTCATTTTTTAGAACTAAAAAACAATTCTGCAGACAGGTTTTTTTATATAAACGGAAAAACAATTATAAATAAGAGCCAAAGCCCAATGATTTTTGAAATAGATCTTGACAATAATAAAATAAAAAAATATGCAGACAACCTTCTATTGTATAAGAGCGCAGGAAAATCAATTGTTAAAAAAGGCATAATAATAAGCTCGGTTAGAAATACATCAAACAATACAAGTTCTATAACCTACTATGATTTAAGCGATCTTGAAAAAAGTGTTATTTCAGAAGAATATTTTATAAGAGGATCTATAAGTTTTGTTAACTACATAATTGGGGGCGGAATTGCGTTAATCATCATTTTGATTTTTTTATGGCTTTCAAATGACAATGTTAGTAAATCTTATTTTGTAAGCAGCAACTCTCTATTTAATTCATTAAATCAAATTAATTTAGATCCAGATGAGGCAAAAGTGATGTTGCTTTTCACAAGAAAAGAGATTGTGCCAAACAAAGAGATTCTTGTTTTGTTTGAAGAGAAGGGGAAAACCAAAGATTTTGCAACAAAAAGAAAAAACAAAACAATTGAGAGCTTAAATAAAAGATTTAAGCGTGTTTTTGGAAAAAACATCATTGTAAAAGAAAAGGATCAGTTAGACTCTCGTCTAACCAACTATGCGCTCAATAATAAAATCAAATTATTTAAAAAGTAGAATTATTTTTTAGGATTCCGTCTACAAAATCTCTATTATTTGATAGTCTAGGAACTTTATTTTGGCCTCCTAATTTTCCAATAGATTTCATGTAGTGATTGAATGTTCCTTTTGCTAATTTTTTGACCTCTAAGGTTTTTAAAACCTTGCCTTTGATTAGATCTTTATAGTAAATGTTTTTTTCTTGAACCCTATCATCTAAATACTTTTCAAACTCTTGTATGTTAATTTCTAATTCCTCGAATTCTATAAACCATTCGTGGCACGGCAACTTGTTGTCGTTTTCAATTTTGGGAGCAACTGTAAATTCTAAGACACTTACATTAAATTTCTTGGCAGCTTCTGACAAACTTTGTTCAACCTCAGACGCGATAACATGCTCTCCAAAAGCTGAAATAAAATGCTTATACCTTCCAGTGACCAAAAGTTTTGGAGGGATGAGCGAAGTAAACATCACGGTATCCCCTGTGTTATAAGCCCACAAACCTGCGTTTGTAGACACAATTAAGACATAATTTATATTTAATTCAATGCTTGAAAGATTGAATCTTTTAGGGTTGTTTTTTTCAAAATCATCTGCCTTAATAAATTCGAAATATATTCCTGAATCATACTGCAAAAGCAGGGATTTGTCTTTTTGATCATTTTGATAAGCAAAAAAACCTTCAGAAGCAGGGAAATATTCAATAGAATCTATTTTTTTTCCAATGAGTTTATTAAATATTTTTTCATAAGGTGAGTAGTTAACGCCACCATATATATACAAAGAAAATTTTTCAAAAAGTTGACTAATATTTTGCTTGTTGTTTAAATAAAGAAGCTTTTCAAAATACATTTGAACCCAAGATGGAATTCCGCCAATGACCGTCATTTCCTCCTTGGATGTTTCATCACAAATTTTGAGTATTTTTTCTTCCCAATTATCAATGGAATTGGTTTCCCATGAAGGCATATTGTTTCTTCTTAAATATGAAGGAACATAATGAGCAACAATTCCAGAAAGTCTTCCTGTTTTAATTCCATTGATTTCTTCTAGTATTGGAGAGCCTTGCACAAAAATCATCTTACCATCTAAAAATTTTGTGTTTCCTGTTTTGTTTATGTAAAACAATAGCGCGTTTCTAGCAGATTTTATGTGATTAGGCATTGACTCTTTTGTTATAGGTATGAGCTTTGCGCCACTAGTTGTTCCTGAGGTTTTTGCAAAATACTTAGGTTTTCCTGGCCATAAGACATTTTCGCAACCTTCCTTTACTTTTTCTATATAACGGTTAAGCTGTTCATAGTCTCTTACAGGAACATTATTACAAAAGTCTTTGTGTGAAAGTATATTAGAAAAATTATGATCTGTGCCAAACTCAGTGGTTTTTGCTTTTTTAATTAATTGTTTAAGAATATTAGCCTGTAGCTCTGGAGCTTTGTTGTATGTAGATTCAATTTTCTTTACGACTATTAAAGAAAAAAGCTTAGCCAAACATCTCTTTAACATTTTAAAAGGTTATTAGGTCTTCTGGATTAATTGGTCCTTTGTCATCCCAAACCTCAAGATGAAGATGTGGGCCTGTTGTGTTTTCACCTGTGTTTCCAGAAAGAGCAATAATCTGTCCTGATTTTACAAAGTCTCCTTTTTCAACACTTGAAGAGTGGTTATGTTTATATATTGAAGAAATATTGTTTTTATGAAAAACTAACACTGTATGTCCTGCCCCAATTGATTGCTCTGAAAAAATAACAATTCCATCAGCAACAGCCTTTACTGGTGTTTTTTCTTTTAAAATAATGTCTACTCCATAGTGTTTTTCTGGAACGCTAAATCCTTGCGAAATTATACCATTGACTGGTGGCTGTAAGTTTAGCCCAATTTCTGAGCTAGAAGTTTCAATAACATTAAACCTGTCTTCTCTTTCAACAAGCCTCCTTAAAACAGAGTCTTGAATATTCACCGGCCTGTTTAACTCTGATAAATCCACCTTGATTAATTCAGTGTCTGATTGGTATTTATTACTGTACTCTTCACCTGATATTGTAGCTTGTAAGGCCAAGGCATACTGCTGATAGTCTTCAAGAATAATCATTACAGAATCCAAAAGCCTGATGTTTTCTACAGCTTGAACCCTCATTTCTGTTGTGTCATATCCAGGAATATATTCTTTTATTGGTGTAAAAAATATTATTGAAGAAGTAATTGAAACTAAAAAAAGAATGACAGCAATAGATGCTGAAAGCACATTTAGCTTTGACAATCTTAAAGCAAACCTTTCTTCATAATTTTCTTCATTCAACACTACAAGCCTGTAGTTATTTGAGGTTGGATTTGTATTTTTGTTATTCTTTTTTGAACTCATTTGAAACAAAGATAATCATCAATTATAATTTAATTTTTATGAAATAAATAATGTGTGGTTTTTATTTATATTTTTGTTAAAAATATTCTTATGAATTTAAGTTTAATCTTATTAGCATTAGGTCCAGGCCAAATGGTCTTAATTGCTTTGGCTATTATTTTACTTTTTGGAGTCAACAAAATTCCTCAACTTATGAAAGGCTTAGGAAGGGGTATTAAAGATTTCAAAGACGAAATGAAAGATGATTCAAAAATAGAAGACGGAGAGGAAAAGTAATTATCTTTTTCCTATTACCATAGATTTAATAACCGCCTCCAGTTCGATCATCTTGTCTCTTTTTCTTTGCGAAGGAGAAAAAACAAACCCTTCAACATATAGAAGACTATTGTTCAATGTGTCTTTGATGATATAATTTATAAAAGGGCCGCCCATATAGTCACCCTTTACTTCCCATGTGCCGCGTGTTTCAATTGCCTCAAATCCGTTTACTGTCTGGTAAGAACTGTAGGGGAGGTACTCTTTTTCTGTTATCATATAGCTGTTTTCAACCCTTCCAGGAATAAATTCTTTACCAATTGAGTCTCTCAATGAAACCACGTCATTTAGGTTTATCTTTTCAAAATCAAAAACAGAGCTTTTAAGATCTTTAATAATTAGATTTGATGTGCCATTCTTTAATGGTTTTTGAAGCCATACAGTTTCTGGTTCGTTTTTAAATACTGAATATGCAGACGGAATTTTTAAAGAAATGTTCAATGAGTCTAGGCCTGTATCTTTTAAGAGCGAGTTGAGAATTCTGTTTTTGTTTTCTGTAATTTCTCCATTTTGAAATTGAGCTGATGAAAACTCGAAAGAGCTTGATATTCCTTGAATTATAGATTCGTTATCTAGGCCTGAAACCTCTAAGAAAAGCTGAGGCCTAGCATACCTGTCTCTAATCATCCTTGGCTTGTCTTGTTTCTTTTTGTTTATGTAAATAACATTCCTTGCTGTTCTCCCAAAGCCCGTGAAAGCTTCATAAGGAATGTAGTTCAGGGTAAATGCTTCCTCTACTTGTGGTAAACCAATAAATTCAGATGCATATTTTTCTCTTATTGCGTCTCCAATTTTGCCATCCCATGATGGCTTATCAATTATTACAGAAATAGAGTTTATTCTTCCTGAAGATTGGGGTTTAAAGTTTTTAACCTCTTTGTCACAAGAAACTAGTATTAATACAGTAAGAAAAGCTTTAAAAATTCTCATTACTAATTTTCTAAAGCGCTTATGCCTGGTAATTTTTTTCCTTCAAGACTTTCAAGCATTGCGCCACCTCCAGTAGACACATAGCTAACGCTGTTTTGAAGGTTAAACTTTTTGACTGCGGCAACTGAATCTCCGCCCCCTACAAGTGAAAAAGCTCCGTTTTTAGTACTTGTTGCAACTGCATCCCCAACAGATTTTGTTCCATTAGAATAATTTGAAAACTCAAAAACTCCCACAGGGCCGTTCCATAATATTGTTTTAGAGTTTAAAATCACCTCTTTAAAAATTTCTAAAGATTTTGGACCTGCATCCATTCCTTCAAAATTCTCTGGTATTTTGTCAATATCAAATATATTTTGTTCACCATCATTGCTAAATTCTGTTGAGCAGACAACATCAACAGGAAGATGAATTTTGACGTTTTTATTTTTGGCTGCTTGTAAAATATCTAAAGCTGTATTTATCATTTCATCTTCATGAATTGAATTTCCAATACTTCCACCAAGAGCTTTGACAAAAGTAAACGACATTCCGCCTCCAATAATTATATCATCAACTACATCCATTATGTTTTCTACAATTGGGATCTTTGTGGAAATTTTTGCGCCTCCTAAAATAGCAAGAACTGGCTTTTCACCTGATTTCATGACTTTATCAATGGATAAAACTTCTTTTTCAAGCAGTTTGCCAAAAAACTTGTGTTCAAAAAACTGAGCAATAATTGTTGTAGATGCATGGGCTCTGTGAGCTGTTCCAAAAGCGTCATTTATATAACAATCGGCTAATTTTGAAAGTTCCTCCGCAAACGCAACATCACCTTCCGTTTCTTCATTGTGAAACCTTAAGTTTTCTAACAATAAAATTTCTCCTGGCTTTAGAGCTTTCGATTTTGATTTTGCATCTGGTCCTACAACATCTTTTGAAAGTAAAATTTCTGAGCCAAGAACATGCTCAACTTCTTTTAAAATATTGCCCATAGACAGCTTTGGGTCAATGCCTTTTGGTCTTCCTAAATGGCTCATTAAAATACATGATCCGCCATCAGAAATAATTTTTTTAATTGTGGGAGATGCCGCTATTATTCTACTGTTATCTGTAACCTCACCATTATTTAACGGAACATTAAAGTCTACTCTAATTATTGCTTTTTTATCTAAAAAACTAAACTGATCTATTGTGTTCATATTCTTTTTCAAAGATATGTCATTTATAAGAGAATATGGTTTATTTTTAAAGCATTAGTTAATGGAAAATCATAGCCAAATAGAAGAGTTAAAAAAAATTGCAGACAGCAAGAGAGTTCCTAACGCAATAATGCTTTATGGATCAAATGACGAAAAACTAAAAGCTGCCTTAGATTTTTCTAAAATGATACTCAGCCTCAATCTTGATATGGAAAAAAAACAGCTAAGCGAGATGATGTGTGATAAGCTAAACCACCCTGATTTTCATTTAATTTTCCCCATACCTTCCTCTGCAAAAAAAGATGAAAACATCTGTGATTTTTATGCTTCTAATTGGAAAGAATACGTTCTTGGTTCAAAATTAAATGCAAGCCTTAGTGGATGGAAAGATGTTCTTAATTGCGGGAACAAGCAGCTTGGAATTGGTGTTGATAGTGTTTCAAGCTTAATAAAAAAACTTTCTATATCGTCATTTAACAGTCAGTTTAAGGTGGTGGTTTTTTGGGAAGCAGAAAGGCTTAATGTTGAAGCCTCGAACAAGATTTTAAAAACAGTTGAAGAGCCAGGAAACAAAACAGTGTTTATTTTTTTATGCAAAAGAAAAACAGATTTGTTGCCCACTATTGTTTCAAGATGTCAGACAATTGGTTTTAACAACACCTTCGCGGACGAGGGGTCTTCTGAATTTGAAAAATTATTTGGTGAGCTTTTAAGAAGTGCTTTCTTAATTAGAAAAGACTTGACACAGGGAGCAAAGATAATTAGCTGGGCAAGTAAGGCTTCAAGGCTGGACAAAGAGACTCAAAAATCTTTTTTTAGGTTTTCAATTGAACTAATACGACAGTCTTTTCTTAAAAACATTAATGCTACAAGCTTGGTTAATTTTGAGGCTAAAACAGATTTTAATTTTGATTCATTTTCAAAATACGTTACAAAAAACAATATTGAAGAGCTGTGTGATCAATTTGAAAATGCAAATTATCAAACAATAAGAAACGGAAACTCAAACATGATAATGACCGGACTGGCTCTTGGTCTTACAAAATCAATACACAGACACTAGCTGTTGCATATACAACAGTTTTGTTAAAAAAATAACGCACACAAAATAGCTTTATTTTAAGTTAAAACAAAAAACAAACATTCACCAAGCCGCTATCGAACAAAAGCTCTTAAAATGGCTTATTTTAAGTTTTTTAACACATAAACGTGTGAGCTTGCTTGTTTTGTGAAAAGGAAACAAAGATTTGAAAATGCGCCAATGAAAAACCCTTTTAAAAAATAGAAAAGACTTTGTTTGTATTTTTCAGACATCATTGAAATATAAAACGAATCTAAAAACAACGGCTTGGTTTTAACAACATCAAAACCCAATTGGCTAGCAGCCTTAATGAAACCTTTTTTTGTAAAATGAACCCTGTGTCTTGGCGTGTCATATGCTGCCCAAAATTTTGAATAAAATTTTGCGTCAAAAGAATCATAGTTTGGAAGAGCCACAACCACAGTGCCGTTTTTAGAAAGCATTTGCTTGGTTTTTTTTAAAACCTTAGTGTAGTCCAAAACGTGCTCTAATGAATGCCAAAAAGAAATTAAATTATATTGATTCGGAAGATCGTCTAGATTAGAGCTCGCGTTTAAGGATTTATTGTTACAAGCCGAAATAGCCAATGAGCTTGTGTCATAACCATAAGACGCAACTCCTTTTTTATTCATTGAGCTAATAAGTTTTCCAACACCACAACCATAATCCAAATAAGTGTTTACACCACCTAACCCTAACATAAAAGAGGTTTTCTTTTTAACCATGATTTTAGAGAAAAAGTCAAAGAAAAACGACATCAAGGTTTTGTTACTTGAGTGAGATAAATAATCGGTCGTATTATAGTATTTATCTATTTCTTCATCAGCAATCACAGGGCGCGTAAATGAAATTCCTTTTTCGTTTTCCTCTACAACAAACGACTCCTTAGTAACTAAATAATCCTTAGTTTCAATTGAATTACAACTATTTGTTCCACGTGAAACCATGATCTTATCTTCCCATAAACACAAGCATTGCGCTTATGTCAGCGGGTGAAACACCGCTAATTCTTGAAGCTTGTGATAAGGTTTTGGGTTGAATTTCCTCTAGCTTGGATTTAGCTTCAGACGATAGTGATTTTAGCTTTGAATAATCAAAGCCATCAGGAACTTTAATGTTTTCTAGGTTGTTTAATTTTTCTGCATTTGCCTTTTCTTTATCGATATATCCAGAATACTTTATTTGTATCTCAGCCTGCTCAAAAACACCGTCATCAATGTTGTTTTCAAGAACATAGCTTGAAATAGCCTCAAGCTTTGAAACATCCTCCTTTACAATATTGGGCCTGCTGTAAAGCTTTCTGAGTTTCATAGACTGGGAAATTTCTTTTGAGTTTTTGTTAGAAAGAACAGGGTTAATTTCATCTGGCTTAACGCTTAAATTAGAAATAAAGTCTATAAACTTATTTGTTTTGTTGATTTTCGAATTAACAATGGACAAACGATCATTGGATGCTAGGCCGATATTGTGAGATAAATGTGTCAATCGAATGTCAGCATTGTCTTGGCGCAAAAGCATTCTAAACTCAGCTCTAGACGTAAACATTCTATACGGCTCTTCAGTTCCTTTAGTAATCAAATCATCTATCAGCACACCAATATAGGCCTGGTCTCTATTTAAAACAAAAGCCTCTTTATTATTGATGGAAAGGTGGGCATTAATACCCGCCATTAAGCCTTGTGCAGCAGCCTCTTCGTAACCTGTTGTTCCGTTAATTTGACCTGCGAAAAACAAATTTTTAATTGGCTTAGTTTCTAGTGAATGTTTTAGTTGAGTAGGAGGGAAATAATCATACTCAATAGCATAGCCAGGTCTAAAAAACTTAACATCTTCGAATCCTGGAACGGATTTTAAAGCTTTGTATTGTATTTCTTCAGGCAAAGAAGTGGAGAAGCCGTTTACGTAAACCTCAACGGTGCTCCAACCCTCTGGCTCTACAAAAATTTGATGCCTTTGCTTATCAGCAAACCTGTTGATTTTGTCTTCAACGGACGGACAATAACGAGGTCCAACAGACTTAATCCTTCCGTTAAACATAGGCGAACGATCAAACCCTTCTCTTAACAAGTCGTGTGTTACTGGGTTAGTGTACGTCACGTGACAACTTCTTTGTTTGGTAAGCTTTGGTGATGAAGGCAAAAAAGAAAAGTTTCCAGGATTAATATCGCCCGGCTGCTCTTCCATTTTGTTATAATTTAAAGTTCTTCCATCGACACGAGGAGGTGTTCCTGTTTTCATCCTCCCTGAACTAAAACCAAGCTCTACCAAATCTTCCGTAATACCAAAGGAAGCCTTTTCACCAGCTCTTCCGCCTCCAAATTGTTTTTCGCCAATATGAATTAATCCATTGAGAAAAGTTCCATTTGTTAAAACAACGGTTTTAGATCTTATTTCTAAACCTAACTGTGTTGAAACACCTTTGATTGTATCGTTTTCAACCAAAAGACCAGTAACAGAGTCTTGATAAAAATCAAGGTTTGGAGTTTGCTCTAAAAGCTCCCTCCATTTTTGAGAAAACATCATTCT
>Ga0255760_10005256_pt1 | contig 11081 bp, 13 predicted proteins | sample 071ome_25_FD_179960 | JGI IMG/M metagenome (GOLD analysis project Ga0255760, IMG submission 179960) | Coastal salt marsh microbial communities from the Groves Creek Marsh, Skidaway Island, Georgia - 071410BT metaG (version 2) | ecosystem: Environmental > Aquatic > Marine > Intertidal zone >... | reverse complement strand
TACCTGCGGATGATCGACGAACTGAGTGAACTCGGCGTTGACAAACCGGTGATTCCCGGCATCATGCCGGTCACCAACAAGTCACAGATCGTGCGTATGGCCCAGTTGTCGGGTGCGGTATTTCCGGCCTGGCTGGCCGAACGACTCGACCGAGTCGATTCGCCCGACGACGTCCGTCGAGTCGGAGTGGAAGCAGCCACCGAGTTGTGCGGAGAGCTCCTCGCTCAGGGTGTCCCCGGCTTGCACTTCTACACACTCAATCGCAGTACGGCCACGCGCGAGATCTACACCAATCTCGGACTTCCGGTCGGTAGCTGACCGCCACCGATCATCGGCCCCGACCCGGCAGACTGAACGCACTCATGCCGTCGACTGGATCTCGCACCCAACAGATCAGCCGAGTCCCGTATCTCCCGGGTCTCGACGGCTTGCGTGCCCTCGCCGTCATCGCTGTGATCGTCTACCACGCCAATCCCTCGTGGTTGCCGGGCGGCTTCCTCGGGGTCGAAGTCTTCTTCGTGATCAGCGGGTACTTGATCACGTTGTTGCTCGTGGCCGAACACGAGCGCGACGACTCTGTCGATCTGCGTGCGTTCTGGGCCCGACGAGCGCGCCGACTTCTTCCTGCGCTCTTCGTGATGATGGCTTTGCTCGTCGTCTGGTCGGCCTTCTTCGAGCGAGATGCCCTCGGTGCATTGCGCGGCGACGTGATTGCCGGTGCGCTGTACGGCTCGAACTGGTTCCAGGTGTGGATCGGTGCCGGATACACGGCGGTGAACGATTTCGCGCCACTCCGGCATCTCTGGTCGTTGGCCGTCGAAGAGCAGTTCTACGTGATCTGGCCCGTCGTGATGCTGATCGTCTTGCGAGCTGGGCGTCAGCGACTGCCGCGCGTTGCGATGTGGTTCGCCGGTATCGCGTTCGCGATTGCGGTGGCCGTGGCCCTATTGATGCCGAGCGGTCCGATCGGAACGTGTGTCGAGACGCCGAACTCTTTCTGGACGATCGGTGATCGATGCATCAGCAAGGTCGACCTGCTGTATCTCTCGACGCCTACTCGGGCGACCGGTCTACTTCTCGGTGCCGCACTCGCTCTCGTGTGGCGCCCCTTCGCGCTTCTGCGCGGACCAATGCGCAAGAAGGGCCCGCTGCTCGATCCACTCGCCCTTATTGGCTTGCTCGGATTGATGTTCCTCGCCTGGAACTCCAAGATCCTGAAGTTGAAAGGTGAAGAGGGATTGCATGCCGATCCACTCTTGTTCCGAGGTGGTCTCTTTCTCACCGGACTGCTCACCCTTCTCCTGATCTCGGCCGTGGCCCACCAGAAGGCGTTTAGCGGTCGGATCCTCGGCACGACCGCCCTGCGTGTCATCGGCGAACGCTCCTATGGTCTGTATCTGTTCCACTGGCCGGTGTTCCAAGCGCTGCGTCACGAAGCGGGTATCGCCCTACAGCTCCACGAATTCATCGGTGCGATGGCGGTCACCGTGGTGATCACCGAGATTTCCTATCGCTACGTCGAACTGCCCATTCGCGAGCGCCGTTTCCGCGAATCGATGCAGTCGCTCTTGCGCAGTGGTCCCGGAGCATTGCGACGTCGTGGGGCCTTCGGTGTGCTCTCGGCCACCATCGTGGCTGTTCCCGCTTTCTCGGTGGTGAGTCTGGCATCTGCCGAACTGAAGCCGAATCTGGTGCAGGCCACACTCGACGAGGCCGAAGGTGTCGTGATCGATGTTCTCGACGAAGTCACAGCAGTCACTTCGAGCACTTCGGTGCCGTCCACCACGACCGCGCCAGCGTCCAACACGTCGGCGGCACCTGAGGCTACGACGACCACTTCCACGACGACCACGGTTCCACCGCCGCTCTACGAGGTTTTCGCTCTCGGCGATTCAGTCATGAAGGGCGCAGCACCGGTATTGGCCGAACGTGGAATCGTGGTCGACGCCGAGGAGAGTCGACAAGGCAAGTTGGCCGCCGAGATCTTCGTGCAATTGCGTGATTTGGGTGTTCGCATGAATGTGGCGGTAGTTCATGTGGGGACCAACGGTCCGATGAGCAACGAGACACTCGACCTGATGATGTCGGCTTTGCAGGAGGTTCCGCGTGTGATCGTGCTGACTGGTCGTGGGAATCGGGACTGGATCGATCCGAACAACTTCCGTATTCGTTCCCTTCCCGAGCGGTATCCGAACGTGGTCGTCCTCGATTGGCAACTGGTGTCCGAACTGTGCTCGGGTAAATGTTTCGCTGGGGACGGCATACACCTCGACCGTGACGGGCGCACCTTCTACGCCGATCAGATCTCTCTGGCTCTGGCGTCCGACTGAACACCTCGAACAGCGGACCGGACTTCGTCGTCTGGGAGTCGTGGACCTACGCTGTCGGCATGACTTCCCCCGTGAAAGTGGCCGTGACCGGCGCCGCCGGCCAGATCGGCTACAGCCTCCTGTTTCGTATCGCTTCGGGTGCCATGCTCGGCCCCGATACTCCCGTGATCCTGCAGTTGCTCGAGATCACCCCGGCGCTGAAGGCGCTCGAGGGTGTGAAGATGGAACTCGACGACTGTGCCTTCCCGCTGCTGGTCGATGTGGTGGGTACCGACGATGCCGACGTGGCGTTCGGTGACGCCGACGTAGCCCTACTGGTGGGTGCCATGCCGCGTAAGGCCGGTATGGAGCGCGCCGATCTGCTGAACGCGAACGGCGGGATCTTCAAGCCGCAAGGTGAGGCACTGGCTCGTAGCGCGAAGCGTGATGTGAAGGTCTTGGTCGTTGGCAACCCGGCCAACACCAATGCTCTCATCGCGCAGCAGAACGCCAAGTCGCTCGATCCCGGCCGCTTCACGGCGATGACTCGTCTCGATCACAACCGCGCGGTCACGCAGATCGCACAGAAGTTGAGCCAGCCGGTGTCGGCCGTGAAGAAGATGACGATCTGGGGCAACCACTCCACGACGCAGTACCCCGACCTGTTCCACTGCGAAGTGGGCGGCAAGAACGCCTATCAAGCGGTGAACGATCACGCATGGGTCGACGGCACGTTTATTCCGACCGTTGCCAAGCGTGGCGCGGCAATCATCGACGCACGTGGAGCATCGTCGGCGGCCTCAGCGGCCAATGCGGCGATCGATCACGTGCGCAACTGGGTGCTCGGGACTCCCGCTGGTGACTGGGTTTCGATGGCCATCCCGAGCGACGGTAGTTATGGCGTTCCCGAGGGTTTGATTTCGAGCTTCCCGTGCACGTGTGCCGATGGCAAGTATTCGATCGTGCAGGGCCTCGACATCGACGACTACAGCCGCGGCAAGATCGACGCGTCGGCGGGCGAACTGGCCGAAGAGCGTCAAGCCGTCCGCGACCTCGGCCTCATCTGACCAGCACTCACATCACCAGTCAGGAGATGGCGACGCGGCAGGCGATCCGCATCATCTGATCGACCCCCTTCTTCAGGTCCTCGTCACTGATGCGTACTGGCTCGTTGTCCGGCGCGATCACGTCGCTCACCGTCATCATGGCGAGTGCCTCCACACCCTTGACGGCAGCGACGGTGTAGAGCATCGATGCCTCCATCTCGACACCGAGATGCTTGAGTCCGCGCCAACGATTGAAAGTGTCCGGGTCCGGGTCGTAGAAGAGGCCACTCGTCACGATCGGGCCGACGAACACGCGATCGCTCACTTCACGGCTGAGACGAGCGGCCGTTTCGACCAACGAAAACGTGGCAGTCGGGGCGAGACCGTCCATCGCCGCGTAACGCATCGGCGTGCGGTCGTCACTCGAGGCGCTGACGGCGATCACCGTGTCGGCCATCTGCAAGAAAGGCTGTAGTCCGCCGGTGGTGCCGACGCGAATCATGCGAGTGGCACCCAACATGACCAGTTCCTCGAACACGATCCCGGCACTTGGCGTACCCATGCCCGTGGACTGCACGCTGATCGGCTTGCCCTCGAACGTGCCGGTGAAGCCGAGCATGCCACGCTCCTCGTTCACGAGGCGTGCCCCGGGATCGAAGAAGTTCTCGGCGATGTACGCGGCTCGGCGGGGATCACCAGGGCAAAGAACAGCGGAGGCGTAGTCACCTGGTTCGGCTCGAAGATGAATGGGCATCCGAGAAGAGTACGTCCAGCCGACCCAGAAGTCCGGGTGTCGTGGTTCCCCGTCGGCCTGAATTCATGGCCTCTGAGCAGGGATGATGTAGAGAAATCTAGGAAATATCGCCATTTCCATGTTGGAGCGTTCGTCGCTAGCGCAGGCGACCGGTCGTCGCGCGGATCGCGCGAGCCCACAGGCTGGGCTTTTGCCAACTTTCCCCTTGCGCAAAGAGGGTTCCATGAGCCAGAATGACACCGATGTAGTTCCGGCTCTTCGGGGGAAGCCGGCCAAGTGAAGCGGCCTTCGGGTCGGGATGGGCAGTGAGCCGTGAGCGAGAACGAACAAAACTGGCAAGACGACGCGAACTGTCTCGGTGTCGACCCCGACCTCTTCTTCCCAGAGCGTGGAGCATCCACCCGTGAAGCCAAAGAAGTGTGCCGTGGTTGCACAGTTCGTCTCGAGTGCCTCGAGTACGCCTTGGTGAACGGTGAGAAGTTCGGAATCTGGGGCGGTCTCTCCGAGCGCGAGCGTCGTCGCCTGCGTCGTCAGCGCGCCCAGGCCGGCCGTCGAACCGCCACCGCCTGAGTCATCGCCGCGCGTCCATACGCGCTTCGATCGTTCGATCCTCACTGAGATCGAGTTGCTCCCATCGAACACGAGGGACGCGTTGCAGAACCTCCTGTGGAACCAAACCCACAAGTTCGCCTCGGGTCACGTGGGCACCGTGTGACTGCGCTACTGCTTCCACCCGGGTGAACGCTTCGAGTGGCCCCACATGTCGTGGGTCGACCAGATTCATACTCACTTGTACGGCATTGCCGACCGACAAACCGAGTGCCCGCACACCGTCCCCGCGCACATCACGGGCAATGGTGTGCGCCACTTCGATCGACGAGTGTTCGAGCCACACGTTGTAAGCGACGAGTACGTGTCGCGCACCGACGCAGATCGCTCCCGCAGTCGGATGCGGATGTTGTGGTCCGAAGTCGGGCACGAGTCGGGTCCAGGCATCGCGACGAATGTCAGGGAGTTGGCGTTGGTCGGTATCGGCCGGTCCGTACACGAAAACCGGCACATCGAGTTCGGCACTCACCCACTGGGCGAAATCGTCACGTGCGCGGCAGGCGTCATGGATCGACGAACCAGCGAGTGGAACGAACGGAACGACGTCCACTACCCCGAGTCGGGGATGCACGCCGTGGTGAACGTCGAGACTCAGTGTCTCGAGACATCGAGCGGTGAGATCGCGGACGGCTGTCTCGCCCACAAGAGTGAAGACACTGCGATGGTGATGGCAATCGGAATGACGATCGAGCCGATCTTTCCCGCAGACCTGGTCGAGGTCCATCAGCCGTTCGAGATCACATCCTTCGCTCACGTTGACGACGCATTCGAGCACGACCCCACTCTGCCAGTGCCGGTGCCGAGACCGGTGGTAGCCTGACCGCATGTTCGCAGGCTTCTTTGACGGTCCCGAAGTGATCGTCGTTCTCGTCGTGATCTTGGTCCTCTTCGGCGGATCTCAGATCCCGAAGCTGGCGCGCAACCTGGGTCAGGCCCAGAAGGAATTCAAAAAGGGTCTGAACGAGGGCGCCAAGGACGACGCCGACTCCAAGCCGTCTGACTGATCAGGCGTTACGCCGATTGCACGCTGAGGCGTCGTCGTTTGGCGATGCGTCGACGCTCCCGTTCGGAGCAGCCCCCCCAGACGCCGTGGTCGATGTGATGATCGAGGGCGTAATCGAGGCACTGGGACACCACTGGGCAGGTGGCGCAGATCTTGCGAGCCCGGTCGACTCCGACGCCGTCGGACGGGAAGAACATGGCCGGCGGGTGCGCACGGCAGTTCCCGAGGGCCATCCAGCCAGTGACCGAGTCTTCGTCGATCAGTGGGGTGATCTCTTCGTTCATGACATCTCCTTGTGCGAAGTTGGTTTCCGCCCGCTTCGCCCGCTGGAAGCCGGTTCTTCCAGGTCAGTGACTTTGACGTCACTCACCCTCTCGGAGTTCCCGGCCGCTCTCAGTCAAGCATCGGTCGAGGTCGGCATCCAGTCAGGTAGGGGTGACGAAGAACCACGTCGGGTTCCGACACGGGCATTCGGCCGATAGCGTGCCCGTGACCAGCGGTTTCCCGCCGGTACGGAAGTCCGGAATTTTCCCGATTCCGGCGAAGGAGTACCCATGACCGACGTCTACGCACCCAACGAACCGCCTCGTGCGCACGTGCGCATCGTGTTCCTCGGCCCGGTGTCACCACATTGGGACGTGGTCGGCGATTACGGCGACCGAACATTGGTCGAAGAATTCCGCAGCCGGGCACTGGCCCGCCTCGTGTTGCTTCCGTACAACGATCCCCAGTTCAAGCGCAACCGTGAGCGCATCATGCGTGACGCCGAACGCGAAAACATCTCTCTCGAGTGGGATCTGGGCTTCGACGAAGAAGCCGTCTGATTTCTCGATGAATTCGCGGTGAACCCGCAGGGGAGAGGCTCGTGAATCCTGTGAACTCTCCTCATATGGACGGGTCGTCAGCTCCCTCGCGTTTCCTCAACCGCGAATTGAGTTGGCTCGATTTCGACGAGCGGGTGCTTCGGCTCGCCACCGAACCCGGCGTTCCCCTGCTCGAACGCGTGAAGTTCAGCGCCATCTTTTCGTCGAATCTCGATGAGTTCTTCCAGGTACGCGTGGCGGCCATGAAGGATCAGGAAGCTGCGGGTGTCACCGCTCCTCTGTTCGACGGGCTGACCCCGTTGCAGCAGCAGGCCGAAGTGTTGAAACGCGTGGGAGAACTAACTGTTCGCCAGCAGCGGATCCTGCTCGACGTGTTGATCCCTCAGCTGGAACGTGAGGGTGTCGCATTGTTGCGTTGGGCCGATCTGGGTCCTGAAGAGCGAGCCCACTGCACCGATATCTACGACAAGCGCATCTTCCCGGTGCTCACTCCGCTCGCCGTCGATCCGGCTCACCCGTTCCCGTATCTGTCGAACCTTGCGCTGAGCCTGGCGGTCACAGTGATCGATCCGGTCACGGCCGAGGAGCGCTTCGCCCGCATCAAGGTGCCGACGGTGTTTCCACGTTTGGTGGCACTCCCCGACGGCGATCGATTCGTTCCCGTGGAAGCGGTGATCGAAGCACATCTGCACACGCTGTTCCCGGGCATGACGATCGGTGACGTGGCGATGTTCCGCATTACCCGCAACGTCGACCTGAGCGTTGAAGACGAAGAGGCCGATGATCTCTTGCAGGCCGTCGAACTCGAATTGCGTCGACGTCGATTCGGCCGAGCCGTACGTCTCGAAGTGGAAGCCGGCGCGCCGAAGGCGATTGTCGATCTGCTGGTGGAAGAACTCGATCTGCAGCCGCACGACGTGTTTCCGGTGGAAGGCCTACTCGATCTCAGTTGCCTCATGCAGTTGCACGCGGTCGACCGTCCCGATCTGAAGGACGACCAATGGCTGCCGGTCACGGCCGGTCGACTGGCGGCCGCCGAAGAAGCCGAGCGTTCCATGTTTTCGGTGATCCGCGAACGTGCACTATTGGTGCATCACCCGTACGAGAGTTTTGCCAGTTCGGTGGAGGAGTTCCTCTCGCAGGCCGCCGACGATCCACGAGTGCAGAGCATCAAGATGACGCTCTATCGAACGAGCGGTGACAGCCCCATCGCACGTCATCTCATCAGGGCTGCCGAGCGCGGCGTTCAGGTCGCCGTTCTGGTGGAGTTGAAGGCGCGTTTCGACGAGGCGGTCAACGTCACCTGGGCCAAGGCGTTCGAGCGCGCTGGTGTGCACGTGGTGTACGGAGTCGTCGGTCTGAAGACTCACGCCAAATGCGTGTTGGTCGTGCGCGAAGACGAAGACGGACTGCGCCGCTACGTGCATCTCGGCACCGGCAACTACAACTCCCGAACGGCTCGCATGTACGAAGACCTCGGTTACTTCACGTGCGAACCCGACGTGACGTCTGCTGCCCTCAGCTGTTCAATCACCTCACCGGCTATTCGCGCGACGTCGAATACCGACGTCTGCTCGTCGCGCCGCATCACCTTCGCTCTCGGCTCACCGAGCTCATTCGCAACGAAGGCGAGAAGGGCGAACGCGGTCACATCACGATCAAGGTCAACTCGATCGCCGATCCCGACATGATCGACGAGTTGTACGCGGCGAGCCAAAAGGGTGCACGCGTCGATCTCGTGGTGCGCGGGATTTGTTGTCTGCGGGCCGGTGTGCCCGGCTTGTCCGAGAACATTCGTGTGCGTTCGGTGCTCGGTCGATTCCTCGAGCATTCTCGTATCTACCGCTTCGCCAACGGTCAAGGCGACGGACAACCGTTGCATCTCATCGGCTCGGCCGATCTCATGGCGCGCAATCTCGACAAGCGTGTCGAGGTCCTCACGCCACTCGTGAATCCCCGACATCAGGAATGGCTCGATCACACCTTCGATGTGATGTTGGCCGAAGGAGCGCCGTCGTTCGAGATGCGCCCTGATGCGTCGTGGGAGCGCACAGGACCCACGATGTTCGAGCCCCATCCCCAGCGAGAGATGTACGAATGGGCGTCGAAGCGCCAGACTCGCAAGACCGCGAGTACGTCCTGAACAGGGCTGACGCGTCATTCGCCGAACAGTCCGACGTTGTTCACCTCGTGTTCAACTGATGAACAGATGGCGGACAGGTGCCTCTCCTACGGTGCGGTCGGCACGGACGTGAACCCGTGACCCCCGAAAAGGAGACATCAATGAAGCGAATGCACCTGGCCGCTCTGGTCGCCGCTGCTGCGGTCACCCTCGCCGCCTGTGGAGGCGACGACAGCTCCTCGTCGAACGAAACGTCGGCTCCGTCCGGGGGTTCTGGTGGCTCGATCTTCGTGTCAGGTTCGTCGACCGTCGAGCCGATCACCGCTGCCGTCGCCAAGCTGTTCAGTGATGCCAATCCGGACATCGCTATCACGGTGGAAGGTCCGGGAACTGGAGACGGTTTCGCCAAGTTCTGTTCGGGTGAGTCCGACATCTCCGATGCCTCGCGGAAGATCAAGGATTCCGAGGCTGAGAAATGTGCAGCGGCTGGTATCGAATACGTCGAACTTGAAGTGGCCGTCGACGGGTTGTCGGTGATCACTTCGGCCGAGAACACCGCCATCGAGTGTGTGAGCTTCGGCGACCTATGGGTCCTCCTAGGCCCCGATTCCATCGGCCGCAACAACTGGAGCGACGCCAACGACGCGGCCGAAGAGCTGCGGGCTGCCGTCGGCACCGACCTCGGCACCATTAACGCACCGTACCCAGATGCTTCACTCACCGTGACGGCTCCTGGTGAGGAGTCGGGGACCTTCGACTCCTTCGTCGAGATTGCGATGCACGCGGTTGCCAAAGCGATCGGGGCCGAGGACGATCTGCCCCGTCCCGATTACACCGCCAGCCCCAATGACAACGTCATCATCGAAGGCATCGCGGCCAATGCCACCTCGCTCGGCTGGGTCGGCTTCGCCTTCGTGGAAGAGAACCTCGACGTGATCAAGCCCCTGAAGGTCGATGGTGGTGACGGCTGTGTCGAACCGACACCGGACTCGATCGCCGGTGGCGAGTATCCGATCGCTCGTTCGCTCTTCATCTACGTGAGCAAGAACAAGCTGGCCGAGAGCCCGGCTCTCGAGTCATTCGTCGACTTCTACCTGAGTGATGCCGGCCTTGCCGTGATCGGAACGGGCGCAGGTCAGGTGCCCTACGTCCCGCTGGCCGCTCCGGCCCTCGAGGCGACTCGGGCGGCTTGGGCCGGACGCTGAGTCGTCCGACTCGGTTCTGACACCGATCTACTTCTCCGATGATCGGTCCGTTCTCGGTGTGCCGTCTCATAAGGGGTGGCACACCGACGTTTGGCCCGACTGTGGAATGCTGACAAGACTGAACGGGACCAAAGGAGTGGCACCGTGGCGCATGCGACCGGCCAGTGGCAGACGACTGATCTGAAGTTGTCATCCGACCGTCGGCGCTCCGACACCCGGATGCGGTGGCTCTTCACGGCGGCCGCCCTCACGACCCTTGTCGTGACCCTGCTCATCATCTTCATCTTGTTCCGCGATGCATGGTCGTACTTCGTCGAGGTCCCCAAGGCCGATCTCTGGACCTTGGGTTGGTTCCCGCGACGCGGTTACTTCGACGTGAAGACATTGGTAGTCGGAACCCTGATGGTCACCGGTATCGCAATGCTCATCGCCGTGCCGCTCGGTCTCGGAGTGGCCATCTACCTCTCGGAGTTCGCGCGTCCCCGTGTCCGCAAGTTTCTGAAGCCGATCATCGAGATCCTCGCCGGCATTCCGAGCGTGGTGCTCGGCTACTTCGCCATCTCGTTCATCAACCCCAACATCATCACCGCCCTCGTCGGAGGAGCGAACAAGGCGTTCAACATCGCAGCGGCCGGAGTCGCCGTCGGCATCCTCACCGTCCCGATCATCGCTTCGGTGACCGAGGACGCGTTGCGCGCCGTTCCTTTGTCACTGCGCGAGGCGTCCTACGGACTTGGGGCTCGACGAGTGCCCACGGTGTTCCGAGTGGTGCTTCCAGCCTCCATCTCGGGCGTGGTGGCCGCCCTCATCCTCGGAATATCCCGGGCCATCGGCGAGACCATGGTCGTGGCCATCGCTGCGGGCGCGGTCGGCGGTGGCCTTTTCTCCACCGATCCCTTCAAACCTGGTCAGACGATGACCGCCGCCATGGCCGCCCTCGGCTTCGGTAGCGATCAAGTGGCCGGTGACGGCCTGGCGTTCCAGAGCCTCTTCTTCATCGGCTTCTTGCTCTTCGTCTTCACTCTGTTGTTGAACCTTTTGGGTGACCGCCTGGTCCGCCGAGTGCGAGAGGAGTACTGACATGTCTCTTACAACACCTGATCGATTCGGCGCGCAGTCGGCCAACGAGGTGACCGTGCGACTCACGTCGTCGTCGCGTGACGTGAAAGGTCGTGCGGTCGAGTGGACCTTGCTGTCGACGCTTTTGAT
>Ga0255760_10005250_pt1 | contig 11088 bp, 13 predicted proteins | sample 071ome_25_FD_179960 | JGI IMG/M metagenome (GOLD analysis project Ga0255760, IMG submission 179960) | Coastal salt marsh microbial communities from the Groves Creek Marsh, Skidaway Island, Georgia - 071410BT metaG (version 2) | ecosystem: Environmental > Aquatic > Marine > Intertidal zone >... | reverse complement strand
AAAAATGAATTAAAAAATACTCCCTTAATGCTTAATATTACTCAAAATGTTAAATTCAAACTAACAGATGTTAGTAATAATAAATTTAAATTTGCATTATTTTCACAACAGATATTAAATGGATACATAGACTCAACTAAACAAACTCTAGACTTGATCAAAAAAAATAAAATTCCAAAATTTAAAAATAAAGCCAGCGATACGTTATCGCTTTTAGATTTTGAAAAATATTTAAAAATTGAAGAAAGAAAAAAATAAAAGTGTCAGAATATCTTCAAGCTATAAAAAAAAGTTATAAAAGTATAATTATCGGAGTAATTGGCGGTTACTTAGCAACACTAATTCACTTGCCGCTTCCTTGGCTATTGGGAGCTTTGTTATTAAATTTATTTATTTCGCTGACAAAATTTAATGTCACTTTTGATAAAAAAATATTTTTACCGGTACTATTGGTAATAGGGGTTATATTAGCAGGATCATTCAATATTACTCTTCTTTATAAAATTCATTTATGGATCTATTCATCAATTGCTATGATTTTATGCACCATCATTGGTTCTATCTTGGTCGCATTTTATTTTTACAAAGTTTGCAAGTTTAGAAAACTAGTCTCTGTCTTAGCAGGCTTGCCAGGTGCATTTGTAGTAATTGCAGCTGCTATAAATGAAATGACAAATAGTAAAGAAGAAAGTGGTCAGGTTGTAATACCCCAGGCAACAAGAGTATTATTTATAGTTTTATTGTTACCATTTATTTTTGTGACTCAAGTGGGTTACCAAGAAATCTCTTCGCACGGTAATCATCCAGATTACAGTCTAAGATATTTTCTTGAATTAATCTTTTTACTTGGTTTAGCTCAATTAGGATCTATGGGATTAAAAAAATTAAATATTCCTTCCGCTCCAATTCTAGCGGCAATGATATTATGCGGAATATTTTATACATTTGAAATTACAACAGCTAGGTTCCCGGATTTTTTTATTAATATTGCATTTGTATTTTTAGGTTCAGCAATTGGATGTCGATTAAACGGAATAGGTTTAAAAGAAGTTGGTTATTATTCTTTTCATGGTTTTATTGTATCTGCAATGCTTTTGGGCTTGGCAGCTTTATTTGCTTATTTATTAAAAGTTTTTTTAGGTTTTGATTTTATGGCTGCTTTCTTAAGTTTTGCTCCAGGTGGGCTACACGAGATGGTCGTAATAAGTATTGCTTACAATATAGATCCGCTTTTTGTGACCTACCATCATTTTTTAAGAATATTTTTAATCATATTCTCTTTACCGTTTATTTTGAAAATTTTATCTAAACGTTAGTTCCAGATTTTTTTTAATCTTTGAACTCTTCCGCAGCTTGTTTTATAATATTTATATCTTATAGGATTTCTTTTATAAAAATCTTGGTGGTAATCTTCAGCCGGATAAAAAATGTCTAATTTTTTTATATGTGTTGCAAAATTTTCAATATCTTTTTTATTTAATCTTTTTTTAGATTCCTCAAATGCCTTTTTTTCTTCTTCATTTTGATAAAAAACTGCTGATAGATAACTTGATCCTTTATCACAAAACTGACCTTTGGCATCATAAGGGTCTATGTTTTTCCAAAAAACATCCAAAAGTTGATCGTAAGAAATTTTAGCAGGATCATAAATTACTTCTACAGCCTCATAATGACCTGTTTCCTCATATGAAACTTGTTCGTATGTAGGGTTTTTAATATGACCTCCAGTATAGCCTGATATGACTTCTTTAACTCCATCAGTTTTTTCATAAGCTTCCTCAACACACCAAAAACAACCACCTGCGAAATATGCTTTTTTTTCTTCAGCCATAACTAATTTATTTAAACTAAATAGAATTAAAAAAAAGATTGTTAATCTTATCACTTATAAAAAGTCCCTCTTTGTCTAAGAAGTTCTCTATATAATTTTGGATGAGGCTTAAATGCTTTTCTACCATGAAGCATAAAATAATTATTTGAAAAAATAGCATAACCAGGAGGAAGTTTAAAAGCTATATGCTTACTGCTCCCCTCTAATGATTCAGATAAACTATTAAGATAAAGACCCTGCTGTAAACTTTGAGGCTCAGGAAATTGATCAATATAAGAAATAATTGGTTTACCATGATCATCTGTGGAAAAAATTGGATGTTCAATTTTATAATCGACATTTTTACTTTTTGGCGATCCCCAAACAATATTTTCTTTTCCAATTGGATCATTAAAAAATTTCTCACAATCTTCCCAATCATCTAGATGAAGTAATGTACTCTCGCCGCCCTCTGAATTTTCTTCCTGCATCTTCATCATCAAAAGCCAATCTGTTTTTTCCTTAACGTATGTTCCATCAGTATGAAGATCTAATTTTTTTGCTGCTTTTCTTAAATAACTATCACTGTTATCTGTGTTTTTTACTTCAAACCTTGCATAATATTTTCCATACATTGCATCATGGTTTGGTATACCCACTAGATGAGTTAAAGCAGTTGACAATTTTACTAAAAAATCTGTATCATATTTTGACTGATCCATTTCTTCCGGTCCAATCACAAAAGCGCCCTGCTCTCTATTTTGAAGAATTGTTTTTATTAAATTTTGAATTTTTTCATCAAAAATTTTATTAAAAATATCTGTAATATGAAATCTTAAGAAGGGTTTGTATTCAATATCTAATAAATCAAATTGATCAAACTGATCTTTAACTTTATCTAAAAAATTATTATCAATTTTTATATCAATCAGTCTTTGACTGGATGAGTGATTATTTACTTTAAGTCCTACAATATTTTCCATCATAAAAAATGATTTAATAACACAAAACAGATTGCGCTGCTAGATACTGCAAATATCACATTTTTCTTAAAAGAAAAATAAACTACTAAAAGAATTAAAGTGCACACTATTCTAATTGATGTAGAGGTTTCGCTTAATATGCCAACTGGAAATAAAATTATACGTGCAATCACAGCAGAAATAATTGCTATAGAAACGCATCTAATCCAATGGAATATTTCACTATCTGTTTTAATATTTCTTGCACTAAACACTCCAAAAGCTCTGCAAAAATATGTACCAACACTAGCTGCTAATATTGATAAATAAATAAACTGATTACTCATTAATTTCTTTCCTAAAAATAAAATATCCTAATGTTCCAGATGTTATTCCTGCAATTAAAACTGACCAGCCTGGAAATAAATCATTTAATAATATACTTAAAACCGCTCCTAAAAATATTGAACAAATTAATTTTTTTTCCTTCAGGTTACTTACTGTCATTACCAAAAAATACATTGGGTTAATAAAAACAAGTCCAATTAAAATTTCGTGAGAAACTAAATTGGAGAATAAATATCCAGCTACAGTGCAAAGAACTGAATTAGCCCACAAAAATCCTCCAAGCCCAAAAAAATAATCAAACTTATCTTCTTGGTTGATGCTTTTTTCAACTGCAAAAAAATTAAACCATGACGTTACAGCGATAAAATGAGCACCTAAATATTCTTTCCATTTTGGAATGTTTGAATTTCTAATGACCGGTGTAATATTTACAGTCATTGGATAAAGACGACTATTGGTTAACAAAACTGCAAGAAAAATATTTAACAAGGTTCCACCAGCTAATATTGTTTCTGCCATTACAAACTGTCCTGGAAGTGCAAAAGTAAAAAAGGTAGATAAAAAACTCTGATAAAGATCAAAACCAGCGCTATGTAAGAAAGCTCCAAATGCAAACATGCTAGATCCTAATCCCAAAGCTGGGACTCCGATAGCATGTTTAACTCCGTCTTTGAAAGATTGTGATGAAAACAAGTTTAAAGATTATCCTCCAAGGAATAATCTACCGACATCCGGGTTATTTAGCAATTCATCTCCTTTTCCTACAATTGCCAATTCACCTGAAACTAAAACGTATCCTATATCTGCAAACTCAAGACCTTTTTTTGCATTTTGTTCAACTAAAATAATAGTTTTATTCTCGTTTTGCTGTAGGTCTTTTAAAATTTCAAAAACCATCTCGATATATCTTGGTTCTAAACCAATTGATGGTTCATCAACAAGCAAAACACTTGGCTTCATAACTAAAGCTCTAGAAATTTCTAATAATCTTCTTTCCCCACCAGATAAAACTTTTGCGGGCTGATTTCGTCTGTTTCTTAATCTTTCGTATTTATCTAATACCTTTTGTGCTTCTTCATAAGCTTCTTCTGTTTTATCTTTTGTGTATCCCCCCATTAAAAGATTTTCTTCAACAGTCATATCTGGAAACACCGAGTTATCTTGCAAAATATATGCGATACCAAATGATTTTAATTTTTCAGCCGGTGTAACATTCGTTACTTCTTTTCCATCAACTGTAATTTTTCCAGAAAAGATATTTGTAAAACCATAAATAGAATGAAGGATAGTTGACTTACCTGCTCCGTTAGGACCAATTAAACATAGTGATTGAGCTTTACTACATAATAAATCTATATTATGTAAAATTTCCATCTTACCGTATCCGGCAGTCAAACCCTCGATTGTTACATGCGCTTCACCAGATGAGAGTTTTTCTAAATCCGATTTTGTTGGTTTTGCACCTAATACTGAATATTGATCTGCCATTATTGTGCTCCTAGATAAGCATCTATTACTCGCTTATCATTTTTAATTTGATCTGGATCTCCTTCAGCTAAAAGTTGACCGTGCGCTACACAGAATATTTTTTGGGCTAATTGCATAATGACTTTCATATTATGCTCAATTACTAAAAGAGTAATTCCATATTCTTTATTAATCGAAATTAACCTCTTGATAATACCATTAATTAAAGTTGGATTGATTCCTGCTGTTGGTTCATCTAACAATAACATTTTTGGATCACTCATTAATGCCATTGCAAGCTCAAGCAGTTTTTGCTGACCAAAAGATAAATCTCCAGCCCTTAAATTTCTTTTTTGATAAAGTCCTACAAATTTTAGAATATCCTCTGCTTTAGAAGTTAAATTCGCTGGAATACCTGAAAAAACTGTGAAAACAGTTTCATCTCTAGGTTTATGAGAGATAAGCATATTTTGTACGCAATTTAATTTCCCATAAATTCTTGTTTGCTGAAAAGTTCTTAATAAACCTAATTTAGCAATTGCAGGAATTGGTAAAGAAGAAATTTCTTTTCCATCAAATATAATTGAACCATTATCTATTGGATGAGTACCTACAATAGAATTAAATAAAGTTGTTTTTCCAGATCCATTGGGTCCAATAATTCCTACAATTGATCCTTGTTCTACTTCTAAAGAAATATCAACATTGGCTTTTACGCCGCCAAAAGATTTCGAAACATTTTTAACTTCAAGTATAGACATTAATCTAAAGTTATCTGAGCCTTTCTATCTTTTTCATCAATGACTTCACCAAACCATTCGGGTTTTCGTTCTCTTAAGTAACCCATGAGACCTTCTGGGAAATAAATAACAATTACAATTATCAAAACCCCAAGCGCAACATACTGCCAACCTAAGAACAAAGTCCAAAAACTCTCTTTAAATATTGTAAATAATACCGCCCCAATAATTGGTCCCCAAAGAGTTCCTTTACCTCCAAGAATTGTCATTAGAACCATAAACACTCCAAGTTCACGTCCATCAAATGCCACTTCTACAGGCTCTATATAACCAACCATAGTTCCAACTAAACCTCCGGCAATACCAACAAAGAATGCAGAAATTACCCAACCGGTAATTTTATAACGCATGGTTTCAATTCCCATAGCCTCAGCCTTGTCCTCGTTATCTCTTATAGCGTTAAGGACTAATCTAAATCGAGTTGTATAAAGCCACCTTACAAAAGTAAAAGTCAAAATTAAAAGCGCCAAACATAAGAAATATAAAAATTGACCCCTAAATTCTAATCCCCCTACATTGGGAAATGGTGGTGAAGTCATTCCTTGACCAGCACCAATTAACTCAATACCGCCAGCAATTTCGCCTGATGCAATACCTATTCCCAAAGTACATATTGCAAAATAATGTCCTCTTAAGCCTAATATTCCATAACCAATCAATCCAGCAACAATCGCAGGAACAACGCCAGCAAACAAAAGTCCCACGAATAAACCTTTAAAATACTGATCAGGCTTGTGAATAAAAGTTTTAACTCCACCACCTTCAGTCCATTCGGCTAAAGGAAAATACATTCCAATTTGTATTCCAGAACAAAGATACATGCCTAATCCAAAAAACATGATATTACCAAAAGTATTGTATCCGGTTTCACCACCTTGAATGTTCCATGTAATTGCAGCAACAATGTAAACGATCATGATTGCCATTTGCAACTTGTATGCAGAAAATATAAACGGAGCGATCAAAGCTAATATTAAAATTGCTCCACAAATTGTTAATTCTCTTTTGTTAAACTCCAAAACCGTATTCATGATTATTTTAAATACTCTCTCTTTCTTGCAAGTTTAAACCTTCTGTATAATAAGATAAATACAAGTAGTGAAAATACTGCAGCAATTCTAAATTCTGTTCCAAGAATATAGTCAGCAAATTCTTCAAAAACTCCCAATCCCATTCCAGACATTACAACACCTGGTAAATTTCCAAGACCGGCAACTATAACAATCATGAAGGATCTTACAGTATAAGGTAAGCCAACATAAGGATGTAGAGTAAAAGTAATTGCAACTAAAGCTCCCGCAATTCCACATAAAGCAGCATTTATTCCAAAAGTTGAAGCATAAACTTTCTCGGTATCAACTCCTAAAATTTTAGCTGCTCTTGCGTTTTGAGCTGTAGCTCTAATAGCACGTCCTAATTTGGATCTTCTCATATAAATAATTAAACATATTGCGAATACTATACTTACCGCAGCAGCAAATAATTTTGAGTAGGGTATTGTTACTGCTTTATCAAATAATAACAATGTTCCAAAATTTGACTGTGCAACAACAACATCTGCTCCAAAAACAAAATTCATAAGTTGTTGCATTAAAATACTAATTCCAAAAGTCGCTAAAATTGAAATAAATAAATCTCTATCAACGACTTTAGTAATTACTAATTTATAAAGAATTATTCCAACAAAATACATGATGATTGGTGATACCAAAATTCCAAATGCCGGATGTATTCCAATTTGATACATAAAATAAGCAATATACCCTCCCATTATTACTAATTCACCTTGGGCAATATTAATTATATTCATAACGCCCCATTGAAGGGCCATACCATAAGCAATAAGAGCAAACAAAATACCAAGAAGCACTCCATCTATAAGTGCTTGAAAAGTTAAAGTCCCAGTTTGAAAAACTAAAAAATCCATTCTGTCCCAAAAAAACTGCCCCTTCTAATTAAAGAAGAGGCAGTAAATCGTTTATATTATCTTGCTGACCAAGCAGGTATTGGGTGTACTAACTTAGCTGATGCCCATTTTGTTGGAGCAACAACTTTGTTTTCACACTTTTCACCTTCACATCTAACTTGGAAAAGTACCATTGGCTTAGCTTCGTTTTGTCCACCTGAACCAAATTTTACATTTCCATAGAAAGTTTGCATATTAGTAGCAGCTAATGCATCTCTAACAGCTTTAGTGTCAAAAGAGTTAGCTCTTTCAAATGCATCTTTGTAAACTAATAATGCAGCTGAAGACTCAGCAGATTGATATGGTGGTTCGTAACCATACATCTTATTAAAGTCTTCTGCATACTTAATACCATTTCCAAAGAAACTATCTTTGTAAGTTAGAGTTTTATGCCATTGAGCAGCACAAAGGGCATACTCAGATTTTTTTCCATGTTGCTTTGCTAATTTAGAAGCATCGCAATGAGTCATCGCTAACATTGGAACATCAACTTTCATTTCAGAAATTTGTCTAATTGCAGTTAATGCGCCTTTAGCATGACCTGAAACAACTAATACATCTGGCTTTTCAGCTTTAACTTTTGCTAAAGTAGCAGCCATATCATTTAGTTCTTTTGGAAGTTTATCGTCAATTACAATTTTAGATCCAGTTCTTTTTTGAGCATCTAAAATTCCCAATCTAACGTCTTGAGAAAATGCGTCCTGCTCAAATGCCATTGCAATATTTACAGGCTTTCCACCATTCTTCTCTACTGCCAAATCAATTGCTACTTCTAGGTATTGGTTTGCAGGTGATAAAACTGCAAATAAATATTTATACCCTTTTGTAAACAATGATCTTGATGCACCGTTAGCTTCAACCATTGGAATTTTATACTTTTCAGTAACTGGTGCCATTGCTTTTGTTAAACCAGAACTGTAAGGCCCAAGCATGAACTGTACTCCGTCTTGCTTGATTAATCTTTCAGCCAATTGAGCGGCTCTTTTAGAGTTTGACTCGTCATCATAATATTTGACTTCAAACTTATAAGTTTTTCCTTTTACCTTAATACCACCCATATCATTTATTCTCTTAACGGCCATTTCATAACCATTTTTAGTATGTTTACCGTTAGTAGAATATTTTCCAGTTAGAGAAACAGCGGCACCTAAGATGATTTTGTCACCTTTAACTCCTTTTGGAGCTTGGTCGCAACCATAACTGAATAATAAGATTGATAGTAAAGCAAAAAAAGATGAAACAAATTTGATTGTTTTTTTCATTTTTACTTCTCCCCCATTTAAAAGTTAATTAACTATAACGGTTTATATATATAAAAGTATTTTGATCAATTGGTAAGTAAACATAAAATACAACTATTAATTGAGTTAAACTTTTACAGCAATAAATATAGCAATAATTGTTAGCGCTGCAGCAGAAACATAATTTAATGTTTTTGGATTTGATTTTAATTGATCGATTATTTTTTCAGCTATCTTGGAATAAATTGCCAATGTCAAAAAATCTAAACTCACCCAGCTAATTAACATTATAATAAAATGAGTAATATAATTTTCACCTGTCAAAAAAGTTGGGAACACTGCTGCAAAAAAAACTATAGCTTTTGGACTAAAGAAAGCGATAAAAAAACCATCTCTAAATAAAGCAATATTAGATCGTGCTTGCTTACCCGTAGTTATATCAATATTTGCTTTTGATTTAAAAAAACCATAAGCGACATACAAGATATAAGTAATACCGACCCATTTAAACACGGAAACAATGTTTGGAAATATTTCTATTAGTGCGCTCAAACCAAAAAGCACCAATAACATCTGAACTGAATTAGCGGTCACATCTCCAAAAGCTGTCCATAAACTTTTTTTAAATCCATAATTAATCGATTGAGACATGATCAAAACTCTAGGACCACCTGGAGTGACAAACATCACAATGATTATTTGCAAGAATAATAAGTAATTTTCAGGAAACATTTGATTGATATATATATTAAAAATTTAATAAGTTAAAACTAAACAAAAATTATGTATCAAAAATTTGAAAACAAATTTCTAACAGCAGATAAAAAAGAAAGAGCTTTTGTTGATGCTAAAAAGCTCAAAACATTATGGTTTAATACAGGAACACTTTGTAATCTAACTTGTAAGAATTGTTATATTGAATCAAGTCCAAAAAATGATCGTTTAGCTTACCTATCATTTGAAGAATTTAAAACTTTTGTAAATGAAAGCATTCAAAATGAAATGGGTACAATAGAAATTGGATTTACAGGTGGTGAACCTTTCATGAATAAAGATATTTTTAAGATGATCAAATATTCACTTGATAATGGTTTTAAAACTTTAGTACTTTCAAATGCAATGAAACCGATGATGAATAATAAAAATGAACTTTTTAAATTAAATCACTTAAATTTATCTATTAGAGTTTCAATTGATCATTACACAAAAGATAAACATGAACAAATCAGAGGCCCAAATAGTTGGGAACCAATGATTGAAGGGTTAAAATGGTTATCAGAAAATAAATTTAATTATTGCCTGGCTACTCGGTTAATGTGGAATGAAGATGAAGTGACAACTAGAAATAATTTTAAAAACTTTATTAATCAATATGATCTAAAATTAAATACTGAGGATAAGGCTCAACTTGTAACCTTTGCTGAAATGGATGAAAAACAAGATACACCGGAAATAACAACTGAGTGTTGGGGAATTTTAAACAAAAGTCCTGAAGAAGTCATGTGTTCAAGTTCAAGAATGATAGTTAAAAAGAAAGGAAGTGAAAAACCAAGTGTAATTGCATGTACATTGCTTCCCTATAACTCGGAATTTGATTTAGGTACCAACCTAAAAGACTCGATGCAAAAAATTTATTTAAACCATCCTCACTGTTCAAAGTTTTGTGTTTTAGGAGGTTCTAGCTGTAGCTAATGTCAAAAAAAATTCTAAAAACTTTAATTATTATTATTTTCCTAGTATCAATTTCTATTGGGCTATTTTTTGATTACAGCCAATATTTCTCTTTTGAAATGATCAAAGAACAACATCAAAATTTAAAAAATTTAATCGATACAAATTACTTATTATTCTTTGGATTATTCTTTATTCTCTATATCGTTGTTACCGCTTTTGCTTTACCATTTGCAGCACTTAAAACGATTTTAGCTGGTGCATTGTTTGGTCTAATTCCAGGAGTAATACTTACATCATTTGCTAGCTCAATTGGTTCAACTTTATGCTTGCTGATGTCGAGATTTCTTCTCAGAGATCATGTTGAAAAGAAATATTCAAAATATTTAGACAAAGTAAATGAGGGCATTAAAAGAGATGGAATTTATTATCTTTTTTTCCTAAGGCTTAGCCCAATATTTCCTTTCTTTATAATTAACCTTGTATTTGGATTAACCAAGATGAAAGCTATGACATTTTATTTAGTGTCACAAATCGGAATGTTGATTGGAACTGTTGTTTTTGTGAATGCGGGTGTTCAATTATCAAAAATTAATAGATTTGAAGATATTTTAAGCTTAGAGTTAATTATTTCATTTATATTGATTGGATTAGTTCCGTTAATTATAAGAAAAGTAATTGAAAAGTATAAAAAATGAGCAAAGATATTACGAACTATATCAAAACTGAGTGCGGCCTGTCTCAATATTATCTTCTCAAAGCTAGAAAAGGATTTTTTAACAAACTGAGATTCTATTGGTTTGTAGCAATTGCTTCGATTAGA
>Ga0255760_10005242_pt1 | contig 11094 bp, 8 predicted proteins | sample 071ome_25_FD_179960 | JGI IMG/M metagenome (GOLD analysis project Ga0255760, IMG submission 179960) | Coastal salt marsh microbial communities from the Groves Creek Marsh, Skidaway Island, Georgia - 071410BT metaG (version 2) | ecosystem: Environmental > Aquatic > Marine > Intertidal zone > Salt... | reverse complement strand
CTATCGTTGTTGGTGAAGATAAAATTGCATTGTCTTTAACCCCCTCAGGGGTCTTGTATCCAAACTGTGTGCCTGTAATTGGATCTGGTTGTGTTGTAGATCTTGGATTTCTAAAAAAAGAACTCGAAATGCTAAATGAAAAAAATATTAGCACTAAAAATTTAGCATTATCAGCAAATGCTCATGTAATTATGCCGTATCACAAAATACTGGATGAATTAATTGAGGAAAGTTTAGGGGACAAAAAAATTGGAACTACCAAAAAGGGTATTGGTCCTTGTTATGCCGATAAAATTCAAAGATATGGTATCAGAGTCCAAGACCTACTAGATGACTCTGTGTTTGCTGAAAAATTAAATTCAAATTTAAATGAAAAAAACAAACTTTTAACCAAAATTTATAATCATGACCCTCTCAGTGCTGATGAAATAATTGAGGAATTTACTGAGTACAAAGAAATGGTACAACAACACATTTCTGATACATCACTACTTGTGAGTAAAGCAATAAAAGAGAATAAATCTATTTTGTTTGAAGGAGCTCAAGGTACTTTACTCGATATAGATCATGGGACATACCCATTTGTTACTAGTTCAAACACTTCAGCAGCTAACGCCGCGACTGGATCAGGAATTGGACCTCTCAATCTAGACAGAGTAGTTGGAGTCACAAAAGCATATATATCGCGAGTAGGCAGTGGTCCTTTTATAACTGAACAAGAAAATGAGACCGGTGATTATTTAATTGAAAAAGGTGCTGAGTTTGGAGTTGTTACTGGAAGAAGAAGAAGATGCGGTTGGTTAGATTTAATTTCACTAAAGTACTCCGTACGAGTAAATTCTCTGTCTGAATTATTTATTACAAAACTAGATGTACTTTCTGGGCTTGAAGAAATACAGCTAGGAGTTGGCTACGAATATAATGGCGAAATTCTAACTGATTATCCATATGATCAAAAAGTTGCCTATGAAGCTGTACCAATTTATGAAACTATGCAAGGTTGGGATGAAGACATTACCAGTATTGATAATTTTAAAGATTTACCATCTAATGCACAAAAATATCTAAAAGCAATTGAAGATTTTATTGGAGTTCCTATAACTTTTATTTCTGTTGGACCAGAGCGAAATCAAAATATCATAATTTCTAATGATCAATAGATATAAAAACCAAAAAATATCCTATATATGGAATGATCAAAATAAGTTTGATACCTGGAAAAAAGTTCAAGAAACTTATGTAAAAACTTTAGAAGAAGAAGGGCTCGCTAAGCCTGGAATATCTAAAAAAATTGCATCTGTGTCTGTTGAAACAGAAGAGGTGTATGAAAGGGAAAAAGTTACAAACCATGATTTGGCATCATTTGTTGACATATTACAAAACAAAGTAGGAGAAGGTTCAAACTGGATACATTATGGACTTACAAGTTCAGATGTAGTTGACACATCTAATAGTCTTTTAATTAAAGAGTCTCTTGAAGTTTTACTAAAACTATTAGATGACCTATTAAATGAAATTAAAAATAGAGCTATAGATGAGCAAAATACCAAAATTATTGGAAGAACGCATGGAGTTTTTGCGGAAGAAACATTTTTAGGAAACATACTCGGTAATTGGTATCTTGAAATTAAAAGAAGTTTAGATAGGTTATCCACAGCCAAAGAAACTATTTCTTATGGAAAACTAAGTGGTCCGGTTGGTAATTACACAGTCGTAACACCTGAAATAGAAGATAAAACTTTAAAAAAACTAGATCTTAAACCTGAAAAGTTTGCAAGTCAGATAGTTTCAAGAGATAGATATGCTGAGGTGATTTCAGCTATAAGTATTCTTGCGTCAAGCTATGATCGCATAGCAGGAAATTTAAGAAGCTACCAAAGATCAGAAATTTCCGAAATCTTTGAACCTTTCAAGGATGGACAAAAAGGCTCCTCTGCAATGCCTCATAAGAAAAATCCTATTGGAAGTGAGAGGATCTCCGGATTATCAAGAATAATTCGAGGTTATTCAGTTAGTAGTTTAGAAAATATGGTTCTTTGGAATGAAAGAGATATATCGAATTCATCTGTTGAAAGAATTATTATTCCAGATTCCTTCAACATTATTTGTTTTATGACAACTGAATTAACCTCAATAATTAAAAATATGGTTATAAATTATGATCAAATAAATAAGAATTTGGAAAATGCAAAAAATAAATCAATAAGTCAAAAAGTTCTTTCGGAACTTGTTAACAATGGTATTAATCGAGATAAGGCATATCGAAGTATTCAAAACTTAATTTTTGAAAATAATTCAGCTGAAGAATTAATGAAATCAATAGAAGAAGAGTTTGATGTTGATCTCTCTAATGTTGCAAATAGTGAAAACATAATTGACAATAATGATTCTTTCTTAGACAAATTTAATTAAATTGGATACTTTTAAAGAAAAGTTTCTGGAAATCAAGGAAGAACTAAAAGCTCTAAATCCAAACAATGAGTCAATAGTTGATGGCGTTATAGCACCAATTTTTTTTGTAGTACTTGCTAATTTTGTAGAGCTAAATACAGCTATTTACAGTACAGCTATTTTATTAACCTCACTCCTAGTTCTCAGATTGTTTCAAAAACAAAATATTAAGTTTGTTATTTATGGGTTTATTGGATCATTAATTGCCTTGGCTATTGCAAGAAGACAAGGGTCTTCTTCAGGGTTCTTTTTAATAGGAATTATAAGAGATGGTGCTATTGGGATAGTTGGAATACTATCAATTCTTTTAGGCAGGCCTTTTACAATCTATAGCTCTAAAGCATTCAGAAATTGGCCAAAAGAGTGGTACTTTCATAAAAAAATAAAACCTGCTTATACAAAAGTAGCAATGATTTGGTCTATTTATTTATTACTTAAAGCTGGTCTGCAAATTTACTTCTATGAAAATCCTGAGATATTGGTCTTAATCAAGCTAGCAACATCAAACCAAACAACCATTGTTTTGCTTGTTATTTCATATATTTATGGTCAAAATCAATTGAAAAAACTAAAAGGTCCGAGTGTTGAGGAATTTAATAACAACTCACCAGAACCGTGGGAGGGCCAACTAAAAGGATTTTAGGTTAATATTTAAGTATGTTTAATTTAACAACCAATGATGTAACAAATCTCTTTGTCCTATTGGGGATTCTCTTAGGGGTATATATTGCTCTAAGGTTGTTTGTCTTTCCAACTATAAAAAAATTGGCATCGAAAACTTCTACTTACCTCGATGATTTATTTCTTGATAAAAAATTTCTAAATAGATTTTCATATGTAATCGTATTTGTAGTTTTTAACTTTTTACAATCTGCTGAACAATTCAACTTAAGCTTCTTAGAAAGTGAAATATTTATTCGATTACTTGATGCATTATTTTCTCTTGCAGTTGGACTAACTGTGCTTGAGCTTCTCACAGTATTAAATAAATTATCAGAGAGCATTGAATCATTAAAGAACAAACCAATTAAAGGTTATGTGCAAATTGTAAAAATTATTGTTACATCATTTATTGCAATCATTATTTTTGCAATTGTTACAGGACAGTCGGTTGCATACTACATAAGTGGTCTAGGTGCGCTAACTGCAGTCTTGCTTTTAATATTTCAAGATACAATTTTATCTTTTGTAGCGTCCGTTCAGATTGGACAAAATGACATAATTAAAATTGGAGATTGGATTGAAGTCCAAGAATTTGGCGCTGATGGAGACGTGGTAGATATTGCTCTTCATACAGTAAAAGTTCAAAACTGGGATAAAACAATAACAACTATTCCTACTTCAAAGATAGTAAACACTTCAGTCAAAAACTGGAGAGCTATGTCAGAATATGGCGGAAGAAGAATTAAACGATCACTACTAATTGACATCTCTAGTATTAAATTTTTAAACAAAAATGAAATAGAAGAACTGGTGAAATTAGCTCCTTTAAAAAAATATATAACTTCCAAAATAGAAGAGGTAGATCAATACAATAATTCAATTGCTGAAAGCAATAACTCGCAAGAAATTAGAAGGCTTACAAATATTGGAACATATCGTGCTTATGTTGAAAGTTATTTAAAACAAAATTCAAATCTTAATACTGATACTATGACTTTTTTAGTTAGACAACTTCCATCTTCCCCTGAAGGTGTGCCTATTGAAATATACACATTCACAAATACAACTGAATGGGTGAAATATGAGCAAATCCAATCAGATATATTTGACCACTTGTTTGCAATTCTTCCTAAATTTGGTCTAAGAGTTTATCAAAATGGTTTATTAGAAGCAGTGGCTATGAAAAACCTACCATTTAATCAGATTGACGAATAAATCTTTTTAAAAAAATCAAACCACTGACTATAAGAACAAGATAGTTTAAATAATTTCCAAAGCGTGTATACCAAGTTAGAGAATTTATTGGTGTAACAGAATCCGTCAAAGTGGTTGCTTCAAACAATTCTGACATTTTTAAAATTGCACCTGTATTGGTAATAATTGCTGATTTTCCAGTTATTGCTGAGTGAATAAGGGGTCTATCATTTGATAAAGCATTTGCGGTTGACATTAATATAAATTGATCAGACATACCGCTCTTACCGTAACTAGCTTGATTGGTTAAGACGACAACAACTTCAGCACCCTCTAGAACACTATTTCTTACATATCTTTGAAATGCTCCTTCAAATGAAATAACAGATGAAACTTTTACATCGTCAACATAAAAAACTTTTTCAGAAACTCCTCTAATCATATCTCGAGGGACTAAAGCTAAGGGAGGAATCCACTCTAAATACTTTCTAGCTGGAATATATTCACCAAAAGGTACAGGATGTTGTTTTAGATATTGGCCAACAATTGAACTTTTTGTATTTTTTGTTGCTTTTGAAATAAATACTCCATAGTTTTCAAAATAGCTTTGTTCTATAGGTCGATCACCACCAATTAAGAAATAAGCATTAAGCCTTTTAGATTCGTTGGTTATTGCATCTAAAACTCTAGAATGCACACCAGGATCATTGTTAAAACCCGTTGAACTTTCAGGCCAAATAACTAAATCAACTTCCTCTTGTAAGTTTTGAGTTAAATTCAAATGACTTTGATAAATTTTTTCTCTTTCATTTGCGCAACGATTTTTTGCACCAGGACAAGGGCTGTTTCCTTGAACTATTGTTAAATTTAAATCACTTTTTTGGAGTGCTTCTTCAGAATTAAAGTTTGCAAAAGTTCCAATAATTACAACAAACAATACAAACATACTTTGAATTTTTAAAGCATTTTTATAATTTATGTTTTTATAAGCTGCAACTGCAACAAACAGAATAAAAGATTGAAGAACTAAGGAAAATCCTGTTGGTCCAAAAGCTCTAAACATTAAAGAAGTCAGCAAAAATTGTGACCCTTCTATATACGGTACTAATAAGGCTGTTGATGAGAAGCCCCATGGAAATCCTCCAAATGGAATATATGCTCGTAAAATATCAAACAAAGCTACTAAGGAAAGAATTTGTAAATAGTTTGTTTCTTTTCGATAACTTAAAAGACTAAATAATTTACCAAAAAAGCCGTATAAAATTCCCATCAAAATCATCAGAGGTATCCATGCCTCATAACCTATTGATTGAATTCCATAAAGCATACCCCCATAAGAGATAGCTCCAAAAAGAAAACCATTACTAAATGAATTTTTTAAAAATAAAGAATAGTAAAAAAGAAACAGACTAGGAAAAATTAAATACCAATACCCAAATGGTGGAAAGCTTAAGAAAAATAATACTCCAGCACTTACAACTCTTAATAACATATACATATATGTTACAGACAGTGATGTTGGTTTAAAACTAAATTAAATTTCTCAATATTACGTACAATCCTGAAGCTATTGAGAAGTAAGTTACGGATGTTGCGATAGCTTTTTGAGATATCTTTGAAAACAACACACTTGATAACCTTATTCCTAGAAACACAAAAGGAATATTTATTAAAAACATATATATGTGATCAAGATAAATCCTTCCAGTGAATGCAAGGAGAGTTAGAGTAATAACAATACCTATTGTGAAAACACTATTAAGTGAAGGTCTAAATTCTTCAGGTTCAGAATTTCTATACAACAATGCTACTGGAGGGCCACCAATTGCTGCTATCATCCCAAAGACACCTGATAAAGTTCCAGCAATTAATGAGTTAATCCTTGTTTTATTGATTGTCCATCCGAAATAAGAGGCAATACCAGCAAAAAAAACAATACCTCCTACTGAAATAGATAAATGTTTTTCACTTAGAAGAAACAATAAGTATAAACCTAAAGGACCTCCTAACAATCGTCCCCAAATTAATGGCTTTACAGAAACAAAATCTACTTTTGATTTTTCTCTAATAAAAATTCTAATTGCTAATGGCAATCCCAATAGTGAAAGTAATTGTGGAACTAGAAGTGGTTCAATTTGAACTACTATCGGAGAAGCTATAACAGCAAATCCAAATCCTAAAACACCCTGAACTGATGAACCTATAAATATCAATGAAGCTATTAAAAATAATTGAAAAAGTGTAAGGTCAAAAGGTAAGATCAATCAAGTGCTTCTTCTATTAACTTAAGAATTTCTCCATCTTCTGTATGTCTGCCAAGTTCTTTCTTTGAAAATAACAGTTGATTATTTAAGTGAAATTCAAACACTCCACCACCACTAGGGATTAAATTTATTGAAGTAACTTTATTTCCGTAAACTTCTAGGATGTCTTCTATCGTACCAACTGCACGAGGAGTGTAATTTCAAACTACACAAAACTCTAATTTTATTTCCATAATTTAATAGTATCATAACTTAGATTAAGGAGGTTTATGTTTAATTATTCAGAGGCGAACTTGGAAAGCTTAAAGAATGATTTGGATAGAACTATAGAAGAATGTAAAAAATTAGTTGAAAACATAAAATCTTCAACAAACATTAATTTAAAAGCTTTTGATGAATTAGAAAGTACCGTTTATGACGTTTCAGGAAGAGTGGCTTTTCTTGGAGATGTACACCCTGAAGAGGGAATCAGAGATTTTGGAAATCAAGCAGATTCTGTAATACAAAATTTTGCACTTGAAATATTTAATGATGATAATCTTTACAAAAAATATAATGAAATTGATATTTCAGATGCAGATAAAGAAAGTATTGAGTTTCACAAAGATTTAGGTATAGATTTTAAAAATGCAGGTCATGGTTTATCAAATGAAAGTAGGAAAAGATTAGTAGAAATTGATAAGAAGCTTATAGAGCTCGGTATCTCTTTTTCAGAAAATATAGCAAAAGATCAAACCGAGCTTAAATTTTCAGAGGTTGAATTAAATGGTTTAAGCAAAAATGAACTTAACAATTTAAAAAAAGATGGAGAAAATTTTATTATTACAATGGCATATCCTGATGTAAATGCTGTATCTGAGAACTGTAATGTCAGGAGCACTAGAGAAATAGTTTGGAAAGCGTTTAATAATCGAGCTGTTGAAGATAATATTCCTATTCTTAAAGAGGCCGTTCTGTTGAGAAATGAAAAATCTAAATTATTTGGATTTGAAACATGGGCTGAATATAGATTGCAAAACAGAATGGCAAAAAATCCAAAAAATGTTGATGCTATGTATAAAGATTTGATTCCTAAGTTGCAAAAAGCTGCTGAGAAAGAAAAAAAAGACCTCGTGATAGATGATATTAAAATTTCTGATATCTCGCCATGGGATATTCGATACTTTATTTCTTCAAAAAGAAGCAAAACTAGCAATATAGAAAATAGTGAATTAAAAAAATATTTTTTTATTCATGATGTAAAAAATGAAATGTTCAAAGTTTGTGAAGAAGTTTTTGATTTAGAAATTAAGTCAGAATCAAATGAAACTGCGTGGCATGAAGATGTTGAACTTTGGTCTTTGTGGGAAAAAAATGGTGAACAACTAGCTTACTTTTATTTAGACCTCTATCCAAGAGAAGGAAAGTTTACCCATGCAGCAGTATTTGATATTTCTTCCGGTGGTTCAGAAAGGCAAGAGTTACCAGTATGTTCAATGGTCGCAAATTTTCCAAATCCTAATACAGGAGATGGACTTATGACTTTTGATGAAGTTGAAACCTTGTTTCATGAATTTGGTCATGTCTTACATAATGGAATTGGTAAATCAAAATATACAAGGTTTGTTGGTGCAAATTGTGAGTGGGATTTTGTGGAAGCTCCTAGTCAGATTATGGAGCACTGGGTTTGGAAAGTAGAGTGCTTAAAAAGAATTTCAAAACATATTGAAACTTCAGAACCATTGTCTGAACAACTATGTAAAAAGCTAAACGAATCAAAAAATATTGGAGTTAGTTTGTTGGCATTAAGGCAAGTATCTTTTGGACTTGCTGATCAACATATGCATGGTGAGAATTTCAATGATGACCTTTTACAAATCGAACAAGCTTCTCAGGTAGTAACTAATATCACCTACCCCAAAGATACAAATCATTTGGCAGCATTTGGTCATTTACTTGGTGGATATGATGCTGCTTACTATGGATACTTATGGGCAGAAATTATTGGTGATGACTTGTTTAGCAGATTTGAAAATGAAGGAGTGCTTTCAAATTCAGTAGGTGTTGATTACAAAAATAAGATTCTCAAGCCTGGAGGTACTATTCCTGCAGAAAATATGGTGGAAAGCTTCCTAGGTAGAAAGTGGGATGATGAAGCTTTTTTATTTCAAAAGAACTTGCTTATTTAAAATTGTATTCTAAAATATTTATGTTAAGCTTGTGAATATATTCACAAAGTATATAAAGGAATAAAATGACAGACGGATTAAAAGCGAGTCAAATAAAGGGCGGAATTAGGCCATCAAAGAGTTTTGACCAGGGCAGAGTGTGCAAAGATGAATCTTGTAGTACTCAATTAAGTATTTATAACAAGAGAGATCACTGCTTCAATCATGCTCCTGTGAAATATCCTAGAGTTAGAGGCAGAATCCTACAAGAAACTGCTTAAGTTTTAAAGACCCCCCTAACGAAATCTCCCCCAAGAGATTTCTTATAAGCCCCTAAGAAATTAGGGGCTTATTTATAGCCCGCCAAGTATTAATATTGATAATTATGAATACTGTATTTACAGTTCCTGAAATCAGTTGTGGTCATTGTAAGGATACGATTGAATCTACATTAAATAATGTTGAATCAATAGAAAGTGTTTCAGTTGATATTGAGAAAAAATCTGTTGAAGTTATCTCATCTTCTGATTTAGACATTATGAATGTTTCTCAACTGTTAGATGAACAAGGCTACACAGTTGTCCAGTCAGAATAATACTTTAAATTTAGACATCGAAGGTATGACATGTGCTGCATGTGCTGCACGGATAGAACGAGTAATTTCAAAACAAGAAGCTGTCCTAGACGTATCTGTAAGCTTTCCTTTAAAGTCTGCAATTGTTGACATTAAAAATAATGAAGAATTTGATGTTGATAATTTAATTAAAAAAGTAAACACTATTGGCTATAAGGCAAAAGAAGCAGACAGCCTTAGTTCAGGTAGTAAAGTTAGATTTAAATTTTTAATACCTTTATTTTCATTGTTTCTTACTTACATTCTCAGATTTACATTTGAGGCTGGGCTAGATATCTTATCTTATGCAATAGGCTCTTTTGTTATCTTGATGCTTGGTAGAAATTTTCATATTTCTGCTTTTAAAAAAATTAAATTTCTTGATTTTAATATGGATACTCTAATTTCAATCGGTAGCTTGAGTGCGCTTATTATTTCATTGTTACCAAGCACTGTCCTTGGCTCTGATTTATCAATCATAAATAATAAAATGTTCCTAGATACAGGGGCTTTCATAGTTTCATTTATCTTAATTGGTAAAGCAATAGAAGATAAGGTTATAGAAGAATCCGTAAATGAATCTGAATCAATAAAAAGCAGAATGCCTAAAACTTTAATTGTGGAAAGAGGTAGGGAACATCTTGAAGTACCTATTAAAGATGTTGCAATTGGTGATTTATTTAAAGTAAGCCCTGGAGAGATTATTCCTGTTGATGGTGTCGTTTTAGAAGGTTCAACAACCGTTGATGAAAGTCTATTAACTGGAGAGTCAATTCCTCTAGTTAAAAATCATGGGGACTTAGTTGTAGGTGGAAGTATAAATTTAGATGGTGCAATAAAAGTCTCTGTCCAAGAGTCTTATCAAAAATCTACCTACAACATAATTGAAGAATTAATTAGAACGGCTCAAGCAACCAAACCAGAGATTCAAAAATCATTGGACAAAGTAACTCAATACTTCGTTCCAGTTGTTCTTTTTATTAGTCTTCTAACTTTCCTATTTAGACTCTTTATAAGCGATTTCACATTATTAGATGCCTTAAAAAATTCAATAGCAGTTTTGGTGATTGCATGTCCTTGTGCATTAGGCTTAGCAACTCCAATAGTTTTGTTTAAGACTGCAACTCTCAGTAAAAAACAGGGATACTTATTCAAAAATTTTGATATTTTGCAAAAATTTGGTGATATAAATACTCTTATTTTTGATAAAACAGGTACCCTTTCTTCTGGTATTTTTAAAATATCAAAGATCGACAATAATACATCTCTAACGGAAAATACAATTTTACAAATTATTGCAAGTCTTGAAAGCTATTCTCAGCATCCGATTGCAAGAAGTATTGTTTATGAAGCAGAATTACGAGATTTGAAATTGCTTAAAGCTGATAATGTCAAGGAAGTTCCTGGCTTAGGGATACAAGGTATAGTTGATGAAAAAAAAGTTTTAATTGAAAAAAATGAAGACTCTAACGAGTCTTCAATCATTGTTAAAATTGACGAGCAAAAAATTGATCTCTACTTAGAAGAAGAGGTATCCGTATCGACAAATTTCTTAAATATACTGAAAGATGAAAAAGAAATAATTATTCTCTCTGGAGATAAAGAAGTAAATGTTGAAAAGTTTGCTAAAAGTATTGGGGTGGACAAATATCATTCAAATAAATCTCCAGAAGAAAAGTTAGACTTTATTAAAAATAAACAACTAGAAGAAAAAATTATTTATGTTGGAGATGGAGTAAATGATTCCCCTTCAATAAAACAA
>Ga0255760_10005240_pt1 | contig 11096 bp, 12 predicted proteins | sample 071ome_25_FD_179960 | JGI IMG/M metagenome (GOLD analysis project Ga0255760, IMG submission 179960) | Coastal salt marsh microbial communities from the Groves Creek Marsh, Skidaway Island, Georgia - 071410BT metaG (version 2) | ecosystem: Environmental > Aquatic > Marine > Intertidal zone >... | reverse complement strand
AGGGCGAGATGACGCGATGGGGTATCCACGAAGAGATCTCCCGAGGGGGTGAACGTAGAGACCGGATGGATCCACGGCGACTGCGGGGCCGCGGCGAGGATCTCGTCGGGGATACCCCACTCGGCAAGAGAAGCGGCCCATTGATCAACTGCGCTCATGGCCGCGACCGTAGCGGTTGTTCTCGGGGCGGGGTCACACATCGTTGATGCCGTGCGCAGTGTCGAGTGTCGCTGTGTCGCGGTCGATGTCACGAAATCGGATCCGGGTGGGCACCATCGCACGTCCGCCACCGGAGTGGGCCGAACAGGTCGGGGCGGCGTTCACTCGTACCAAGGTGTCGACGGACACTCCGCATGCCGGGCAGGTCCAACGAAATGGGGGACGTCCCAGTCCCGGCGCCGGGCGCGTTACTCGGCGACCCGATGATGATCGTGATGTGTTGGTTGATGTGGTTGATGAGCGGGTTTGTCGCTGGGTCATATATTCCAGCGATGCCCCCAACTGAGGGCGTCTGTCAAGGCCTGCAACGGCCACCACGTCGGTTACCCCGTAGGGGTAAAAAAATTCATGAAATGGTCGTCGGTGCGATGTACGGGGTGGTCACACCGGGCGCGGCGAATGGCGACCGCGCCGATGGGCGACCACTGTGACGGACTATCCGAGCAGGGCGGGTGCCAGGCGACGCCACTGCTCGATGGGCGCGGTCATGGGGTCGGCGGTGAACACCTGCACGCAGACATGGTCAGCGCCCGCGGCGTGATGTTCGGCGACCCGCGCAGCGATCTGTTCCTCGGTTCCCCACGCCACGATGGCATCCACAAGGCGGTCGCTGCCCCCATCGGTCCAGTCGCTCTCATCGAATCCGAGTCGCGCGAGGTTGTTGTAGTAGTTCGGCAGACCCAGATAGATCGCCATCCCTGCACGACCGATGGCGCGAGCCTCGTCGGCATCGGTGGTCAGCACCACCATCTGTTCAGGTGCCAGCAGAGCGTCGGGCCCCATCGTCTCGCGGGCGATGGCGGTGTGCTCGGGCGTCGTGAAATACGGATGTGCACCGTTGGCTGCACTGGCCGACAACTCCAGCATCTTCGGGCCAAGCGCAGCGAGCAGAACACCGGGCTCCACCGATGGCTGAGCCGCCATGAAGCGCGCCTTGGCCATCTTCTCGAGGTACTCCACCATGTACGAGTACGGCTTGGAGTAGTCGTGCTTGCGCACCCCGGCAACGAGGTGCGCGTGGCTCACACCGAGCCCCAGCATGAACCGGCCGGGGAATGCCTCGGCGAGCGTGCGCTGGCCGGCCACCATCGTCATCGGATCGCGGGCGTAGATGTTCGCAATGCCGGTGGCCAACACGATGCGTTCGGTGGCACTCAGCAAGATGCCGGCATGGGCGAACGGATCACGGCCCACGGCCTCGGCCAGCCACAGGGCTCCGTAGCCCAGTTCCTCGGCCTCTTGGGCGGCGTCGCGAGCCTGCGGCGATGCCAAGGCGTCGATACCTCCGTACCAGAGCCCCACGCGTCCCATGTCTTCATTTGGTCGTGCCATGGGTGCAGTCTGGCCGAGATCGGATGCGCCGAGCGAGGCCGGTCGATCGCTCAGACGGATGCGCGGGTGCGGTCGGCGAGGTTCAGAAGTTGTCGTCGCACCATGATCCCGTCACCGGGCCCGAGCAGTCGACGCGCAAGGAGTCGTCCACCGGGCAGATCGAGCCGGGCGCGCATTCTGGTCACGAGTCGCGTGCCAGTGCCGACGGGGTGCAACTCGTAGGCGAGGGTGAACCCGATGCGCCGCCCCACACGACCCGTGCTGGACACGGCCAATACGAACGCGTGTGGTTCGTCCACGATCGCTGCGGTGAAGTCGGCCATCGATCGCGGTGCGCCCGGAATGCGATCGCCGGCGACGACCTGTTGGAGGTCCGGTCGAATCTCGCGGGCACTGGGTCGTCCGAAGTTGTCGATCCAGTCGTAGCTGTACCACCCGGCGCGACCGAATCCCATCTGTCGAATCCACGGAAACACCTCATGAGGTGGCGACTCGAGGTCGATGGAACGCGTGGCGACGGTGTGCGGGTCGGCGATGAGGTCGTCGCCAACCATCGCAGCCGCAACCTCGGCTGCGGTGGCGCCCCAATCGTGCAGACCCATGGTGTCACCCTACGTGGGCCGGGTCGGGTGGAGCAGCGGTCACGCTCTATTTCCCCACATGACAGGATGTACACCATGGCAATACAACACAGCGCGGGTGGTCGCGTGAGCGACGGTGAGCCATGTCCTCACTGTGGAGAAGTTCCTCTTGACGTCGTTGGCGACAGCGCCGAGTGCCCGAACTGCGGCAGCGTCTTCGACGCCGATTGACACCTGCTTGGCCAGCGGTGCAGCGGTCGGTCGACTCGAGTTGGCCCGGTGGCACGCCGCAGTGCGCACACGATTGACCTACATGCAGTCGGACGTGTGGCGTCTGCATAGCAAGAGCATGGCGGTCGAATGCCGAGCGAAAACGACAATCGGCGCCGTGCAACACGGCGCCGAACAGCCGTAATTATCTCATATTTCTGCCGCTATCTCAAGGGAGATTCATCGGTATCAATGACCTGTATGGGTGATGGTTCGCCGTTCGGAACAAGTGATGCGGTGAGGGGTTGCGGCGTCACACCAATCGGGTAATCTCGCGTTTGAGGTCATAGAGCGATCGCGACAAGTACCTGGCTTGCGATCCGGCAACCGCGACCAACTCCGGTCACGGTGCCCCAGGGGAAGACCTGGTCGGCGTCCAACCGGGCGCCGGCAAGAGCACCGAGTGCAGGAGACGCCATGACGACAGCCCCGTCCAGCGATGTGGTCGATGTGGCATGCCGTTGCCTGCACCACGGTGCAACACCCCGCAACGAGACTTGCGGAGAGCCCACAAGGAGCAGCCATGTCAGACACCACCCCTGCCGCTGAGATCGTGACATCTCACCCCGACGCGGACCTGATCGCGACGCTGTCGCGGTTGGGCGACGTGCTCGCTATCCGGACGCTGAGCGAGTCCGAACGTACCTGGGTCGAGGCCGCTCTCGATCTGAGCATCGGCCACCCCGACCCGTTCATCCGGGCATCGATGGCCCAGCGTTGCTCGCTGCGGCAACTGCGCCGGATGCTGCATGACAGCCATATCGCCGTGCGTGCGGCGTGCGCATCGAATCCGTTCGTTATCGACATTGATGTGCAACTGGCCCTTGCTGGCGACGCGGAATCGGTCGTTGTGCACGCGCTCCTCGACCAGGTCGATCCCTACCGGCCTGTCTGCGATGTGATCATCGCGGGTCCGCACGTTGCCGCTCGGGAACGGCTCGCAGCGATGAATCTCGCCGGAGATCTCCTGGAGCGACTCGCGAGCGATCCGAATCCCGATGTCGCTGCGACTGCAGCCGACACCCTGGCCCATCGGCAGCGGGTGGCGCCGCGACGGGGGAGGCGCTGAGACTGTGAGCATCCTGATCCAATCGATCCGCGTCGACGACCCGAACGATTATCGGGTCGGCATCATGGGTCTCGCCGGGTGGCAGGTGGTCGACATCACCTACGACCCCCATCAACGGAACTGGGTCGTCACGTTCCAATGGGATATGAGTTCATAACCGAGTCGCATACCTCGGGCGGTTAGCGTGACATCGATGTCGGAGCCGGCCACGCCTCAGTTGCGCAGCGTCACGAATGCGGTGTCGGGAATTGAGGTCGACATCGTTGCCGATCCCGCCGACATGTACCTGCAGTCGCAACTTGCTGCACCCGACAATTTCGAACCGGTCGTGTCGGTGGCGCAGCGCATCTTGGCCCCCGATGCCGTGGTGCTCGACGTCGGCGCATGTCTGGGTTTTGTGTCGGCTGCGATGTCGCAGGTCGTACCGGAGGGCCGAGTGGTTGCGGTGGAGGCCGGCCCGCACCTCATCGAGGGCCTGCGCGCCACTGCAGCGCGGGCCCGCGGCGCGTCGGTCGACGTCGTTCATGCTGCCGTCGGCGCAACATCGGGGGAGATCGAATACCACGCCGACGCCAACGGTGGCGCGTGGGGGTATGTCACCCCTGCGGGCACCGGTCTGCGCGCTCCTGCCACTGCCGATGTCGTCACCGTGGCACAGCGAACCATCGATGACATCGTGGCCGATTGCGGACTTGACCGCGTCGACCTCATGAAACTCGATGTCGAAGGGTTCGAGGTGCGCGCCCTCGAGGGGGCACAGGCAACTCTGGATCGATCGTCACCAGTGGTCGTCGCGGAACTCAATCCATTCTGTCTGTGGCGTTACGGGCGCACATTGCCTCAGGACCTCATCGACGTGATGCGGGCACGATTCGCTTACCTGCACGCCGTGGCCCCCGACGGTTCGGTGACCTCGCTCGACAACGAGTCCGCGATCAGTGCACTGCTTGGCACCATCGGTGTCACCGGGGGGCTTGTCGATCTCGTGGGCTCCACCACCCCGGTCGACCTCCCGGATCGTTTCGATGTCGCATCGCGAGTGGTCGATGGTGATGTCGCACCCGTTAGTCAGCGTGTGTCGATCATGTCGCGTGTGCTCCGGCGTCGTCGCTGATCGCACCACCGGTGGCACCACGCAGGGCGTTGACGCGACGCCGATAGTCTCATGCGGGCTGGCGCCTCTAGCTCAATGGCAGAGCAGCGGGCTTTTAACCCGTTGGTTCAGGGTTCGACCCCCTGGGGGCGCACGAGGACGTTGCCGTCCAGGCGCGGCGACGCGCACAGCGTGTGCAAGGGTGTGCCCATGGGTACGAACCTCACTGTCGAACGCTCGGGCGATGTGGTCACCATCACCTTGAACCGTCCGGAGACGCGTAACTCCCTGTCGCGCGACGTGATGCTGGAGATGCAAGCGACCTTGGACGAGGTCGGCGCGTCCGATGCGCTCGGCGTGGTGATTGCCGCGAATGGCCCGGTGTTCTCCGCCGGTCACAATTTCGGCGACATGGTCGATGCCAGCCTGCCCGAGGCGCGTTCACTCCTCGAGGTCTGCACCCGCATGATGAACACAATCCAGGAGATACCCCAGGTGGTCATCGCTCGTGTGCATGCGTTGGCGACAGCTGCAGGATGTCAACTTGTGGCGACCTGCGACATGGCCATCGCCGGCGAATCCGCGTCGTTTGCTTTGCCGGGTGGCAAGGGCGGATTGTTCTGTAACACGCCGCTCGTGGCGGTGGCCCGTCAACTGCATCGCAAACATGCTCTCGAATTGTCGATCACCGGCGATGCGGTCGATGCCCACACGGCTGCGGGGTGGGGCCTGATCAATCGTGTGGTGCCCGATGACCAACTCGTGGATGCTGTCGATGACCTCATGGCGCGCTCGATCCGTGGGTCGGCGATGGCCAAAGGCATCGGCAAGCGCGCGTACTACGCCCAAGTCGATATGGACCAGCCCAAGGCCTACGCCTACGCAATGGAGGTCATGGCGGCAGGCATCGTGACCCCCGACTGCCAAGAGGGGATCTCGGCTTTCTTCGACAAGCGGCGCCCCAACTTCACCCAGCGGGCCTGAGATCGCCGACCTCGGTAAACCTGGCCAGCTCGGCCACGACCCGGGTGCATCGGTAGCGCACTGCGCGCGCGGTCACGCCGAGTTCGGCGGCCACGGCCTCGGTCGAACCGCCGACGATGACCCGTCGCACAACTTCGACGTCGAGAGGATCTAGACCCGCCGTCCGGGCTTCGATGAGCACTTGCCGTAACGCCTGAAGATCGTGCTCGTCGATGGACGACGGTTGGTCGCCGACGAATTCGGACACGGTCTCGCGCTGCACCTGGCGTCGGTTCTCCGCATGGAAGGCTCGGTACACAGCATCGGAGATGAGCGCGGCAGCAAGACATGAGGGGTGTCGCCGCGGATCGAAGGTGCGAATTGCGATCCAGGCACCGGCCATCAGGTCGTCGATGGCGCGCGTGGAGGTGATGCCACGCGGGCGCCGTCTGATCGCGGCCAGCAGACCGGGCAGGATCCGCCGCATCACGACTCGGGCCGCCAGTTCGTCGTCGTGGGCGACTGCGACAAGTCGCCACAGCACCTGCTCGGATTCAGTACCGGTGAACGACGACGAGCGGCCGCTCTCGTCGTAGCCGGCTGCGATGACGAGATCATCGAGATCGTTGATGTGACAGCGGGTGACGCTCCACGAACGGGCGCGGCTGATCGCTGCGGGATCGGCGCACACCCGATGCCAGTCGGCATCGAGCGCGCTGCGCACGGCACCACCCGGGGCATCGGCAGCGAGGCGCTGGCGGCGTGCGGCTCGTTGACGTCGGCGCGCCGCTCGGCGAGCGATGTCATGTGGGTCAGCGGCGGTCGGATCGATGTCGCATGACGCGGTCGCTGGCATGACGGTGGCAGCGGTGATGGCGCCGATCGTCGAATCGATGACGTGGTTGTTGGGGACGGTGATGTCGATGGTGTGTTCCATGCCCCGACGGTGCGCGCGCGCCCTCTCTGGCGATCTCCCCGGGCGCGTCACCGCAGCTCACAGCGGCGATATTGATCTCCCCGAGGATTTCACCGGTTGGGTGGTCTGTTCCCCGGCGGGGCGTCGAGAGCCGCCACATTCGCTGTGACGTCGTCCGATCACCCGCCATCGTGGATCGTCGCCTCGGGACCGGCCGCGGGCACCCGCTTGCGAGCAGGAACCTCTGGCCGAGCCGAACTGCGCGACCCCTCCCTCGCCCCACATCACATCTGCGTGCTCCCCGATGGATCGGCGCGTTCCATCGTCGGCCCCACTGACCGGTACACGCACATCGATGGAGTGCACGCTCACCATCTGGGATCAACGACGGTCGTCGCCGTGGCGAACACACCTCGGTCACGACCGGTGTCGACCACGCTGCATCGCACCCGGCGTCGCCGCGTCGATGAGTTGCCGGCACCGGAGATGCCGCCGGCGCCGACGGCGCCCCCCGATCGTCGACTCGGCCAGTTGCTGGCCGGGAGCGCGGCGGCCGCGATCATGTCAATCGTCATCGGAGTGCTCATCGGGCGGCCCCTGATCGCGCTGTTCGCCCTCGGTGGTGTGGCCACGGCCGGGGTCGGCATCATCGGTGATCTTCTTCGGCGGCGACGGCATCGACGTGCCGTGCGAAGCCATGAACGCGAGGTCGCGGAGGTGCTGCACAACCATCGGGTTGGCGTCGTTGTTCAGCGCCGCGCCGTGTGGCCTATCGATGTGATGGCTGTGGTTGCGTCGGTGCGATTATGGGAGCGTCGCCACGACCATGACGATGCGATGCGGTGCGTGGTCGGCGTCGATGAGCACGACCTTGGCCTGACCGTCGACCTTCGAGGTGGTGCCGTACTCGCAGTGCGTGGTCCTGATGCGGTCACCTCGGGGGTCGTGCGTGCAGTGATTACTCAAGCCCTGCTCTGGCACGGTCCCGCCGACCTGGGGATTGTCACCGACTGCGATGATCTCGTGCGATTCATCCCCGAGACGTACCGTGACCACCCGCGACCGATGACGGTGGTGCTCACCGATGATGTCGCCGCGCTATCGCATGCCAACAGTGCGCCGCGCCGCGCACTCGCCGACGGTGCTGCGATCATCGTGCGGCTTCCAGTCGGCGTCGACGTGCCGGCGGTGTGCACCACGGTGTACGACGTCGCCGCGGACTACAGCGGCGTTCTCAGCGGCGGCGATCACATCGCATCACCACGGGTGGTGGCGATGACCCCGGAACTCACCGGCGCTGTCGCGGCCGTCACCGGTGGTCTGATCGACCCGGAGCACGGCGGTGCTGCCCTGGCCGACGCGGTGCCGCTCAGCGCGCTGCTCGGTGACGCACCACCGGTCGGCGTGGTGGGGGTACCCCTTGGCGTCGATGAAGCCGGCACCGTGTGGTGCGATCCGGTGAGCGACGGTCCGCATCTGCTGGTCGCGGGCACCACCGGTTCGGGTAAGAGCGAGGCCTTGCGGGCGTTGGTGGTGGCACTCTGCGCTCGCCACTCACCCGAGCATTGGCAAGTGTGTCTCATCGATGCCAAAGGGGGAGCTGGCCTCGACATCGTTGCCGATGTGCCTCACGTCGTCGGGTTGGTGACCGACCTTGACGAGGGAGGTATCCGCCGCGCGATCGATGGGCTTGCGGTGGAGATGCGTCGTCGTGAACACGTGCTGCGTGCGGGAGGCCATCGCGATATCGCCGCTGCAGGTTCGGCGGCACCGCCGCGGTTACTCGTCGTGATCGATGAGTTTGCAGCGGTGATCCGCGGCGACGAGCGATCGCGCGCAGTGATCGTCGACATCGCCCAACGAGGGCGAAGCCTTGGGGTCCACCTGGTGCTTGCGACACAACGTCCCGCCGGGAGTATCCCTGATGACCTGCGGGCGAACCTCGGTGCGTGCGTGTGTCTGCGAGTGAACGATCGCTCTGATGCCGTCGATGTGGTTGGTCGGCCCGATGCGGCAGAGATTCCGTCGAGTCGACCCGGGCGTGCCATGGTGCACACCCCTGATGGCCGCTACGCCGCCGTTCAGATCGCCTGGGTCGATCCCGTGGCCGATAAGGCTGCGCGGCGGTGGGCCGCGCCCGCGCACCCGGTGGTGCCGTGGTTGAATCCGATCGCCTCATCGCTGCCGCCTGATGCGCAGCGGCGTTCGCTGATTGTCGCGCGCCCTGACCGCCAGCGACATGAGCCACATGAATGGTCTGTTGACGATGGTGCGCTGCACATCGTCGGCGACCGTGGTGCGGGAACCACCACCGCGGCGGTTGCGGTATGTGCTCGGCTGCAGAACACCGTCGTGCACGTGCTCGACACCGATGGCGATGCACGGTGGCAGCAACTCGCTCAGTGCTCTCATGTTGCTGCCCCAGTGGACGCCCATGATGCACACGCGCGCCACCGACTGCTCGTTCATCTCGATCGTGAAGTTCGCCGTCGTCGGGCCGACCCCACCGGACCGGCCGTCGTTGTTGTCCTCGATGCGGCCGCGACGTTGATGCAGATTCTCGATGACCGCACAGGCCTCACCGATGCTCATCTGCTGCGCCGTGTCATCAGCGACGGCCCGGCTGTGGGCATCGTCACCATTGCCGTCGGCCCACCCGCCCGGGTCGGTATTCCAGCGGCGACGCAGTGGCGATTCCGCACCTGCGACCCCTCCTCGGTTGCGATGCCGCTGTGGGGCCGTGACGAACGCGCACCCGGTCACTGCCGGGTGTGGATCGACGGTGCCGATCGCGATGCGCTCGTCGTGCCTGCCGACATTGACGCCATCAGTGCTGCAGCGCATCAGCCGTGTGCGCCGGTCGTCCCCACCATCCCCACCGTGGTGGCGCCGTCGATCGTGGCGACGGTGCGCGATAGTGGTGCGCGACGACTACGCATCGGCATCGACGAGGACCATCAACCAATCGACGTCGCCTGGGATCCCGGGTCGGTCGTGGCGATCATCGGGCCAGCGGGGTCGGGGCGTCACCTGGTGGCAGAGGTACTTGCTGTGGGCGGCCACATCAGCGGGGTGCGATGCCAGGTTGTCGATCTGGCCGCAGGCCACAACGGTGCTCAATATGGTGGGTCGTCGGTGTTCGATGTCGACCCATCGGCTGTCATGGTGGTCATCGCCACCGATGAGCAGTGGCGACGCCACCACATGGGTGTGGGGGCGATGCCGCCGGATGTGCGGATCCACACCGATGCCGTCGGGCGACCGTCGAGCGATGACGATGTGCCACCCCACCGACCCGACCTCGCCCAGTGTGTGGGTGTTGGCGCCCTGGTTGCTCTGCGCGAGCACGGTCGTTGGCGCGTCGGCCGGTTGCCTGCCGTGGAGCGCGCTGTCCCGACTGCCATGCTGGTGGCGTGAACGCCCCCGACAGCACTCCGATCGACCCATTCTCCCTGTTCCGACTCGATGGTCGGGTCGCCCTCGTGACCGGAGCGTCCGCTGGTCTCGGTGCCCGAATGGCACGGGTATTGCACCACGTTGGGGCCACTGTTGCGGTGACCGCCCGGCGTCGTGATCGCCTCGATGAGCTCGCGGCCGAGTTGCCGGGCTTGGTGGTCGTTGACGGAGATATGGCCTCCGAAGCGGATCGTGAACGCATCGTGGCCACCGTCATCGAGACATGCGGACGCGTTGATGTTCTCGTCAATAATGCGGGCATTGCCGAAGTCGTGGCCGTCGAAGATGAGAGCCTGGAGACCTTCCGGAGGGTGTTGGAGATCAACACCACAGCGGTGTGGCATATGGCGAAACTATGCGCGGTGTCGATGGTGGCCAACGGGGGCGGATCGGTCGTGAACGTGGCATCGATGTTGGGCCATGTCGGTGGTACCCCGGTGAAACAGGCGAACTATTGCGCGAGCAAGGGGGCGGTGGTCAACATGACCCGAGAACTCGCATTGCAGTGGGCGCGCAAAGGTGTGCGGGTCAACGCGTTGTGTCCCGGATGGTTTCCCTCGGAGATGACGGCGCCGATGCAAGATGAGCGATCGCAGGATTTCATTCGCCAGAACTCACCGATTCCTCGGATGGGAGAGCCCCAAGAACTCGATGGCGCCCTGTTGCTTCTCGCGAGCGATGCGGGCGGTTTCATGACTGGCCAAAGCGTCATCGTGGACGGGGGATGGACGGCTCGCTGAGCCGGAGGCCACATGCGCGAGATCCTGTCGCTGCGTTTCGTCGCCACGGTGGTGGCGCTGATTCTGAGCGTGGTGGCTGTGTCGCGCATTGCTGGAGGTGATGACACCGACGGCGCACCCGTCGTCGACGTGGGGTCGAGTGGCGAGGTGGACTCGGACATGGTGCGCCGGATCGATCTCGTCGACGTCGTCACCGATATCGAGTACGAGAACGGCCGTTTCGGTGCCGCAGGTTTCGCTGTCGTCGACGGTGTGGCAACACACACAGCGCGGCTGATCCTCGACGATCTGCGTGCTGTTGACATCGTGACTGGAACACCGGGGGTGGATAACTGCCCAGTGTCACGTCGGGTCGGGCGTTGCGCGGTGCTGGCCGACATGCTCGGTGAAGCGGTGCTGTGGTTCTCGTTGGAACCCGTCGACGCAGACATGATCGAACTGGGCACCGTCAGGGCCT
>Ga0255760_10005224_pt1 | contig 11122 bp, 9 predicted proteins | sample 071ome_25_FD_179960 | JGI IMG/M metagenome (GOLD analysis project Ga0255760, IMG submission 179960) | Coastal salt marsh microbial communities from the Groves Creek Marsh, Skidaway Island, Georgia - 071410BT metaG (version 2) | ecosystem: Environmental > Aquatic > Marine > Intertidal zone > Salt... | reverse complement strand
ATCAGCGAAAGATAGTTTTTTAAGGAAGCACGATGAGTAGTAATGTTGATTTAGCAAACAGACCACCTGCCGATCAAGTTTTGGTCGATATTGCAGATTATGTAACAAATTTTAAAGTTGAGAGTGTCGAAACTCTTTACACAGCCAGAAACTGTCTGATTGATACCATTGGTTGTGGCTTATTGGCGCTTGAGTTCCCAGAGTGTGTCAGGCACCTAGGTCCAATTGTTCCAGGAACAACGGTTGAGAATGGAGCTAGAGTATTTGGTCGTTCAGATGTCATGGACCCGGTGAAGGCGGCTTGGGATATTGGAGCGATTATCAGATGGCTTGATTTTAATGACACATGGCTTGCTGCAGAATGGGGACATCCATCAGATAACCTAGGCGCAATTATGGCACTTGCCGACTACCTATCGCGAGTCAGAATTGCCAATGGCGAAGCGCCATTTACGATGAAAGATGTTCTTGAATATATGGTCAAGGCGCATGAGATTCAAGGTGTGATTGCACTTGAAAACAGTTTCAACCGAGTGGGTTTAGACCACGTTCTTTTAGTTCGTGTCGCGTCGACTGCAGTTGCTGCTCATATGCTCGGTGCCACTAGAGATCAAATTGTTGATGCACTTTCACTTGCTTGGGTAGATGGATCATCACTGAGAACTTATCGACATGCACCTAATGCTGGCTCAAGAAAATCTTGGGCTGCAGGTGATGCGAGCTCTCGCGCTGTGCGTTTAGCGATGATGGTCATGAAAGGTGAAATGGGTTATCCGTCTGCACTGAGTGCAAAAACCTGGGGTTTTTATGACGTATCGTTTAAGGGCAAACCATTTACTTTCAGCCAGGGTTATGCGAGTTATGTAATGGACAATATCTTGTTTAAGATTTCATTCCCTGCAGAGTTCCATGCACAGACTGCGGTCGAATGTGCTATCCAACTTCACGATGAGGTCAAAGGTAGATTTGATGACATTGAAAAAATTACGTTAACCACTCATGAGAGCGCGATTAGAATTATTTCTAAAGATGGAGAGATGAATAATCCTGCAGATAGAGACCACTGTCTCCAATACATGGTTGCTATCGGTCTGATTGAAGGAAGATTAGAAGCATCTCACTACAGTGACGAATACCACAATGGAAATCCATTGGTTGATGAACTAAGATCAAAGATGGTGGTTGTCGAAGATGAAAGATATACGAGAGAATACCTAGAGGCCGATAAACGTTCGATTGCGAATGCCATACAGATCCATTACAAAGATGGAAGTGAGTCCGAGTTTGTTGAGGTCGAGTATCCAATTGGTCATAGATTTAGAAGAGAAGAAGGTATTCCGGTCCTCGAGAAGAAGTTCGAGAATAGCTTAGCTAAGAAATTTGATCAAGCTGCACAAGATAAGATTATGTCTGTTTGTCTCGACCAGGATAAGTTAGAGCAAATGAGTGCAGTTGACTTTATGAATATGTTTGTGGTCAAGTAATTGACTATAGGGGGTTGCATGTCATACGAAGAAGAATATAAGAAATCAATTGAGGATCCAGCTGGATTTTGGTCTGAGAAAGCCGAGGCACTTGACTGGTATAAGAAAACAGATAATGTTCTTAGTACTGATGATGATGGGATTTATCATTGGTTCTCTGATTGGGAGTTGAACACCTCATACATGGCACTTGACTATCATGTCAAAAACGGCAGAGGTGATCAGGCGGCTTTGATTTATGACTCACCAGTCACGGATACTAAGAAAACCTATACCTATAATGAGCTTTTGGCCGAGGTTGAAAAGACCGCAGGCATGATTGCGAGTCTTGGTATTGCCAAGGGTGATACGGTAGTCATCTACATGCCAATGATTCCTCAGGCAGCCATTGCGATGTTGGCCTGTGCCAGAATTGGAGCAATTCATAGTGTGGTTTTTGGAGGCTTTGCCTCTGCAGAGCTCGCGGTCAGAATTGATGACGCAAAACCAAAACTGATTTTATCTGCCTCTTGTGGTATTGAGATTACCAAGGTGATTGATTATAAGGTGCTACTTGATAAGGCAATAGATCTTGCCAAGCATAAAGTTGGTAATTGTGTGATCTATCAAAGGGAGCAATTTAAAGCAGATCTTATCGATGGAAGAGATTTGGATTGGCAAGGCCTTCTTGCAAGTGCGACACCTCATGAGCCAGTTCCTGTTAAGGGTATTGACCCTCTTTATATCCTTTACACATCTGGCACGACTGGAAAACCAAAAGGCGTGGTGAGAGAAAATGGTGGTCATGCAGTTGCTATGAAATATAGCATGAATGCAGTTTATGACACAGACCCAGGAGAGGTTTATTTTGCAGCCTCGGATGTGGGTTGGGTCGTAGGCCATTCTTATATTGTTTATGGTCCTTTGCTTCAAGGCTGTACAACTATCTTCTATGAGGGCAAGCCAATTATGACTCCGGATGCTGGAGCTTTCTGGAGAGTGATTAGTGAACATAAAGTGAAGACTTTATTTACTGCACCGACAGCTTATCGTGCGATTAAGAAAGAGGATCCAGATGGTGAGTTAACTAAAAAATATGATCTCTCAAGTTTGGTCAATGTCTTCTCAGCTGGAGAGAGATTGGATGCTTACACCTATCAATGGATTAATGATGTGTTAGGTGTTCCGGTGGTCGATAACTGGTGGCAGACTGAGACAGGATGGGCAATTGCATCGAATTTAATCGGTATTGAAGTGATGGAAACAAAACCTGGATCTGCCACAATGCCGTCTCCAGGATTTGCTATTGAGATTCTGGACGATGAAGGCAATCGCCTAGAAAATGATGAGGGCAATATTGCTATTAAACTTCCACTACCCCCAAGTTGTCTTGCAACTATATGGGGAGATACACAACGATTTGTAGATGGTTATCTATCGGATTTCCCAGGTTATTACACCAGTGGAGATGGGGGCTACTTTGATGAGGATGGTTATCTCTTTGTCATGGGTAGAACGGATGATGTGATTAATGTGGCTGGTCATAGACTATCAACCGGTGAGATTGAGGAATGCATCTCGTCGCATCCAGATATTGCGGAGTGTGCTGTGATTGGATCCCATGATGATCTGAAGGGTCAAATTCCAGTCGGTTTTATTGTGCTCAAAGCGAACAGTGATAAAGATGACGAGACAATTAGTAAGGAATTGGTAAGTCTGGTAAGAGATAAGATTGGACCGATTGTTTGTTATAAGGATTCACATTTGGTGAAGCGTTTACCGAAAACAAGGTCAGGAAAAATCCTACGTAAGACAATTAAGGCTATTGTTGATGGAAACTCATATACGGTTCCAGCAACGATTGATGATCCCACCTCTCTTGATGAGATTAAAGACGTACTTGCATGACAGAAAGAAATATCCAAGAATTAGCTTCTGACTTGTTTGGTGGTTTTTGGCCAGGCATTCAGCTCTACTATCCGCCAGTAAAATACTCTCCTGCGACCAGTGAGTATGAGGATTTAAAGGCAGCAGGTCAGAGATTCAAAAAGCATGCTTACAAAACGAATGCCAACACACTGATTTTTGACTTAGAGGACGGCTGTCGCCAGAAGGCGCTCAGTCGCGAACTTTTAAAGCAAGAGTTAGAGGGCCTACGCATTAAAAGACCGGATGTATTTATTGCCATTCGTGTCAACCCTTTCAGGACTGATGAGTATGAATTAGATATCAAGCTCCTGAGAGAAGTGGGTCAGTATGTTGATGTGGTGATGCTGGCAAAAGCCGGTGAGGCTTATGGCTCACCTGAGGTAAGAGATCTATCGAGTCTTCTTCTGGATATCAACCACAAGATTACCATTCAGCCAATTATTGAACACCCAAGGTCGTTGAAAATTGTCTCAGATCTGATGGCCTATAGTACGGTCAAACATGTGGTCTTCGGTATCCATGACTTCTCCAAGGCGATGGGCATCAACATCACGCCTGAGAACTGGACCGATGAGTTGGCCTATTTTCAAAATCAGATTCTTTTCGAGGCACGTATTGCTGGTAAGGGTGTGATTGGAGGTGTTGAGACGCTTATTGGTGAGAATGTCATGCCAGAAGATTACGTTGAGCCTGATGATGTGAGAAGATGGCTTGATCTTCATGGTGATCATGAGTCAAGAACGGTCTATCGTCATGCGGTCACTGAGGCGGAAAAAGGACTAACTGGAAAACAGGTGATTCATCCATGGCATATTCACCTATGTAAGGTGGCTTATACACCATCACCTACTGACATCAATTTGAAAATAAGAATTCTGAAAGCTGCCATTGAGGCAGATGCACTCTTAAGTGGTGCGATCCGCTTTGAAGGTGAGATGTTAGATCCACCGATGTTTGGTAAGGCACTTCAAACTCTTCTAAGAGCTCATGCGCTCAAAGCATTGAATGAAGAAGATACAGATTTTGCAATCAGCATTTTAAATAAATTGCCAGCTCAGGTTATCCGTGAGAACTGGCCATATGGAAGTATATTGTAATGGCAATTAAAAGACATTCTTGGAAGTGGGATGTTCCCAAAGAGATTAATATCGGACATTTATGTTCATCAAAACACCTAGGCTCAAAATTTGAGGATAAGGTGGCGATGATTGTTGAGAATGACGTCAAGGGTACTTCTGAAATTACTTTTAAAGAGTTAAGTGATCAGACCGATCGTTTTGCACAACTTCTTAAGGACAATGGTTTTAGAAAAAAAGATCGAGTCTTAATTAGATTGCCAAATTCATTGCACTACCCAATTTGTTTCTTGGGTGCGATGAAAGCTTCTTGTATTTCTGTTCCTACCTCAACCCTATTGACAGCTGAAGAGGTTGCTTATCTGTCCAATGACTCTGGTGCAAAAGGCTTGGTGACAGATAAAGAGATGTGGGCATCTTTAAGCTCACATGAGCTATCGCCAGAACTGGAATTTGTCTTTTTAACAGGTGATGGCGAAATTGAGAAACACCCTAAGGTACACGTCATAGATCTTGAAAGTGAACTGGAAAAGATTAATGAGGTTGACTTCAAAATTGACACTAAGGCAGATGATCCTGCCTACTTGGTTTATACATCCGGAACTACGGGTTATCCAAAAGGGGTTCTCCATGCTCATAGAGCAATTATTGGTAGAGCGCCTGCATCAGAATATTGGTTCGACTTCAAGGGCGATGATGATCGCATCATGCACTCCGGAAAATTCAATTGGACCTATGTTCTAGGTTCTGGTTTGATGGATCCACTTTACCTGGGTAAGACCATCATTGTTTATGAAGGTAAAAATCATGCGGATACATGGCCAAATCTAATTAAAAAACATAAGGCAACTATCTTCATTGGCGTGCCAACAATCTATAGACAGATACTTCAGAAAACAGAATTTCTTGCTAAAGATGTTCCATCACTAAGATATTGCATGAGTGCTGGAGAGCATTTATCAGATGAAGTTCTAACTCAATGGAGTGAAAGATTCGAACAAGAGATCTTTGAAGCAGTGGGCATGTCCGAATTCTCATATTATCTCTCTGAAAATAAATACAATCCAATCAGACCTGGATCTGCAGGCTTCCCTCAACCTGGGCATGATATTAAACTCCTAAATCCTGAGAACCTTGAAGAGGCCAAAGTTGGCGAAGAGGGAATGATTTCCATTCCAGTCACTGACCCAGGATTATTTTTAGAGTATTGGAATTTGCCAGAAGAGACCCAGAAACACGTCCATGATGGCTGGTTCTTCACTGGTGACTATGCAAAGTATGATGAGGATGGCTACATCTGGTTCATGGGACGCAAAGATGACATCATTAAAAGTTTTGGTTATCGAGTTTCCCCATATGAGATTGAAAGAGTCTATAAATCGCATCCTGATGTTGCCGATTGTGCAGCAATTGGTGAGGAAATTGAAAAAGATAAACTACTTGTAGTCGCATACATTCTTCCGCATGAAGGAAGTGAGCCAGATCCTAATGATTTATTAAAATTTGGTCAAGCAAACTTAGCTGCTTACAAGGCTCCTAAGACGATTTATATTGCAAAAGATTTTCCAAAGACGAAGAATGGCAAGATACTGAGAAAAGATATCAATAATTCGATTGCGATTAATAAGTCGACTATTCGATAATTGTTTTAAAGTTCGATTTTTCTTTAATCAAAGAAATTAACAAAGTCTGAGAGCTCGACACGAGAGGTGTCAAAACTATTAACATCATGATTTTTATCTTCATAACCTAAAGACATTCCGCAAACAATTTCCTCATTATCGCCAAGACTCAATTCCTTTCTGACAATATCAGGATATTCCCCTAAAGCAGCTTGTGGACAAGTTGCTAAACCAAGATCAGCAGCAGCAATCATGATGGTTTGGATAAACATTCCATAATCCAAATAGGATCCCTGTTCAAGAGAACTATCAATACTGAAAATTAGCATCACGGGAGCATTGAAAGCTCGATAGTTTAATGCCCATTGATCAATCTGTCTTTGTTTGTCCTCTCGGGTGATGCCTAACTTGCTATACATGAGAAGGCCCATCTCTTTTCTGCGTTCTTTGTAGACACCTTCAAATACTTTTGGATAGTAGGCATAATCCATTTTCTGTTTCACACCATCTCTAAAAGCTTGTTCCATCTTGTCACTCAAAGATTCTTTACTTTGACCCGTTAAGACTGAAACCTTCCACGGCTGCATATTGACCCCTGAGGGAGCGCACTTGGCAGCATTGAGAATTTTCTCAATGGTCGCCCTATCTACCTCTTGGGATGTAAACGCTCTGACTGATTTTCTAGATTCTATTGCTTCAAATGTATTCATGATTTATGTAATTGTTGTTGCCAAAAAATAATTCCTTGAGTGTTCAAATTAACATCTGTTGCTAATTTTTGTTTGATGAAATCCTGATCTACATAGCCCATTTTCTTGAGGGAAGTGATAAAGAAATTCATCATATTTTCTTCAATGATATTTTTATTGTCTGGGTGCGCAAAGAAATTCATACCCAGATGGGCAAAGTAATCAACACTCTCTTTTAGAGTATCAGCAAGACTTCTGGTTGGCTTGATGACACCAAAATGAGTCAGACATATTCTACTGGGTGAGTAGTCCATAATTCGATCAATACTATTCTTCAGTGCAGCAGGATCAAACTGGACTGGAGTGGTCGTTGGAAGAATGAAGAGCTTATCGCCCTGATCAAATTCCCTGTAAGAGATTCCAAAAGTGTCACCCGTAAAGATGGCGCCACTTTTATTATCGATCACACAGAAATGATGTCTTGCATGTCCTGGCGTATCAATAAACACTATTTTACGAGAACCCATCATCAGCTCAAAGTTATCATCTGCCTCGATAATTCTTCCCTCATCAATAGGAGTGATCTCACCATAGAGTTCTCTAAACTTATACTCTCCATAAACTGCCGTCGCACCTGCAATCAGCTTGGATGGGTCTACCATGTGTCTGGCACCTCTTGGATGAATCACTAAGTTAGCATTGGAGCATTTTTGCATCAAGACCCCTGCACCAGCACTATGATCTAGATGGACATGCGTTGGGATAACATACTTGACGTTATCCCAGGTAAGACCATTGTCTGTGATAACTTTTTCGATGTGCTCAACGCTTGCACTGGTTCCTGTTTCAATGATGGCAACCTCATCATTCTCGATCATCACATAAATGGCAGCCACAAGCTCGCCTGTGTAATGTGAATCGACTGTAAAGATGCCTGAGGTTTCTAAACTTGTATCAAACATAAAAAAAATTCCCGAATAATGATAATTGTCAACAATTTACTTCCAAAAAGTCTAATTTATGTGATAAAGTAGCACTTAAATACGTTTTTTGTTAACAATTTATAAAATTACTTTACAAATATAATAAAGTAAACTAACTCGGGGTAGTAATTAATTATGAATAGCAAAGCATACAGACCAAGAAGGTCTGTTCTTTACGTTCCTGGATGCAATCAAAGGTATCTAGAAAAAGCAAAGGTCTTGCCTGCAGATGCAGTCATTCTGGACCTGGGTGACCCAATTCTTATAGATGCCAAAGAGGAGTCGAGAGATAACATTGTTGAGATGTTAAAAGAGGGTGGCTATGGAAGCAGAGAAGTCATTGTCAGAGTTAACTCGCTCACTTCTCAGTGGGGTGAGGATGACATTAAGGCTATTGCACCACTCAATCCTGATGCTATGTTATTTACTAACATTCAATCCAGAGAAGATGTTCTAGAATGCATCGATACTCTTGATGCATATGGCGGGAAAGACATTCCAATTATGTTAATGATTGATAATCCAATGGCAGTTTTGAACGCAAAAGAGATTGCGAGTTCATCGGATAGAATTATTTCTTTGGTCATGGGAACTTCTGAGTTAACTTCTCATTTATATGCAAAGGTGACTCAGTCAAGGGTCGCACTATCAACCAGTCTTTCTATGGTCATTTTAGCTGCAAGGGCATATGGTATTTCTGTTGTAGATGGAGTGCATAGCAATCTGTCAGATAGAGATTCCTTTGAGTTCGCTTGCCGAATGGGTCGCGATATGGGTTTCTGTGGCAAGTCATTGGTCCACCCTGCGCAATTGCCATATGCAAATGATGCCTATACACCAAACTCTAAAGAAGTTGAACAGGCTCAAGAGATCATTACCGCACTCGAAAATGCGAATGCGTCAGGAAGAGGAACTGTGGTGGTCAATGACAAATTAATTGAGCCACATCATGTGGTCGCAGCAAAGAGATTCCTGCAGCAATATGAGATGATGGTTGAAATCGAAAAGGATCAAAATGAAGCAGGGTAATTTCCTAGAAGATTTCGAGTTAAATAAAGTATTTAAACATGCCATCCCCAGGACGATTTTATCGGGTGATGTGGCATTATATATTGGCTTAACAGGAAGTCGAAACCCACTAAATTGCGCCAAGCCTTTTGCTGAAAATTTAGGTTTTAAAGACACTCCAATCGATGATATTTTGTTATTCCACATCGCTTTTGGTAGAACGGTTAACGATGTCTCGCTTAACGCAATTGCCAACTTGGGTTATGCCAATATTCAGTTTAAAAAGAATGCTTATGTGGGTGATACCATCCGTTCTGAGTCTGAAGTCATTGGCATCAAAGAGAACTCTAATAAGACAACGGGCATTGTGTATGTGCACTCAAGAACCTTCAATCAAAATAATGAAGAGATTTTAAGTTGGGTACGTTGGGTGATGCTTCCAAAGAGGGATGCTTCTGCAAGCATTAATGAACATGTTCCAGAAAATTTGCCTAAGGAAAGTCAGATTTCAGAGATAGAAAGAGAGGGTATAGATTTCTCTAATTTTGATCTCGAATCCACAGGATCCTCAAAACTTTTTGAGGACTATCAGGTGGGCGAGGTAATTAATCATTCTGCTGGTATCACTATTGATGAAACAGATCACACAATGGCAACCAAGCTCTATCAGAATAATGCCAAGCTTCACTTTGATGCATACATGATGAAGGGCAGTAAGTTTGGAAAACGACTAATCTATGGAGGTCATATTATTTCACTGACGAGAGCCATCTCTTTTGAAGGCTTAGAGAATGCAGCGCAGGTTATCGGTATTAATGGCGGGACCCATTCAAACCCATCATTTGCAGATGACACTATTTATTGTCGCAGTGAGATTGTCGATAAGTTTGAACATAAAAAAATAAAGAATGCAGGAATACTTAGAATCAGACAAGTTGGCATTAAAAATATGGCAAGCTCTGAACTACCTAGTATAAAAGTTAACAAAGATGGTAAAGATGTCTATCACGAGAATGTGGTCCTAGACATCGATTACTACGTAATCATTTCAAAGAGAGGATAAACGATGGCACTAACACATCCTAATGAGGCACTATTTGGCGGCGAAAAGCCTTTTCCAATCATTCCATGTTGTGAGCATTTCGCAGGAAGTGAAAAACTAATCACTAAGGCTTTGGGGATGCAAGATACTATTGGACCTGTTTTTGATATTACCTGTGATTGTGAAGATGGTGCAGCAGCTGGACAGGAGGTCGAGCATGCTGAAATGATTGTTAGAGTGCTTAATTCTGATCTGAATGTCCATAAAATGGCTGGCGCTAGAATCCATGACTACACGCATAGTCACTGGAAGACTGACATTGATATTCTAGTCGCTGGTGTTGGCAACTTGCTCAGTTACATTACCATTCCGAAATCGACAAATTACGAACAACCTAAAGAAATGATTGCCTATATTCAAAAGGTTGCAAAAGAAAATAATATTGATCGTGAGATTCCTGTTCATATCCTGATCGAGACTCATGGGGCACTAGCAGATGTGCATAAGATTGCCACCCTTCCTTGGATACAGGTGCTAGACTTTGGATTGATGGATTTTGTCAGTGGATACCATGGCGCTATTCCTGCTTCAGCAATGAGAAGTCCTGGACAGTTTGAACATCGTCAGCTCTCTCGTGCTAAATCAGAGCTGGTTGCTGCGGCAATTGGTAATGGCGTAGTTCCTGCACATAATGTGACTTTGGATCTTAAGAATGAAGAGGTCACTCGATCAGACGCTTCTCGCGCAAGAAATGAGTTTGGATTCTTGAGAATGTGGAGTATCTATCCAACCCAAATTCCTGCGATTGTTGATGCGATGAAACCAAATTTCGAAGAGGTTCAAGATGGTGCAGAGATTCTTGTGCTGGCTCAAGATGCTGATTGGGGTCCAATTCAGTTCAAGGGTGAACTCCATGACAGGGCTACCTACAGATATTTCTGGGAGATTCTTCAGGTTGCTAAGGTGTCAGGACAGGATATTCCAGCTGAGGCGTTGAAGCGTTTTTTCTAGAATAGTTTGAATATGGTGCCGGTACACGGACTCGAACCGCGGACCTACTGATTACAAATCAGTTGCACTACCAACTGTGCTATACCGGCGCAATGCGAAATTATACACAATCATTAAAAATGATTCCATAGTTAAGATTGCGAAAGACTAATCAAAAATATTGACGAATCAAGCGGGCATAAAGTTGATGACTAAACCAATAATGATAAGCGTTAAAAAAGATCCAGCTAGCATTGCCATCGCGACACAAATTTGAGTAATGCCACACTTATTTGAGCCGATTTCTTCGCCTTGGTATT
>Ga0255760_10005220_pt1 | contig 11126 bp, 8 predicted proteins | sample 071ome_25_FD_179960 | JGI IMG/M metagenome (GOLD analysis project Ga0255760, IMG submission 179960) | Coastal salt marsh microbial communities from the Groves Creek Marsh, Skidaway Island, Georgia - 071410BT metaG (version 2) | ecosystem: Environmental > Aquatic > Marine > Intertidal zone > Salt... | reverse complement strand
TGCCATCCACCATCATTAATTTTTCTGTGCCGTCAAAGTCATACTTTAAAAAGCGTACCTTGCCAACACCACCTACCGTAACACCTGCGCTGCTGTATGTAACATTGTCACTTACTTGTGTCCAACCAGAACCTGTTGAGAAGAACAAGTCGTTACCACGGCAAGCAAACACTTTACCATCATATCTGTGTATTCCACGAATGACACCTGTATTTGTTACAGTATTAGTGTCAAACTTTTCAAACCCTTCAACTCGTGTGTAACCTCCAAAGATGGAAGGTTCAAAGTTTCGCAGAATACGTGCAGAACCCGGTGCTTGAATCCCCTGCTGAAAAGGAGATATGTTTGTAATCAAGCCACCTTTAAATTCAAAAGGATAAGTCTGCCACGCATCAGCCATTAGATGGGCAACCTCGCATAGCCCATGCGTCCACCTCCACCAGTGTTCTGTGGAATCATATATGAACGTACATAGTATGTGCGGTTAATCAGCATTGAACGCATATTCTTAATGCCTTCTTGATATTTCTCTTTAGCAATCAATGCATCCTGCGAATTGCCACGAAACAAGTATGCATAGTGCATAGCACCATCTACAACTACGTGTTTAAATCTTTCTGGTACAGCAGGAACGTCATCATACAGTTCAAGGTCTACAGGTACACGGTAGTATTCATACACTACTGTATAAGCAGCATCAGGTTCTGGTGTTAGAATATACTCAAGTGCAGGACCGTGTGCTACCAACTGCGGTACACCTTGACGACTGGTGCTATTATATTCTTGTTCTACATACTTGTCAAGATATTCTTCGTAGGTAATAATACCAAGTCGTGTGGTAGCATTACCAAGTGTGCTATCTTCCTTGATACGGAAACTGTCAAAGTCTAATAGTTTAGCATCGTGTGGGAAAGCGTAGCGTGTTACGTTAGCGGATAGGACATCGTCTTGCTCAACGTGATTAAAAGGCCAGTTAAATTCTGTCTGGTTAATATCACGGAGTGAAGCATTGATAGCATCTTTTGCGTGTGCATAAAAACCTGAAGCACTGGCAAAGTTAGATGACGTAAGTTCAGTTTCATTCAACCGTCTATTTACTTCATTTACAAGTCCAAGATAATTGTATGCCATTACTTCTGCCTTATGTTAAGTTTAACAGTGCGTTCAGCAGTGCTACCTGTGCTGTCTACAATCTGACAAATGAATGAGTATTCTCTATTTAGCACACCGCCACCAAGATTAATTGTGGCTACAGTGTTTGTATTTGTTTGCGAAATATTTTGAATGCTGTCAGTCACGGTGCTACCAGAAGCAGTAGTCAATGTTTCACCAGCATCAATCTGCGTCTTGCCAATCTCTGGCGTTTTGACAAACCATGTTACAGACGAAATGGTAGCAGTGTCAAGAAAACGTGACCAGTCCATGCTGTAGTCTAGTGATTCATCAGGGTCTTTTACAGGCCAACGAAATGACATTTATTGTTTCCTTATGCAGCCGCACGTCTTTCAGCGGCAGTAGATTGTTTTGCAACATATACAATGCGAGGCAGTTGTTTTTCTACATAGGCTGTTCTACGTCTGTCGTATAATGTTTTGACTGCCTCAAAGTCAAACTGTACGCCTGTAACTGTTAGTGTTCCTACAGAGAATGTACCTTGTACGCCAGACAACGAATGTGTGTTTGAGAACGTAAAGTTACCATTTACAAATCCTGTAGCACTTACGCTTAATAAGGCTTCTGTTGGTTTTTCTTCAACGGTGTTTACAAAACCTGTAGCAGATACACCTGTTAATGTTTGATTGGCAGTTCCAGTTGCCGTAAGATTAATTACATTAGATGCTTCATTTGTAATTGTAGTAGAACCATTTGTTCCATCAAAATGAAGTAGTGCTTCTGTACTTCCATCTAAAGAGTATGCTTCTGTTTCAGGTGTAAAACTTGCAGCAGAAAGACCTGTTGGTGTAGATGCTCTAAACTCATCTATGTATCCTGTAAATTCTTCGGAACCATTTTCTTTAGCCCCAATTACATAGGTATGAGCATTGTATCCTGCACCTGCTTGCTGACCTCTTAGGAATCCATCTACAAATACTTCGGTAAAGGCAAACCTTCTTTGTAGTCGTATATGATGCCAAGTATTGTTACTTAATTGTCCAGTAACTGACCTAGCTATAGCACCATCTTTAATTACTTGTAAAGTACCACTACTAATACGTAAAGCAAAACCAGAGTTAGAGTTTTGTCCATCCCAAAGATGAGCAGTTTGACTTGTTAGCGTTGAAGAGTAAACCCAAAAATCTACACCCCACTCTGAACTTGTTAACAGACTTGAAGTGTAACTTGTTGTTACAAAATCACCTGTTCCATCTAGTAGTAAACTAGCAGTGCCAAACTTTTTCTCTGCTGTAGAAAGCTGTGCATCACCACTTGCAGTGAATGGGCGTAGGGGGTTGAGTTCTCCATCAACACCTGTGAGTCCTGCTGCAGTATGAACAGTAAGACTTCCTACAGCACCTATAGCACTCACACTGTTCAGTGCTTCTGTAGTCTGTGCTTCTATTGTTCCTAGCGTGGTTGTTCCACTTACACCATCAACAGGAACACGGTTAATAGACCTGATGTCCAGTCCTGCACCGTTAAGTGTAAGTGTTCCAACTACACCAGTAATAGGTTCACTTACGTTTGGCTGAATAGTACCAATAGATACTGTAGCCGATACGCTGTTTAGTGCCTCATCTACTTTTGGTTCAACTGTTCCAATAGAACCTGTAGCACTTACACTGTTTAGTGCTTCTATAATATTAACAGTAATTGTGTTAATACTACCCGTAGCACTTACACTGTTTAAGCGTTCACTGATGTCAATCTCAAATCCATTGATAGCAACAGTTTGAACTGAACCAGTGGCACTGACTCCCGTTAATGCAACTTCAGGTGCTACAATTCCGTATCTAGCAGAACCGTATGCACCAGTACCATAAAGAGCATCAAAGGAATCGTAGAACGCCATGTTCTACTCCTTACGCAATACGAATTACAGCGTTGCTTGCGTCAGCGGCAGGAAATTCAATTGTCAAGTCACCAGCAGTAGCAGAAACAGTACCACCAAAGTCAATAACAGCAATGGCAGAGTTACTGTTAGCTGTATTATAAATAATACAACCGTCAGCAGAAACTGTTACGTTGCTGAATACTTCATCAGTAAAGTCTACAATAGCAGTAGAACCATCAAGAGTGATTGACGCACCATCAAGTACCTGACCACCAGCAGTATAGTTAGTGCCAGATGCTTCGTCAGAGTTACCTGTTACGTCAGAGTAATTAGTTGTGCTGGCATTATACGTGCCAGTAGGGGATGCTTTAATCAGAGCAAGTTTAAGCGAGTCCGTGTCCAAATCATGAAGACCGCCTAAAAGTTCTGTTTTGAAGCTATTGCACATAGCAGTTGTGATTGCCATTTGTTTTCTCCAATATTATCACAAGATGTAAAGGGGCAACCCGAAAGCTGCCCCAATACGTTATTTAGGCGAGTGTGTCGCGGTCTACTTCATCAGCAGTGCGTGGTGCGGTCATGTCTACAACGAGTGCGTAGACACGTGCCTTACCAGCAGTACCTGTACCAGTGACAGTTGAAACAACGTCAATAGTGTCGGCAACAGTCGTACCTTGTGGCACGGCGGCTTCTGTGATGATGTCACCTACTGAACCAGATTGCAGGTTAATTGCTGTCACAATGTCAGCAGACCCGATTGACAGGTCAGCAGTGTGAGCAGTTGAACCAGCACAGGCTTCAGTGATGACTGCACCAGCGGCAAGTACCATGCAGTTAGCAGGAATGCTAACGGCAGTTACAGTACCACTTGCGGTAGGAAGGGTTACTTCGGCTTCGTAAACACGAACACCTTTAGCAACGGTTTGTGAAAGAGTAGCCATTGTCTAATCCCCCCTTATACCAAGTTGTAGATGGCGTTGACAAGACCTTCAGGGCGAAGAATCTTGCGACCATACAGGTGCATACCACGAACAATGTCAGCGAAGCTGTCAGGGTCACGGTAGGTTTCGGTCTTGTTAATCTGCTCTGCAGTTGCAACAGCAGAATCGTGACCACCAACCATTACGCCGTAGTTAGAAGCGTTAGTACCACCAGTTGTTGATGGACCAGTTCCAATTGAAGGCAGGTTGTTGGAAACGTAGACACGGAAACCATGCAGGTTATTCAGAATCAGACCATTCTGCAGACCTGCACCACCGAAATCAGAGTTCAGAAGACGTGAATCTTCGTCCATCAGGATTTCTTTGAATACAGGGTCAATAACCAGCCAGCGGCCTTGGCTATCAACATTCTGCTGGTCCAGTTTACGTGCCATACGAGCAACAATCTGCAGTGCGTTGGCGTTACCTGAACCAACAGTTGCAGAAGTCGCGCCACCAGCACGTGCCTGAATACCAATTGACTCATTGGCTGAACCGCCAAAGTCAGAAGCGTCCAGCTTCATGCTTGCAAGCAGTTCATCAGAACCTGCAGTTGAAACAGCCTTTGTACCATTAACAGTTGTGTTAGCGGTATCAGCAACTGAATGAATTGCAGATTGTGTGTAGCCTGACAAGTAGCCAAGAACGTCTTGGTCAAACTGGTCAGCAAGGCGATACGCAGCACGATCACTTGCCAATGACTGGAAGTTTACGTGTGAGTGTGCCTCTTCAATGTCGTCAACCTTAAATGCAAAGTAGTTAGCTTTGTCAATTGTAAGGCTGAAGTCTTCATCGTCAAGGTCTTGTGCAGTGATTTGTGTACCACGTGCATAAGCCTGAACTGAGATTTCGGGTTCCTTGATAATCTTAACGGAATCACCCATTGCTGCAATCTCACCGAAGTAATCGGAGTTAGTGATTGCCTCACAAACAGCGGCCTTGCGGAAAGCAAGTTGCACCTGTTTGGAGTAAATGACTGGTGAAAAATTACCGTTAGGAAGATTACCATACCCGGCTGCGGTAGTAAAAGCCATGATATTTCTCCTATTATTGGCATTTAAACAGATACAAACTCACCAGACTAATCAGAGGCTGATTCACTATGGGTGCGTATCTTATCTAGTTGGCCTACCAGATAGTCAACGGGCCATGTTCGTCAGGTAATCCGTAAGACATAGGTTGTGTTTGCTGATTAGTGTAGGCAAGTAGCTAACCTACCTACACTATTATTGACTATAGTTATACGAAAAAATAACTATTTGTCAACACTTTTTTTATCTGGCTGAACCAGATACATCATAGATAAACTTTCCACTACGGATAGCTTCCATGATTTCGTCAGATCGCTTCTCATATTCTTGAGGCGACATCTTCTGAACTTGTGACTCTTTCAGATAAGTAGAGGATTCATTTTCCTGTGGCTTACTACGACTGTTCTTTGTAGAAACAGACTTAGCTGCATCCTTATCTGTTGTAGCTTTCTTGGAAGTAATTCCCATGTCAGCTTTGTACAAGTCAATTGCTCGTGCGGCAGAACGTGCGTCATTGTCATTTTCGTACAATGCATCCTGTACCCATTTAGGCTGGTCTTCTGCCCAAGTATGAAAGTCGTCACTGTCACGAATTTCATCAAAGTCAGGATGCAAACGCATAAGTTCTGCTTCAGCTTTTTCTTTAGTTGCGCTAAGTTGCATCTCATCAATTGCTTTAAGTCGTTCTTCCAAGGCAGATGATTGCTCACGTGCCTTCTTCATTGCAATTGTTTCAACGATAGCAGCTACGTCTGGATAATCTGCCGCCCACTGTTCAATGTCTTCATCAGACTTAGGCAGTTTCATTTCTTTTTTTGTAGCTTCACTTAGCTGTCGTTTGAGTGCATCTAATTCAGCTTTAAACTCTTCAGCTTGTTTTTGTTGATGCCTACGTAGATCAGAGTAACGCTTTTTAAATGTTTTCTCTTCTGCTGATGTAGGCTCTTCTTCTTCAGGTTCAGCAGCTTCTTGCTCTACCTCACCTCGTTGTTCCTTTAGCAACTGTTCAAGTTCTTCTTCTTCCATTTTGCGTTTTTCTTCGTTAGTGTATTTACGATTTGCAAACGCAACTTTCTTTGGTGACTGCATTTCTTCAGCCATGATTTCTGCGGCTTCTGCCATTTTTCTATTCTCCTAGTTGGGGCCAACCGTAGCCACATTGGGGTGGGGGATCAGGTAGCCAACATAATGCGGTTATTTATTTAGAAGCTAAACCGCCACGCTTCATCTTTTTAGTTTTCTTTGGTTTTGGTTTAGAAGCTAGGCCGCCTTCTGCAAAGCCGCGACCACTAGCAACACGTGACTCTACATCACGAACCGCTTCTCTAGTAAATGAGTCTGCTTCTCGTTGACGTTCTGCAGCACGTTGCTGCCCTTCGTCACGATCAGAACTGTCTCCATACATTCTATTAATATTTGTTTCAGAAAGTTCACGAAGTCGCTCCTGCTCAATTCGCTCTTGTTCTCTCTTTGTTTCCTCTGCTTTTTTCCTAGCAGCTTCTGTAGCTGCGGCTTTAGCTTGTGTAGCAGCTTCAAGTTTTCTCCGTCTAGCTTGTTCCGCTTGTGCCTTTTCTAAAGCTGCTTTCTTTTCTAAAGCAGAGTCTCTCATTTTGGAAAACGCTTCTTCCGCTTCCGGTGAATTATATCCGGCTTTTTCAGCAATACTTTTAAAGGTATTGTAGTCCTTACCAGCAACTGCAAATTGTGTGTCACCTCGTTTAAAGTTAACTGTAGTTGTTTCAGGAATAGGTTTCCCAAAAGCCAAATTAAACGCTGTTTTTGCAACCCCCATTGTGCTAGGGAAAAAACCTTCTGGCATATCAAAAGATACACCGTACGTTTTTCCAGCGACACCTACACGCCCTCCACCCGGACCATACATTTCTTCTTCACGGCGTTGACGTTCTGCGTCACCATCACCTTCTTCTTTAGTAACTTGCGCTGTTTGAGGTGTTGTAGGCGTAGTTGTTACTTCTTCTGTAGCCGTAGCTTCTGGATCAACATAGGTGTATCCTTCTGGGATTGGACTAATAGGTTGACCGTTACGGAATGGTACATTAATAATATTACCAGCTTCATTTTTATATTGGCGCAATTCATCATAAGAACCAAACTCGCCACCTATAGTTTGCTGAAAGGTAGGAATCTCTGAAGGCTTATATTGCTGCATTGTAGGAACAGCGGCTTGTGCTGGCCTAATTGGTTGCACAAATTGCTGAGATGCTGCTTGGGTAGGTGCTGGAGCAAAACCAGTTGTAGGAGCAGCAGCAGGTTGATAACCTGAAATTCCAAATTGCTGTTGCTGTTGAGAAGCTGGAATGAACGCACCCTGTTGTGCATACACAAGGCCACCTTGCGCCATTTCCATTTCATTATTATACTCGTCTTCTTCTTCCATGTCAAGATCATTAATGTCAAATGGAATATCGTCAGGAATGGTAGCTTCTTCACTATTGCCCATCTGACCCATTTCTTCCATTACTTTAAGACCCATTTTAGCTTCTTGACGCATACGCATTAAGTTGCCTAAACCGATGTAACGTACAACGTCAGCAGGGAATACAAACTCGCCTTCACTTAACTGCGCAGGAATATCATCACGCACTTCTTCTTGTGTAGAGCCGGGTGGCACGTCATTGCCAGACACAGGGTCCACTGTGCCGCCCTCGTCCATAAGACCGCCGTCCTCAAACATTTCCATTTGTTCTTTCATAGGTACTGCTCCACCTTCATTAAAAGTTCTAAGTTTGCCATCTTTAGTTCTGGCTACAGATGTGCTTAACACAGATTTTACTTCAGACAGCGTTGGTTTTTTATCCATGCCTAGACCTACAACATTTTTTGCAAGAACTAGAGGGCCAACCTGAATAACTTCATCCGCACTGGTTACAAGATTACCTGTAGCCTTATCGTAAAAGTAACTACCCCTGTAAGGGTTCATGCCTACTTGCGTCCAACCTGAGTCTTTGTCGGCTAATACTTTTTTTGCAAACTGATATAGTTCGTATGGATCTTCTGGAACATAGTCTCCAAATACACGTGCTATTGTTGCCTTTCCCATAGGCTTTTCTTCGCCTGTACTCTTTGCTACTCTTTTACCTTTAGCTATATCTAGTGCAACTTTTGGGTCAGAACCAAATGTAATATTTTTTAACCTAATTGCTTGCCCATACCCTACAACAGAACCACTTCTAGTTTTTCCATCGTGTATGGATACAACCCACTTATCATATTCATTGTACGCTGGAATATCTAATCTAGCACCGACACGTTGACCCGGCTCTATATCAAATCCCTTTACGCCTAAAATACCCTTTTCTGATTTTTTTCCCATAGCACCTACAACATCTGTTACTGTAGGCATCTCTGGCATTGTTTCTGCAGTATATAACTTAGGCTCTGGAAAAACCTCTTTAATACGTTTACGTGCTTCTTTTGATTTTATATTTCCTTGAAATAAATCTTCTGCGGCCTGTTCCGCTTCTGGTATGTTTTTCTGCCTTTGAGACTCTGGGAGTTTGTTGCTATTTCTCCACTGCTCTAACTTATCGGCATCACCCAATAACTCTTCCGCATCTGCAACGTCTTTTTTTCTAAATTTTTTTGCAGCAGCTTTAATTGGTTTATTTAAAATATCTCCACCGGGAAGAACCCCAACAGCTAATGCTGCTGTTCCTAACCCAGCACTAGCATAATCACCTTTTGACGCATCAGTAACAATATCTTTTGCAAGAATTGCTTCTCCTACACCCGGAATATTTTCAGCAACAGTTTTACCTGCGCTACCTAAACCAGCCATCTGCTCTGCAAGCATTTCTTCTTTTGTGCGAGTATCAACACCAGTGTCAATATCTTCTGCCTCTTTTATTGCTTGCATTTGTGCTTCAGTCGTTGCCAATTACTTCATCCCTAAGTTGCTTTAGTCTGCGTAGCACTGCAATTGCACCTTGCTGTCTGTGCAACGCAATAACGTCTGTTGATTGTTCCATTACTTTATGATGCTGATTAATCATATCATCTAAGTAATTATTGAACGCCTCCCATTGGTGGTTGTTGCCCACCAGCGGCTTGAGTTTGCTCAATATTTGCTGCTTGTCCATTTGCACTAAATCCTTGTTCACCCGGCAAAGGAGCCTGTCCTACGCCTATATTGCCGCCACCTGCACCTGAAGTATCCATAGCGTCTGCACCTGCTGGTGCTTGCTGTCCTTCAGGAATAGGTGCTTGGAAGCCTTTCATAATTTCTGCTTGCAAGGCGGCTTCATCCATATTATTGGTTACTTTGTCGGGGTCCAAGTCCATTGACTTCGCAATCTCACGAATGATATATTGAAACTTGGCAAAGGGAGCAAGTGCTGGATTACTTGCAACTTGCAAGAATTGCATCAAGCGTTGGCTACGTACTTCATTAGCCATAAGACTTTCTGTTCCACGTGCCTTAACCTCAAGATCACCTTTAATCTCAGGATCAAAGTCAAATTGCATATTGAAACGGAAAAATCCTTCACCAAGAGGGCGAAGCAAATAATCGTCTACGTTTTTAATAACTGTCTTTGTTCCACCAGCAGCGGCACCCATAAGCATTGAGATACCACTAGCCGTCCGACCAACACCAGATACGCCAGTTTGCCCGTGCGCAAATGATGGGAAGCCAGTGCTTTCATCTGCAAGGACACGTGCTTTATCAAACAGCATCATGTTCTCGCTAGATACGTTAGGGAACTTAGTTCCAAAGATAGCTTGACCCGGCGCACCACCTTGTCTACGGAATATCTTGCCCGGATAAAGCGATAGGTCTTGACCCGGAACCAAGTTAGTCTCGTCAACTTCAACGATAAGATTACCCGATAATACCGCATTATCTACTGCCATACGCATAAAGCCATTCATCAGCGTCTGCGTATCGTCCATATTTTCTGCAATACCTACGCCAAAGAATGAATATGGATTCAACTCATATGGTGCGGCATGATATGGAATTTTAGCGGGTTTAAATGGGTTAAGAACCATGCGAAGTAGTTTATTATTACAAATCCACACATTCGCTTGCAACTCATCGAAGTCACGAAGTTCTTTTGGAATATCTACGCCTTGCTCTTCGAGCATCTCTGTATCAACCATACCCCAATATTCAAGGACTTCAAATCGGTCAATACCATGTTCAGGAGCATAGTCAGAGAGATCATCTTCCCAATACTTTTTGGTATAGTTTTCTCCCATACGAATAGCTTCGTCAATAACTTGACTACGGAAGTAAGGACGTTTTTTCAACCCACGCAACTGAGAACGAGACATTTTGTGACGCTCAATTACAAACTGCGCTTCGTCCATGTTGTTTGCATCGGGGTCTGGATAAAAGTTCCAAACGGATACGTGTTCAACTTGAGGTACAGTTTTCAAGACAGGATCATAGTCACCGTCTTCGTTCCAGTTTGGATACTCCTTATCTGAAGCAAATGGACCTTTCATTACGCCAGTGCCAAAAAGAGCCATTTCAAATGCAGAGTTTCGTAGATGTTTAGTTGCACCAGATTCTTCAAGCTGATCGTGAATTTTCTTTTGCATCTTTTTAGCCGCAATCATTGCTGGGCTAAATGTAATTGCGGTTGGAGTTTTACCCGGACCTTCTTTTAGTTTATCTTCTACAGGCTCAAGTTTATTAGCCATGTTACCAAGGCGATCCATAAGAGACTGTGCTGTAGCACCCGGAGGTAGGTCTTGTCCATCTCCAGCAAAGCCATATGGACTACTTAGCATAGTCTCACCACGAAGTTGCTCTGGTTCTTTAGGATCAAAGTGTACGTCAGAAACTACACCTTCTGGGAGTTCCGTTGGTTCAATAGAAAGCGGAAAACGATGATTGGCAAACAGCACATCTACGATCTGACCGTATGCAGCAAGTGTTTTTGTTTTAGTTACTTTGATAAATACGCGAGACTTTTCGGCTTCAGTAAATTGAACATCAGGACCATACAAACCACGATAATTGCGATATGCTTTTATCCAACGCTCTTCATCTTGATAGCGATAATCTTCTGAACGCTGAAATCGTTCCATTATAAAAGGAATGATTTTGGAAACGTCTGCATCTTCGATAGCAGTATCGTCCGTATCTTCTAACGC
>Ga0255760_10005208_pt1 | contig 11141 bp, 9 predicted proteins | sample 071ome_25_FD_179960 | JGI IMG/M metagenome (GOLD analysis project Ga0255760, IMG submission 179960) | Coastal salt marsh microbial communities from the Groves Creek Marsh, Skidaway Island, Georgia - 071410BT metaG (version 2) | ecosystem: Environmental > Aquatic > Marine > Intertidal zone > Salt... | reverse complement strand
TTTAAAGCAAAACTGTGGGTCATGTGTAAGGCTCAGGTTTTCGTAGTTTTGTTATTGCTGCCATTTTCTATTTATTTTGGTAACCAGGTAAGCATATTGGCTTTGATATGGAATTTAGTCCTAATTCCTATGTTTGGTCTCTTGGTCGTTCCTCTGCTCTTGTTTGCATCGCTTGTCTTTCAAATTTTTCCCGATTTATCATCACTTTTATTGGGCCTTATAGGTCAATCTCTGTTGACGACGATTGATTTTATCCATGAAGTGAATGGCTTTGGATTTCTTCAGGGCAGACTGGGGCTTAGGTTTAGTTACCCTGAGTATTTCGTATTCTTTTGGTTGATTCTTTGTTTAAGTCCGGTAAGCAGAAAATTAAAGGTTATAGGTATCGTAGGCGTATCTTCTTTGTTGGTTCTTAAGCCGGAGCAAAAAACGGATTTGGAACTATGGTTTCTCGATGTTGGGCAAGGGCAGAGCATAGCGTTAATTAATAATGGTCAGGCGATACTCTACGACACAGGCTTTAAGTCGGGTAACTTTACCGCCGCCGAGAGCGTCATAATACCGTTTCTTCGTTATAAGAATGTGGAAGCCGTCGATCTGTTGGTCGTTAGTCATAAAGATACTGATCACAGTGGAGGTATGAAGACACTGCTTGAGAGTGATTATCAACCAAAACGTCTGATGCAAAACTTTAATGATGTATCTTTTCAGGGTATCGAAACCATGCCATGCATAGCAGGCTCGGTATCTAATTGGTTCGATTTGAGATTGAAAGTTCTCTGGCCTGTTTCTACTGAAGAGCTCTCCGAGCTCAGTAGTAATGACTCTTCTTGTGTGATTCTGATTGAATATGGTTCAAGAAGCATTCTTCTTACTGGCGATGTCACCAAACTAGTGGAAACTCGTTTGCTGGAGCAGTATCCGGATCTTCTTCGAAAGGGCATAACTTTCATGTCGGTACCGCATCATGGAAGCAAGTCTTCTAGTAGCAATGCGTTTATCTCTGCATTGAAGCCAAAATGGAGTATTGCATCAACCGGCCCTTTGAATCGTTTTGGTCATCCTCATGACACAGTCGTATCTCGTTATATTGATCTAGGCATCCATTTTGTGAATACCGCTGTGTCGGGAGCAATAGGGTTTGAGATTAGACCAGAGGGTGATGTTGAGCTTGTTTCTCATAAATCCCCCACCTCAGAATTTTACTGGCGTACAGCGCGACAAGAGTAATTTTTGTTTTTGCGATTGAGTTAAAAAACCTTTATTCTCAATTCGTTATTATATAGCCCAAAGAATTATAGGGAGATTAAATCGTGTTTGAGCTAGTCAAAGCCGGTGGTTGGCTAATGTTTCCAATCATTGCCTGTTCTGTTATTGCAATGGGAATCATCATTGAACGCTTTTGGGCGTTGCGCTCGAGTAAGGTTGCACCTCGAAAGTTGCTAGCTCAAGTCTGGGTTTGGATACAAAATACCGAGCTTGATAAAGAAAAGCTTAAAGCGCTTAAACAGCAGTCTATGTTAGGCAGTGTTTTTGCTGCAGGCCTTAATAACTCTTCTAAAGGCCGTGAAGTGATGAAAGAAAGTCTTGAGGAGCAAGCCAGTCATGTAGCTCACGAAATGGAGCGCTACCTTAATACGTTGGGTACAGTGGCTTCCATTACTCCTCTGTTAGGTTTGCTTGGTACTGTTATCGGTATGATTAAGGTCTTTAACGATATTATGCTGCAAGGTACGGGTAATGCGAACGTTTTGGCTGGCGGTATCAGTGAGGCATTGATCACTACCGCAGCGGGTTTGACCGTCGCCATTCCTGCAATGATTTTTTACCGCTACTTCACACGTAAGATCGATGAGCACTTGGTATTTATGGAGCAAGAGTCAATCAAGTTGGTTGAAGTGCTTCAGGGTAACCGCAAGGTGGATATGTCAGAAGGAGACTGATCGTGAATTTTCGATCAAAAAAGCGTGAAGATGTCTCAGTCGACTTAACTCCACTGATTGATGTTGTTTTCCTGTTGTTGATCTTCTTTATGGTATCAACAACATTTACCAAAGAAACGCATCTGGAAATCGATTTGCCAGAAAGTTCTGCAGAAGCAAGTTCATCCGATCCTGTAGAAATCATTGAGATTGTGGTGAGTTCCAGTGGTAGCTATTCTTTAAATGGTAAGAGCTTGATTAATAATCAATTGGATACTCTGAAGCGAGCGATCCAGAAAGAATCCAAAGGTGATACACAATTGCCTATGATTATTACTGCAGATGCTACTGTTGCGCATGAATATGTCGTTCGAGCAATGGATGCTGCAGGTCAACTGGGCTTCTCCAAGTTGAGTATTACAACCAAACAGGCTCAGTAGTATGAGTATGGTTGAAAAAGCCTGGTATGAAGGGGCGGGGTGGCTGAAGCTGCTTCGCCCTTTTAGCTCTCTGGCATTGGCGTTTGCACGATCAAAACGCGAAAAATTTCTATCCTCTCAAACAGTTCTTTCGTTTAAGAACCTGTCTAACCTATCTGTTCCAATTGTAGTGGTGGGTAATATATCTGTGGGGGGGACGGGTAAAACGCCCTTTACCGTGGCCCTTACAGAGTTTCTTGAATCGAAAGGTAAGCGGGTAGGTATTGTTAGTCGTGGTTATGGCAGTAAAAGAAATGAATTTCCTTTTGAGGTGACCGAAACATCTTCTGTCTCCGATTCTGGAGATGAGCCATTACTGCTCAAGCAAAGACTCGGCTGCCCGGTTGTAATCTCTCCGAATAGAGTGGCTGCCGTTAAGTTTCTGCTACGTAACCATGATGTTGATGTCATTCTTTCTGATGACGGCATGCAGCATTATAACATGCCGAGAAATCTTGAAATCGCTTTAATCGATGGTAACCGAGGCTTAGGTAATGGTCGGATGCTACCAGAAGGTCCTTTAAGAGAACCTGTTGAAAGGCTATCTGATGTGGATTTTGTGGTGGTGAATAGTCCTTCTGAAGATTTTCCTGAGGCATTTAATGCCTATCAATGGGCTAAGTGGTTCGATGGGAATGTATTTCATAAAATGACCATCGAGGCCGGCGATTTTGTAAGTCTTGATTCTCACAAGCATGAAGTGATTACAGGTGAGTCCGTATATGCGGTTTCCGGAATAGGAAATCCTCAAAGATTTTATAACACCTTGTCTTCGATGGGCGTAAAATACACGCCTAAAGCCTTTAAAGATCATCATGATTTCAGTTTATTGGATTTTGTCGATATGGCTGATAAACGAATCGTAATGACGGAGAAAGATGCGGTAAAATGCCGTTCTCTTGATCTTGGAAATGCAGTTTACTTATCGATTGAAGCCAAGCTTAATCAGACCTTCTTTGATCAGGTCTATGATCGATTGTTTTAATTTGGAGCCTTTATGAGTTTTTCGGTAGTCATTCCTGCCCGTTATGCTTCCTCCCGTTTGCCGGGTAAGCCTTTAAAAGATATTGCTGGCAAACCAATGATTCAGCATGTTTACGAGCGTGCACTTGAAAGTGAAGCCAAAGAAGTAGTGATTGCTACCGATGATGAGCGTATTCAAAAAGTCGCTGAAGAGTTTGGGGCCAAAGTTGTCATGACGGATCCAGACCATGCTTCAGGTACGGACCGACTTCAAGAAGTGGTTTCCAAGTTAAATTACTACGCGGATGATATTGTTGTAAATGTTCAGGGTGACGAGCCCTTGATCCCGCCAAGAGTAATCAATCAGGTTGCCCATAACCTTGCCGCTGAGAAGGATGCAAGCATTGCGACTTTGTATGAACCGATTGAAAATATCGAGGACGTATTTAATCCAAACATTGTGCAGGTTGTAACAGATCGAAATGACTTTGCACTGTATTTTTCTCGTGCTCCGATCCCTTATGCTCGCGATGATTTTGCAAAGAGTAAAGAGCAAATGCCACAAGGCGTGAGCTTCAAGCGTCATATTGGTATCTATGCATATCGAGTTAACTTGCTTAACAGCTTTGTTAAGTGGGATGAAGCGCCAATCGAAACGACAGAATGTTTGGAACAGCTACGAGCGTTATGGAATGGATCAAAGATTCATGTTGCTTTGGCGGATGAGATTCCTCCGGGTGGTGTAGATACCGAAGAAGATCTTGAGCGTGTTCGTGATTTCTTTAAGCAGCAGGGTTAACAAATAATGAAAGTCTTGTTTGTCTGTCTGGGAAATATTTGCCGTTCTCCAACTGCTGATGGTGTTTTTCGAAAGTTGGTTTCTGATCATGGCTTAGACCACGTAGAAGTCGATTCGGCAGGCACTGCTGCTTGGCATATAGGGAAGTCACCTGATCCTCGTTCTGAGGAATTTGCCTATCAGCGGGGATATGATCTATCACCCCTAAGAGCGCGTCAGGTATCCGAACAAGACTTTTATGATTTCGATCTCCTTCTGGCGATGGACTCCGAAAACTATCAAAATCTTATGGATCTTTGCCCGAGCGGCTTTGAATCTAAAGTTAAAAAGCTATTGAGTTATAGTACATTGGCTCTCAATCAAGATGTTCCTGATCCATACTACGGTGGAGATGATGGCTTTAATCGGGTGTTAGATCTGATTGAAGATGCATGTACTCAATTATTAACGCAAGTTAAACAGAGTTAGTTAATTTTGACTGAGTTAATATTCGAGACAAATAAACCCCTCAAAGAATTCAATACCTTCGGTTTGCCTTGCGAGGCTCAAGCATACTGCCGTCCAGAGAATTTGGAACAATTGGAGTCAGCTCTTCAATATGCAGAAGAGAAGGCGTGTGATTACCTCGTTTTGGGGGGCGGAAGTAACCTTCTTTTTCGCCAGTCGAATTTTCCAGGTTTGATTCTTCATCTTAATATCAGATCAAAATCCTTGATAGAGGAGGACAATCACTTTCTCATACGTTGTGGTGCAAGTGAACCATGGCAGGCGTTTGTCGAATACACTTTGCAAAAGGGTGTAGTTGGTTTCGAAAACTTGTCTTTGATTCCTGGAACCGTGGGTGCTTGTCCAGTTCAGAATGTAGGAGCCTACGGTGTAGAGGTTTCGGATTTCATTGAGTCTGTAGAATGTTATGACCCGAAATCAAAGCGACTCGTTGTTTTGAATAATTCTGATTGTCAGTTTGGTTATCGAGACAGCGTCTTTAAAAGGTCTAAATCCCATTACATTATTCTGGCGGTTAACTTTAAAGTTCCTAAGGTCATGGAATTTAAGTTGTCCTACGGAGACATAGAGGCTCGTGCCAGGGCGAAAGCTGAAACTTTGGGTGAAGCCCTGAATGCTACCATGATTTCGGATGTCATCTGTGAGGTGCGTTCTGAAAAGTTACCTGATCCTGCCGTTCTGGGAAATGCAGGTAGCTTCTTTAAAAATCCGATTGTTCCGGAAGCGCATTTCACAGCTTTAAAAGAACAGCACCCGAATTTAATTGGTTATCCTTACAATAATGCTTATAAACTCGCTGCTGGATGGTTGATTGATAGTCTAGGTTTCAAGGGTTTTTCAGAGCAGGGTGGTGCGGCCGTCCATGATAAGCAGGCCTTGGTTTTAGTTAATCAAACTGGAAGCGCATCGGCTGAATCACTTTTTAGCTTGGTTGAGATGATTCAGGCTAAAGTTAATGAGGTTTACCAGGTTAAGCTAGAAGTAGAGCCTCGAATTTTATAGTGGCTAAAAATGGTTATTTGATTTTCTAATACCCAATAAAAAACCCAGTCATTTGACTGGGTTTTTTATTGCTCTTAACAACAATCTATTCAGCTGTTTGGTCTTCTGCTTTAGATTGAGTTTCAGTTGCTGGCTTAGCTTCTTCTGCTGGTGCAGTATCAGCTTGAGCTGGAGCTTCAGTTGTTTCTGGCTTAGCTACTGCCTTTCTCTGAGAGCGTCGAGGACGGACTGCAGGTTTAGGCGCTTCTTCAGCAGCTGGCTTGTCTTCCATTTTTCCAGAAGGAGAAGAAAGTTTTGTAGGAACGATTTTATTCTCTACTTTTTCTTCTTTGATAGGCGCTTCAACTTTAGTTTCTTCACCAGATTGTTTCGCTGCTACTGCTGCCTTTTTACGTTCGCTACGACGAGCGCGTTGAGGTGGCTTAGCAACCGATTCAGTTTTTGTCTGCTTAGGCGCTTCTTCCTTTGGAGCTGGAGCTTCAGTAGATTCAGCCTTTGGTGTTTCTGCAGGCTTGGTTTCTTCTGCTTTTTCAGCTTTAGGCGCTTCTTTCTTAACGTTTTCAGCAGGTTGAGCGTTTGCTTTTTCTTGCTCAGCTGTGAGTGTTAGTGAAAGTTGCTCTTCATTGATAGCGTTAACAGTTTGCTGAGCGTTTTGAGCGGCAACTTCCATATTTTCATCATTTGATGATGGTTTAGGCGCTGAGGCAGCTTTCGCTGTTTCAACCTTCTCTTCGCTCTTCTTCCAAACGTTTTCAGCAGCTTTAGAGTCAGATTCTGATGTCGTTTTCGCTTTCGCTGCAGCTTGTCTTGCAGAACGGCGGGTATTCTCTTTCTTAGCTGTACCTTTCGCTTGCTTGTCTGCTGCTTTGTTTTCTGGCTGCTTAGCTTCAGTTTGAACTGCTTTATCTGCTTGAACTGGCGCTTTCTGTTCGGTTGGCGCTGTTACTGGAGCATTAGGCTGTTCAGCTTTTGCAGTGGTCTTCTGATTTGCCAGGTCGTTATTTTGCTTTTGGTCGCGCTTCGGAGATTGGTTCTTACGGCGCTGAGCATTGCTATTACGATTTCTACGACGTGGCTTGTCATCGCGCTTTTGACTCTCGTTCGCTTGGTTATCAGCAACCTGATTTTGACGGTTGTCTTTATCCTGGTTTTTATTGTCCGTGCGATTACGCGTATTACGATCTTGTGGTTTATCTCCTGAACGAGCGTTCTTGCGCTGATCATTTTGGCCGGAGTTTTTGCTGCGGTTGTCGTTACGATTGTCATTTCGATCGTTGCGATTATCGTTTCTACGATTTTGCGAGCCGCGATTATTGCGTCTGTCTTGTTGTTTTCTATTCCCGCCTTGTTTGACTTTTGGCTTTTCAGCTTCAGGTGCAGGGGCTTCTTCAGCTTTGAATAGGCCTGTAAAGCTGGCCGATAGACGAGCAAAGAAACCTTCTTTCTTGGTTTCTTCTTTTTCTTTAGCTGCAGGTGCAGGTGTTGCGTGAACAACTGATTTAACAGCAGCTTCGGTCTTAACTATCGCTTTTGGTGTGGTTGCTTCAATGACTTCCGGCATTGGTGCTTCCGGAATCATTGCAACCGTTGATTCTGTTCTTGATTCAGTAACATGATCATCGCGTAGGCGAACAACTTCATACTTAGGTGTTTCAATGTATTGATTAGGAACAATAAGAACCTTAACGCCTTGTTCTTTTTCAATGCGCATTAGTTGCTTGCGCTTTTCGTTCGTTAGGTAAGTGCCTACAGAGATCGGAACGATGGCACGAACTTCAGACGTACGCTCTTTGAATGCTTCTTCCTGAATAAGACGCATAATTGAAAGAGCAAGGGATTCTGTATCTCGGATTGTCCCGTGACCGCTACAGCGAGGACATACAACGCCCGATGTTTCACCCAAAGAAGGGCGTAGGCGTTGACGAGACATTTCAAGCAGACCAAAGCGAGAAATACGTCCAACCTGAACACGAGCACGATCCATCTCAAGTGCTTCGCGAAGACGGTTTTCTACTTCACGTTGATTTCTGCTCTGAAGCATGTCGATGTAGTCGATAACTATCAGTCCACCCATGTCACGCAGTCTAAGTTGACGGGCAATTTCATCGGCTGCTTCAAGGTTAGTCATCAATGCCGTTTCTTCAATGTCTCCACCTTTAGTAGCGCGAGCAGAGTTAATATCGATAGAAACCAGTGCTTCTGTTGGATCGATTACGATAGAACCGCCAGAAGGTAATTTAACTTCACGCTGGAAGGCTGTTTCGATCTGGGTTTCGATCTGGTAGCGATTGAATAGCGGAACTGCGTCATCGTAAAGTTTGATTTTGTTTGCGTAGTGCGGCATTACCTGGTTGATAAAGGTAACAGCGTCATTGTGAACATGACGATTATCAATCAGCACTTCACCGATGTCTTTACGCAAATAATCACGGATCGCACGAATGATTACATTACTTTCCTGATAGATTAGGAACGGTGCTTCACGTTCTTCAGAAGCTGATTTGATCGTGTTCCAGATCGTTGTTAGGTAGTTTAGATCCCATTGAAGATCTTCAGTACTACGACCAACACCAGCGGTGCGCACAATAACGCCCATGTCACGAGGAATTTCCAAGCCTGACATAGCTTCACGAAGCTGTGCACGGTCATCACCTTCGATTCGGCGAGAAATACCACCTGCACGTGGATTATTTGGCATAAGAACCAAATAACGACCTGCTAGTGAGATAAACGTAGTTAAAGCTGCGCCTTTATTGCCGCGCTCTTCTTTATCAACCTGAACAATAACTTCTTGACCTTCTTTTAGAAGCTCTTTGATGTTTAGGCGTTGGCCACGCTCAGGTTTTGAGGTGAAATATTCTTTGGAAATTTCTTTAAGAGGAAGGAATCCGTGACGTTCAGCGCCGAAATCAACGAAAGCCGCTTCAAGACTTGGTTCGATTCGGGTGATTTTCCCTTTGTAGATATTCGCTTTTTTCTGTTCGCGAGTACCTGATTCAATATCTAGATCGTATAGGCGTTGGCCGTCAACAAGAGCAACACGCAACTCTTCTGGATTAGTTGCGTTGATTAGCATTCTCTTCATGTAAGTCCACAAATTGTAGGGGGAAACGTAAATTGCGCGCAGGAAGAGAGTACTTGCTGTAGCCTGTAAATCAGGAATTAAAAAACCAGTTTGTATCTTTCACAGATTATAAGTGATCTAGTCAAGATATAGTGTGTAACTGTCTTTATCTACCAAATTCTATACGTGCGTTATCTTTTACGTTTCCCAAAATTCATATTCGACAGAACTAACTAAAAATGATGGTGTTAGATTGTCGCCACTATTTTGGTAAACTAACCGCCTTTCTTCGGAAGGGTGGTGGTTCGCCTTCTCGAAGCCAAAACATCGTGCGCGGTGTGATGTTTTGAACCGAAGATGCTCAATGTAATAACCTTGAAAGCTTCGGTTTTCTGTAATTCACCACCATACGCTTATTAATTATCAAGTTGCCAAGTACAAACAAGCCTCTAAATGCGTGCTTGGTTTTATGTAATAATCGCAACCTGAATCAAATAGTCGTATCGGCGACGCAGAATATAGCAATAAATCTGCATACCATCAATTGAATAGGTTTATAGTTTTTATGAAATCAGCTCCTCAGAGCAATACGCAGTCCGTCCAGCTTGTAGATATTGATGATGACTACCAGGGGCAGCGTCTCGATAACTTTTTAATTACCTATTTGAAAGGTGTTCCAAAGTCCAAGATCTATCAGATTGTTCGTAAAGGTGAAGTTCGGGTAAATAAGAAGCGTAAAAAAGCGGATTATCGACTCGAAACAGGGGATCAAATACGAATTCCGCCAATTCGTACGGCTGAGCCCAAACCTGTAGTTAAAGTTTACGATAAAACACTTAAGCTGATTGAAGACTCAATTATCTTCGAAGATGAAAGTTTTATGGCCATCAACAAGCCTTCTGGTATTGCTGTTCATGGTGGTAGTGGCGTTTCTTGGGGGTTGATTGAGGCTGTTCGACAGATTCGTCCTGATGTTCGCCGTCTAGAACTTGTTCATCGTCTTGATAGAGATACTTCAGGTATTATTTTGATTGCCAAGAAAGGCGCGGTGTTGAAAGTCTTTCATCAGTATCTGCAAAGCAAGCAGATGACCAAAATCTACCACGCACTGGTTGTAGGTCGATGGCCGAAACATAAAAAAGATGTGGATGTGCCGTTAAGAAAGATTGAGCTTCAATCGGGTGAGCGCATTGTAAAAGTAGATGGCAAAGGTAAACCATCTAAAACCGAATATCGTATCTTAAATGCCTACAAAGGGTATTCGTTGGTGGAGGCCAGTCCAATTACCGGGCGAACTCACCAGATTCGTGTGCATTGTCAGTTTGCCGGTTGTCCAATCGTTGGTGATGAAAAATATTGCCCGGAAGAAGATTTGCAGGTTCAGAAAATAGCAGGGTATGGCCGTCTTTGCTTGCATGCTAGAGAGCTTAGGTTTAAGCATCCAGAGTCCGGTAAACCTATGAAGTTGATTGCAGAGTATGGCTCCGACTTCCAAAATATTATGAACGGTGTAAAACAAGCTGTTTAATTTAGATAGGTTAGTGAATGTCAAAATCGTATGATTTGGTGATCTTCGACTGGGATGGCACGCTAGTCGACAGTGCAGATTTGATCGTTACCTGTATGCAGGCGGCGTTCGATGATGTTGAATTGTCAGTGCCAAGCCCTGACCAGATTACAAATATCATTGGTCTGGGATTGAATGAAGCCATTATTGAATTAAATGGTCCAACCTCCGGTTCAATGGTGGAGGCATTAAGAGATAGGTATAGCGTTCACTTTCATAAGAATGATGTAGATGAACTTAATGTCTTTCATGGTATCTATGGTTTGCTTGAGGCTATTAATAGTCAGGAGCGTATTTCAGCTGTTGCTACTGGTAAGAGCAGAAAAGGGTTGAAAAGAGGGTTGTCTCGCTTCCGTAGGTCCGAGTTATTTCAAACCACTCGCTGTGCAGATGAAACTCGTTCAAAGCCTCATCCTTTGATGTTGGAGGAAATTCTGGCAGAGACAGGTGTTAGTTTGGATCGAGCTGTAATGGTTGGTGATTCAATTTACGATATGGAAATGGCTAAAAATCTGGGCATGGACTCGGTGGCGGTAACGTATGGCGTTCACTGTGCAGACCGTTTAGGTATCTACGAGCCTGTTGCTGTGGTTGATGATGTATCTGGTTTGTCGAATTTTTTAATGAATAATTCAAAATAGCTGCTTATAAAAGCAAAAGATGCAGTTATCTAAATGCAATTTAAGGAGTGCAAGGTGTTTGATAATAAAACGCAGGAAGCTATGAATGAAGCTTCTTCTGGAAATGCAGGAAGCAAAGAATGGCGTTTGATTGAGAAAATGGTTTTTACCATGGCGCTCGAACAGAAAAAGGCGCGTCGTTGGGCAATTTTCAAGTT
>Ga0255760_10005204_pt1 | contig 11148 bp, 10 predicted proteins | sample 071ome_25_FD_179960 | JGI IMG/M metagenome (GOLD analysis project Ga0255760, IMG submission 179960) | Coastal salt marsh microbial communities from the Groves Creek Marsh, Skidaway Island, Georgia - 071410BT metaG (version 2) | ecosystem: Environmental > Aquatic > Marine > Intertidal zone >... | reverse complement strand
CTTCGCCATCCGCTGGTTACCATTTACGGTGGTGGTGGTGGACGACGACGACGACGACCACCCGCGCATTCCAAACACCTCCTCAAACAGCGCCTTCTTGAGCGTATCTTTTTCCTCTTCTTTTCCCGACGACGAAGAAGAAGCGGACGCGTTGGACTTCGCGCGTCGTCGTCGTCGTAAAAGAAGCCCACCGCTCCTTTTCTTCTTCCAGCTTTCTCTTCTCTCCAAACGACGAGAAGAAGAACGCGCAGTCGTCGCATGGATCGTCGTCGCGGCGCTGCGAGAGACGGTGCTCGCGTGACTCATGCTTTCGAGACGATGATGCTTTTTCGTGAAATGAAGAGCGAAAACCAGAGGAATTTTTTCGATTTTTTTGGCCTAAAAATCGAGCCTTTTTCCCCATAACGAGCGGGGACTTAATAAGTCCATTTCCCTAGACTGTCTGCTGCTGCTGCTGTTCTCGCGAAGACACGCGCACGCACACGCAAAGAAAAACCTCAAAGATTGGATATCGTGTTCGCCTCCTTTCGATCGTTGAGGTCTTTGAAGAGGGTTCGTTTTTATTCTCGCGATCGAGAGAGAGAGAGAGAGAGAGAGCACCTTTTTTTGTGGTTGTGAACAACGACTTTCGTTGGCGGCGATTTTCCCTACTAAAAAGTAGTTGAGAGAGACAGAGAGAGAAGATTATATAAGAGGCTCGCGCGAGCGGAGACGACTATACACACGTAAATAGTAATGTCCATACTCGGGCCGCGGTTACACGCGATCGCGCTGAAAGCGCTGGGTTTTCCGCGAATTCTATCGCCAGGTTTCAACGCGTGCGTGGCGTCTTTGTATAATTCCGAACAGTCGAGAGAGTATCGCGAGCTCGTCTTGTGGCTGGAAAATACGAAAATACGCCGACTCTCGTCGGACGGAGGCGAGAGAGAAAAAATGCTCTCGGAGACGAAAGAAGACGCGGAGTGGTCGAAGTGCTACCTGGAGTATTTGAAGTTGTGCGAGTGCGACGAGATGCACTTGACGTGCGCGGAGAGTAAGATTGATTTTTTAATAAACTTGGCGTTGGCGGAGGAGTATCGGGATAGGTTCGAAGAAGAAGATGAAGAAGATGATGAAGAAGAAGATGAAGATCAAAAAGGACGAGAGAGAGCGAGAACGCCGACAGAAAAGATGCGAGGGATGGAAATCGATCGAAAAGATGATGGTAAAAGAGAGGGTGTAATGGTAGACGCGAACGCGGTAGAAAACGTCGGCAGCGCGGGGAAGAGGACAAAGGTGGAAAACGAGAAAGGTTTCGCGTATTCCAGGTTCAAACCGAAAGAGGAAACCACCGGTGGGAAAGGGAGAGGAACGACGGATGCGAATTTACCTCCAGACGCTTCGCTCTTGGCGGATTTACGAGACGACCAGGAGGTTATGGAGGACGAAGAGACGTACGATGCGTTGATGAAAGTTTTGAATGCGTTTGATGTCGTTCCGGCTTTCGAAACGAAGCGACCGACGGTGGACGCGCGACTCGTTCGATTAACGACGAAGACGTTAGAGCGCTTTGTTGTGCCGTTCCAGGAAGAAGACGATCGAGGAGAGGAGAGCGACGTGCACATGGGAAACGCCGACGCGCCATCATCGAAAATAGATTTGAAACTGAGCGAGGACGACTACGTTTTGCGCGATGCGGGTGTCCCCATTCAAAACGTAAAAGTAAAGCGAATGGTGGACGCTTTGCGCGTGTTGTACGTGAACCAGTTGAGAGCGACGCAAGACCGCGCCGACGACATTTTGCTTCAGGTGCAATCGAGAGTTGCGGACCCTCGAACGGATGCAAAACAAGGCAGAGTCGGTCGATGAGCGAAGGAACGAAGAAGAAGTATAAGATACGCGTGTACAAAATACAGCATAGCTCTGTTAAATGCAGCATATACAGAAAAAAAGAAAGAAGATGGAACGCTTTCATCGCAGTAGGTAGGAAAAAACTGTACAACATATCACCATGCCGAGAGAGAGAAAGAAAGAAAGAAAGAAAGAAAGAAAGAACACCGTCGTAGATTTTGTACGCGCACGAAGAAAAGATGGATGAAAGAAAAGTAGATACTACTACACTATAAAATTACAACCTTCCGCTAAAACTTTCCGCATGAGCGCCCTGCCTTTTCGGCTTTCTTTCCGATTCATGACTAAATTCAACAGCGGATTCTTTTCGTCCACCTTGACCGTCTCGAACCCGAACCGTTCGTACACCCTCACCGCTTTCCCGTCCACCTCTCTGACGTGCAACCACACGTCGCACCCGCCAACACTCGGCACAAACTCTCCGATCGCTTCCAACATCGCCTTTGCCACGCCTTTGTTCCTATGTTCAGATGCGACCGCCATATTGCACACGTACGGCGCGTCCGAGGGTGGCGGGTTCGGATCGTCCGCGATTCTTGAACGCACGTCTAAAGCTACCGAGACTAAAGATATCACCTCGTCTTCGGTGACTTCTTGCGTCTCTGGATTCGTCTTTGTCGTCACGCCGACGAAACACACCTCGTACGGGTTACTGGCGGCGTTACCACCACTCTTACTCTTCTTCATCTGCGCGTTCGCGTCGTCGCTTTTTTCTTCTTCATCATCTTCCTCGTCCTCCGCGACGCACGCTTCCAATAAATATCTCAAAACGAAACTTCTCGGCTTCTCGTCCGGGGAACCGCTGAAACTCTCCCGAAAGACCTTCGCCGCGTCGAGCACGTCTCGCTCGCGTATCGCGCGAACCACTAAACGCGTCTCGTCGTCTTCTCTTTTTCCTTCTTCCTCCTCACCCTTCTTCTTCTTCCGGAGGAGCGTAAACGACCTCCGGAACGCTCGCGTGATTCGTTCGATTTCTCGGCCTCGCTCTTCGTTCGTTGTCGTCGTTCTCGTCGTCGTCGTCGATGAAGACGAAGAAATAGAAGAAAAAGCTCTTCCGCCCCCGCGCTGATGCCGCTTCTGCCGTCTGGCCCGAAGAAGACTGCCGCTTCTGCTGCTGCGGCTGACGCTGCTGCTGCTGCTCGGCAGAAGAAGAAAAGTCGTCGTCGTCGTCGTCATGATGGAGAGAAAGAAGTGCGTTCGTTCGTTCGTCTCCGTTTCGCGTTTTCTTTTGAAGAAAAAAAAGAAAAAAAAAGAACGAAAAGTTGGCAGAAAAAAAAAGGAAGAAACCGCTTGTCTCTCTCTCTGTCATCATTCATCGACATCATGAGCGGTGGAGAAAACAACAATAAACAAATGACCACGCGCGAGCGTCAGCAGATCGAGGTGGCCAAGCTGGAGGCGGAGCTGAACGCTCTGAAAGTAGACGCCGCGAAGGTACGTACGCGGTAGTGTGCGAATTTTTTGGAACGCGTTGTTGTGTCGTGCAAAAATCTCTCTCTCGTTTTCTCTCTCTCTCTTCGTTTTTAAAAAGAGATCTGATGAGACATCCTTTTACTCAAGCAACTCACTCTTTATTGTTCTTCTTCTTCTTCGTTTATTATCTTGTAAAAACAACAGCCCGGAAACTTGTCGCCGATACTGGAGAAGATGCTCGTGCTCGAAAAATCGTACCGTTTATCGGCCGATTTCGTGGCGACGCCTCGACTGTGCGTGGCGATTTTGGCGGTGTTGAGACAGGCGAACGATTGGGAAGGGATTTGCGAACACGTCGTGTTGCTGTCGAAACGACGAGCGCAGCTGAAACAAGCGATTGGAGCGGTCGTGAGAGAGGCGATGTCGTACATAGACGAGACGCCGGACGTGAAGACGAAAACGAGGTTGATTGAAACGCTGAATGATGTCGCCTCGGGGAAAATTTTCGTCGAGGTGGAAAAGGCGAGATTGACGAGGATTTTAGCGCGGTTGCACGAGGAAGCGGGGAGAATTAACGAGGCGGCGAGCGTGATGCAAGAGGTAGCGATTGAAACGTACGGGGCGTTATCGAAGAGAGAGAAGGTGTTTTTCATCGAAGAGCAAATTCGTTTGTGCATGAAGAACGACGATTACGTGCGAGCGAGAATTTTGAGCAGAAAGATCAACGTTAGAAGTTTCGACGAGATTAAACGAATGGAAGAGAAAGAAGCGCTGAAGAAGAAAAAGAAGTTGGAAGAAGAAGGTGGCGTAGATGCGATGATGATGGACGAGGAGGAGAAGAAACGTTTCGAGGAGGTTGAGAAAGAAGAAAAGAAGGAAAAAGAGAGTGCGGTGCAACACGCGAAGGGCGTGTTCGCGGAGACCGATCCGAGCGTTCCAGATTTACCGACGCTGCGTTTGAACTATCACAACTTGATGGTGCAATATTTCGAAAGAGAGAAGGATTACTTGGAACAGTGCCGATGTTACAAGGCGATTTTAGAGTGCGAGTTGGTGAAGGAGGATAAATCAAAGTACGAACCGGCGATGGAATCGTGCGCGTGGTTGGTCGTTTTAAGCGAACGAGACCCGATGCAACAAAGTTTACTCCACCAAACGCTGAACGACGATAGGTTGAAAGAAATGAAAACATACGAAGAGTTGTTGAAGAAGTTCACGACGTATGAAATCATCCGATGGGACGAGTTGAGCGAAACGTACGCCGAGGAAATCGCGAAACACTTCACCGCCGGTACCAATAATAGCAATCAACAAAAACAAGAACAAACGAACGTAGCCACGACGAAATTGGAGGACTTGCAGTCGCGCGTGATTGAACACAACTTGTTCGTCGTCGCCAAGTATTACAACCGCATCTCTTTGACGAGACTTTCCGAACTGTTGTGCTTAACTGTGGACGAAGCCGAGACGCGCTTATCGAAATCCGTCTGCTCGAAGAAAGTCCACGCTAAGATTGACCGACCGAACGGCATCGCAACCTTCAAAAAAGTCAACGACGTCGCGAGCGCGGACGGAAAAGACGGTGGGGATTCTCTGTCTTCCTCGGAAACTGCGCCGGACCAACTTCTCAACTCGTGGGTAAACAACGTCGACTCGTTGCTCGCGGCTTTAGACAAAGCCGGGAACTTGATCAATAAAGAAGCGATGACGCACAAAGTCTCCCTCAAGTTGGAAGCGTAGGATTTATCCCGCGTGGAGGTGTTGTTAATAACACCACTCCATCTGTTAGATATTTCGATACACTTTTTTTAATGAGAGAATGTACATCCCTTACCTGTCTGAAAACTTGAAACGCGCCGCGCGCCCGGCGTTTCGAAACAATCAATGCTTTCGTTTTTTGTGTGTGAGCATCTATCTTTTTTGAATACGAACTCTTCTTCCAATTCTTCAAAAATAAGGCGCGTGAAAAACGCGCCTACGAGAGACCACTTGCGCGCGCGCGCACGCACACACACAAATACGCACACACGCGCACGAGAGAGAGAAAGCGTAACTTTAACATCGCGCAGCACAAAGTCGTCGTCGTCGCCGAAGGTGTGGGAGGCTCAAAATCGATTTCCAAGTCTCGAAGAATGTCCGTCGCACGCGCGAGGATGGACAAAAACGACGACGAAGAGGAAGACTCTGATGCGAATTGGATGAATCTGATTCGCAACGACAAGGACAGAGAGAAGATCATTCGGTTACAAAAAGCGGACGACCCGTCGTTGCGAGCGATGTTTAAAGCGATATCGATATCTATGAAGAAAAAAGACGAGAATATGGAACGCGCGGTCGCGATTGGGTTCGAAAGAGGGGTAAGTTTTGCCTCTGGGAAGAAGAATGTGGGCGATTCCTCGAGTGGTGCGTCGGGCGCTCGCGGCGCCGCGGCGGCGGAGCAAAAACCAAAGAAGACGAAGAGGAGCACCGCGAAGATATTGATATCGAAGGGCGATGGAAACGAAGGAGAAGAGGAATTTGCAGCTTCCGAAGAGGAAGATTCCGATTCCGATTTTGACGATGATTCCTCGGACGACGACGAAGAAGAAGGTGAAGACGACATGAACAGAACTAAAATCGAGCGAAGGTCGAAAGCGTCGAGCGCGCCGGGTACGTTGCTCGTGAGCGATGAGGAAGAAGAAGACTTCGTCGTCGAGAAAGATAGAATAGGAAGAGATGATAGTAGCAATCCGCGAAAGGAGAACAACGGTAGAGCGAAAGAGGACGATACAACGGCTTTGCGGTGGGTGGTGGAGAGAAGCAGTAGTTTTCCCAGCGAAAACGACGAGACGCAAAAATCCGTTTCGAACGATCTAGAGGTGATCGATTTGAGAAGAAAATTGGCAAACGCTGAGGTTAGAACGAATAACGCGATACTGAGTAGAATGTTAAATGCGTGGCGTTTAGCGTGTTTTACCTCGAGAAGGAATGAGTCTGTGGTGCAACGAATGCTCGTGGCGTCCGAACACCGAAGGATGCGCGCAGCGTTTCGTTCGTGGATGGACGCAACGCTAGAGTTTAAAAGACGACGTATGCTTGTTGGTGTCGGGGATGCCGATGGTGGCGATAGGAAGAAGAAGAAGAACAGAAGAAGCGACTTGTCGGGTACAACTGGAACGGTTGACGAGGAAGAAGAATTTGCGCCGGATTATAGCGAAGAGTGCGAACGACTGCAGCTGGAAGTAAAATCGTTGCGGGAAATTCTCGAACGAGAACGTACGAAACCGTTATCGGGACCAGGTGCGGAGTTCAGAGAGCAAGCGAACGCGTTCAACGCGCACTTGAAGAAAGTGGTTAGAGATTTAGAGGCGACGAGGAGTTTGAACGCGCAATTGACGCGTCGTTTGGAAATGAAGGAGAAGCAGTTGCATGGGTACCGAGGAGGAGGTAACGAGTACGCAGACGACGCTATGAAATCTACGAATCGTGCAAATCAGCGCACGATGGGTACTCAAACGACATTCGAGACGTACCCTGGAAGTCACAACAACTCAAAATACTCGAAAGTTGTTACGTTCAAGAACGAACGCGAGCAAAGTTTTGTGAAAGATTCCGCTCCTGGCAACAGATACGAGCACGTCAAAGCTGAAAACGAAAAGTTGCGTCAAGAACTCGAAAAGCAAACGAAGATTTTGCACGAAAAGTTTGAAATGCAACTGAGAGCGGCTGAAGCTGCGGAGCGAAAGTTAAATGAAGAAAGGCAGAAACGTGCACGAGAAATTGAGTTTAGGGAAAAAGCGTCGAACGATTTGAAGAGAGAACACGAACGCGAGATGAAGGAGATGATTGAATCCTACGACGCGTTGTACGGCAGTCTCAGTAAAAAGAACAACAACAACAGCAGCAACAGCAAAGTGAACGATTCGAGCTTCGATACTAATAACGTGAATAAACCGAGCCCTCCGAGGAAAATGTCCGCTACATCCTCGGTGATGAAGAAGCGAAGGGACGAAATCGTTTCGAATCTCCGTTCGCCGCGGGATTTTCGCGTGCGCGAGGATACCTATCGTAACAACGAATACAAGCAGCACCAGCAACAACAAAAGAACAGCAGCGACAATATTTCATCTATCTTAAATCCAAGAGAGCGCTCGTCGCCGTTGTCTCCTGAGAAAGATGACGCTATGACTTTTGAGAAGATGGCTTCGATTCGCGAGGATTACATCAAACAACCGCACCATCGTACGACTGGTCATCCTCAAAGAGAAAAGACATCGCCTCCTCCGAACAACTTTGCAATGCTCAGACCATCTTCTATGAATACGTTAGACTCGTACGGTGAAGAAGGAAGACGTAATAGGAATAGAAATACGGATGAATACGAGGACGCCGGCGATTTGTTTTTATCTCCGACGAAGACGTTTTCTGAATCCGAAAATCATTCGTTGGAAACGCCGGCGTCCTCCGCGGCGGCGAGAAATACGGTTAAAGGATACTTCAAACGCGGAGAACCCAATGGAAGTAACTCCAATCCACCTCGTCCTGCTGCGAATTCTTCTCCTCCTCAAAACAAAGTTACTCCGAAAGGTTTCACGCCGAGAGGCGAAGAGCTCACTTTGAGCGCGTTCAACGAGTACGCGAAAGCGGGGAAAAAGCAAAGCAGAACGATGGGGACGAGCACGCGAGATGATCAATTCGATGATATCGATGGCAGTGACTTCGTTGGCAACGATGCTGAAAACAAAAAAATGTCTCAAGGACGGGATTTAGCATCTTCTCTCCCGTCGCGTTTGTTCTCGGCGAGCGCAAACGAGATGAACAAATCAGCGTCTGAAGACGACTACGACGATGACTACGAGGAGGAGGAAGAAGAAGAAGAAGCGGGAGGAGAAGATGGCGATGACGACGACTGGGGTCTCACTCTCCCCCTCCCAAAGAAACCGCACCATCTCACTACCGCCGGCGGCAAAAGCAACGCCGCCATCACCAAAGAAGAACTCGAACTCTCTCGCTCGGATTGGGACGACTTGTTGAGCTCAAAGAATTCCCATCGAAAGGGCGAGGAGGACGGATCCGGAGCTGCTCGGAAAGGTGCCCGCCGGAACTTGCGCTTCTCCGAATCTCAGCACCAACAAGAACAAAACGCTCCGGCATCTGCAAAAACGCAAAAAACGAAAACTATGGTTGTCGCCGAACTCGTCGTCCGGGGATGGTCAAAAAGCGAAGCTTTGTTCGCGTTGGAAAAAGTTGGCGAAAACGACGTCAAAAAGTGCGCCGAATGGCTCATTCGACGCAACCATTAGCAGCGGCAGAGAGAGAGAGAGAGAGAAAGAGAGAGAATATATTTATGTAGATAACGTGTAAAATACTTTGTATTAGCGAATAGTATTTAGACTGTAAATTAAAATAACGTTACGACGATCGACCGATAACGCGCACTTTTAGTCCACCTCTCTCCGTCTTTTTGTTTTCAGTTCGAAAAAACTTCAAAACACACTTACACACTAACACAAACGCGCGCGCGTAAAATCTTTTTTTGCGGTGGCAAGGAAAGAACGACGACGACAAGATGATGATCAAAGTGAAAACCTTGACTGGCAAAGAGGTCGAACTCGACGTCGAAGTCTCCGATACCATCGTTCGAATCAAAGAGCGAATGGAAGAGAAGGAAGGCATCCCGCCGGTGCAACAGAGGCTGATTTTCGGTGGAAAGCAAATGCACGACGAGAAAACCGCGAAGGATTACAACATCGAAGGTGGGAGCGTGATACACATGGTGTTGGCCTTGAGAGGAGGGTTTTAGATAAACATTCAGAGAGTGAGAGAGAGTGAGAGAGAGATCAATCGCAAAAATAGTAAAATAGAACGTGTAATAAGAGAGAGAGAGAAAGAATTTTTCCTGTTGACTACGTACGACTCTTTCTCTGTTCTCTTCATGGGGAGAGAAACAGAGAGAGAAGGAAAGCGCGCCGCCGCATACATATAACATGTTTTCTTTTTTTTAATGGCTACAAACTTACTTACAATCGTGTACGAATACCTAATATAATATATACTTAACTCTTCCTCTCTCGTTAAAGCTACTACTTTTCTTCTCTGTCGCGTATATCTCTCTCCCGCATCATCGTCGTCGTCGTCTCGATTTCTTTATCTGTTCAATCTAAAGAAGGTGCTTCTAAGAAACACCTCCTCCTCGCCAATCTCCGGGTTCGCCATCACTTTCTCCAACTCTTTAATCGTCGCCGGCATGCACGAGATGTCCAACTGCACCTGGTACGCGTCCGGGTACCCTTTTATGTTGTACATGTTGTTTTGCAAACCGCGCTCGGTGACCTCGAACGAAGAGCCTTCGTCTCGAGCGACTAACGTGCGTAATTTATCCATTTGTACTTGTTTGATGGAGTCTTCCACGTCCGGTCTCAAGAGGACCATGCCTTCGTAGTTCTTCAGCGTGTTTTTCTTCACGGACATGGCGGAGACGTGGAATTTGGTTTGTCTGTTGGAGACAGAGGAGGCGCCTGTGATTGATGATAGCATATTTAGTAAATTGAGTTTGTAGTGAGAAAAAGAGGGCATTTTTCAGTCAGTCTCTCTCGTCTTTTTTTATCCAAAAACGCAAAATCCGTCGTCTCGTCTGCGGGGGACGATGTCGTCGTAAACGGCGCGAGCGAACGCGCTCGCGAACAGAGCGCGAGCTCAAACCACCGATACGTGCCAACGAAACGAGTGATTACGTCGGAATTTAATGTTCGCTCTCACGACGGAACGATGATGACAGTCCCACCACGGCTATCACGAAAGCAAAAAAATTGAGTCGCCGTCACAAATGCACACCGGCGTGTGCAAGCCACCACGCTTTTCTTTCTACACAAAAAGGCAAAAAAAAAACGCGCGAAAAGAAAAGACAAGAAGAGACGCTTCTTCGCGAAACCCGCACCTCTCGCGCTGCTCGCGATTCGGACGCCGTTAAAACTCGACGTTGCGGATTGCATGTTTATTGTTTCGTTCTTTTTTTTTCTGCCGTCGTTATGTCGTCGACGAGAGAGATTGCTTGAGCGCGTAGAGATTTTTGAGAGCAGAAAGAGAGCGTTTTGCAGGTTTTTTTCGCCGGCAGGTTTTTTCTTTTTTTTTTCGATTTTTTTTTTCCCACTCACAAGAATTTGAAGAGAAAGAGTCCGTTGTTGCGTTCTCTCTCGATCGTCAATCCGCAGACAGAGAACACAACGCACGCGTGAGACGAAAAAAAAAACGCTTCCCATATCTCGTCGCGGGAGAAGAAGAGAAAAGAGGCGGTGTTGTCTCTCTGTGTGTGTGTCTGTGTGTTTTATATCTCTGCACCACCGCGCGAGCAGATAGAGACAAACAGAGACGGAGAGTTTTTTTTTTGAGATAAACAGTGAAAAAGCAGGTTCTCCGCCGCTCGGAAAGAAAAACCAATGATGGCGGCTTCCGCGTCGTCGTCGTCGTCGTTCGCGCGGGGAGGAAGCGCTTTCGCGCAGAAAGTTGCCTCCTCCTCTTCTTCTTCGAAGACGCCGCGCGGTGGTGGTAATAGTGCGAAGAAGCAACACCGTGGTCGATGTTCTAGAAGCAGCAGTTGTTCGAGAGGAGGAAAACTCGGAGCGCCGGCGTTGGGGGTGATGGCGTCTTCCTCGTTTTCGTCCTCTTCTGCCCTGCAAAAAGAGGGCACTTCGTCTTCTTCGTTTTTCAAAAACAACAATCACAAGAACAAATATCGCGGGCGCGGCGCGTTGCAAACCTTGTGCGCCGCGAAGAAAGGTAAAAAAGGGAACCGAACGCTACCGATGGACACGGAGTACATGTTCGATCCGAGAATTCCTCGACTGAAGAAAGGGCACAAAGTGCGCA
>Ga0255760_10005196_pt1 | contig 11157 bp, 8 predicted proteins | sample 071ome_25_FD_179960 | JGI IMG/M metagenome (GOLD analysis project Ga0255760, IMG submission 179960) | Coastal salt marsh microbial communities from the Groves Creek Marsh, Skidaway Island, Georgia - 071410BT metaG (version 2) | ecosystem: Environmental > Aquatic > Marine > Intertidal zone > Salt... | reverse complement strand
GGACATTAACCCTCTCCCCACTGGTAACAAAGAACAACCGTCATCGTTCGTAACCGACCGAGAGCGCGTCCGAAAAGAAATCCAATCCATCGGCGGCAGCGGCCCCGCCGACGAAGAGTCCGTGGACTTAGTCTTCGAAGTGTTCGATCAAAACCGAGACGGGAAAATATCCTCCTGCGAATGGGACGGCGAGGTGAGGGTGAAGTAGACGACGAGTCATTTTAGAGCAGCGCGTAGCGTAGCGATGATAATAGCACGCGCGATGCGTGGGTAGTCCGCTTAATAAAACGAATAGCGTGTGTAAGGTCACATAGTATTTATTTAAATTCCATTTTTGAAAATCCCCTAATTTTGTCACAATCTTACTAAAAAAAAAATACGCGCGCACACACACACACACACGTAACACATGGTCGTTCCAAAGTATCCATCGCTGAGCACGAAACGACCGCCGGCGACGAGCCAGACGACGCGAGACGACAAAAACGGGTCTGGCGAGGAGAAGAAGAAGAAGACGAAGAGAGCGAAGAGAGGAGAAGAATCGGAGGAAGATGAAGAAAAAGAGACGGCTGCTGGGACGACGGTCGTCAGCGAGAGCGAGTCGTCTCCGCGCGGGAAAGAGAAGGAAGAAGAAGAAGAAGAAGAAAGAGGAGGAGGTGTCACGCGGGAGGAGGAGAAGACGCCGATGAAAGAGGAAGAAGAACGAGATGGGATAGCGGCGAAGGAGGGCATCGATATACCGTTGCACCCGAACGTGGACCCTCGCGTGCGCGAAGAGATTCAAAACGTGTATAATGAAATGGCTGCCGTTTTGCATCGAATGGACGCGCACGCCGAGTTAACGATGGAACATTTGGACATGGTGAAGAAGGCGATGCGAGATCGAAAGGACGCGGCGAAGGATAGATTGATGGATATTTTTAAGGAAGCGTTTACGAAATTGGTAAATATCGCGAACGAGTCGATGGAGTTGGATGAAAAGATTAAAGCGGTGAGAGACACGATCGCGAATCTGAGACAATCGATCGGCGCGTGAAAACGACCGCAGTACAGAGCGTTTTATTACATATACTTTTATATTTAGTTATTGCATAACCTAATCGACATTTACTCGTCTTCTTCGCCGCGCGTAGCTGCAGCTAATGCCGCCGATTCCGCCGCCGCCGAGCGTTTCAAAGCTTCGAATAACGAAACCATGGTCGTTCCCCACAAGGAAACGCTCGCCATGCGAGGTAACACGCCACGGAAATACCCTCGAATGCCGTGTTTTCGATACAAGTCCGTCGCCACGGATGTAATTGTCATCCTTTTGTTATTGCTAGTTTGACTGCTATTATTATTATTATTTTTATTGCTACTACCTCTGTCGATGTTTTGTTGCTGTCCGGATAAAACTTGAAACCGAGTTTTCACCGCGTCCAAAGGCGTCGTGATAAATCCTGAACTCATCCCAGCGCACAGCCCACTCAGCGCGGTGACGCCTAACGCCACGTTATCGTCGATGTCGTCGATGTTGAACTCTTCGTCAATGTTATTCAACGTCACATCGCCTCCTCCGCTGCCGTAGATCTTCGTGTACTGGTTCCAAAACACCCTCGAATACGTCCCGTAAAATCCCCACCAAATGGCGCTGGATGGAACCAACGTCGCGACGGAGGCCACGTACCCGCGATACAAACCTCTCGCACCTTCATTTTTTAAGATTTCCTTAAACGCGTGAAAGCCGTTTCTATAACCGCGAAACACCGTATTACTGGCCTCGCCGCTACTGCTACCGCTCGCCGCGGAGGTTGAAGGACTCAACGCCCCGTCCTTGGTAAAATTCGCGTGTCTCAACCCACTCACTTGCTGCCTCTGACTGATGATATCGATCGGTGTTCCTAAAGTCTGACTCACAAACGACGCCGTCGCACCACCAGCCGCATCCGCGATCCCATAATACATCTCATCCAACTCGTACTTCTCGCACAGCGTCCTCGCGTTCCCTTTCGTATATTCCAGCGTCGACAAATACACCATCCGTAAAGGTATCGCCCCGAACACGACCGTCCCAAATCCAGCGTATAATCCTTTAAATCCTCTGTCTTTAATCACATTCTTAACGACATCTTTAAAAGGCGTTTGTATTTTCGTTCCTTCGAGCATTTGTCTCGTTTTCACCACCGATAACGGATACAGCGCCAACGTCGCCAAAGAAAAAGCGCCCACGCCATTCAGGAAAAACTTGGATTTATCCAAATGTTCCCAGTCTATCTCTTTCGGCAACCGCCCTCCTCCTCCTCCTCCTCTGTCGTTCTGTTGTTCCTCCAACGAAGAAGAAGAAGAAGAAGAAGAAGAAGAAGAACTATTCGCACGCGGCATCGCGTCGTTCGCGTCTCTTTGCCTCGAAGCAGCAGCAGCAGCAGCAGCGCTCATCTCTCCTCCTTTTCTGCGCAAAAGGTAATCAAATCAAAAGGAAAGAGTAATGAGAGTAAACGCGCGTACACACGAAAGCGAAAAGGATCTCCTCGTCGTCGTCGCGTTGTTACTTTTCAAGAAGAGCTGTTCATCAAATCTATCGAAACGTGTTCGTATTATTCTCTGTGTATTATACAAACGCTGCTATGTCTATGTATGTGTGTAAGTGAGTGTGTGTGTGAGTAAATTAGTGAGGAAAAGCGTGCGTTCTGTTCTCCTTCTCCGCTTTCGCGGATTCGCGCGCGGAGAGACATGCACTCGCCGCAACGACGACAAACAGACACCCAGACACCTAAATATATATATATATATATATTCGTCACCATCATCACGTCTCTCTCCTCCTCTTCCTCGCGAGAGATACACCCAACGATCTCAAATCCCCGTCGACGGCGACGCACGGCTTCTCCACCTTCACGCGGACGACGTCCACCGCGCGAAACCGTTTCAAAATCTCCCTACAAATATCCTCGCCGACCGTTTCGATTAAATCTCTCTGAGGTCCATTCACGACGATCGTTTTAATCAGGTTGAACGCTTCCGCGTAATCGACGGTGAGCGACACGTCGTCGCGTTTCGCCGCGCGGCGCAGCGTCGAAGCGGTTGGCGTCAACTCGACGTTTATCAAGAATTTCTGTCCCAAGGATTTCTCCGCCGGAAGGACGCCGTGGTAGGCGTGGAACTGGAGGTCGTTCAGGTGAATCTTATCTCTGATGTTATCCACGAGTTGTTCGATGCTGTCGTCGTCAAAATCATCGCTGTTATTGTCGTTATTCGCGGTCGCTTCGGTGCTACAGCTCGCGACTCCGCGTCGCCTTCTTCTTCCCGGCAGCCGGGAAGTCGCCGTCAAAGTCGCGATGAAAGAGGAGGAGGAGGACGACGACGACGACGACGACGACCAAGGGGCGACGAGAAAGCATCCGTTCGAAGAAGAACAAGAAGAAGACGTCGATGCTACCGCTCGAGACGCCGCTCGAGATAAAGTTCTGAGAAGCATGTGCGAGTGGTGTGTTGTTAGGTGAATTTATGAGGAGTTTGTCGGCGGATACGCGCGCGTATCGAATATACAATTTTTACAATAAATACACCGCCTCTGCCTCTTCTTCTTCGCTTTTAGGGTGCCTTCTTTCGCCCGTTTTTGTTACGCGATGATGACTATCGCGTCTCTTCTCTTTGTTCTCTTTATTCTCTCTCATCTCTCGTTCGTCTTCTTCCTCGACATCATCTCCACCGCTTTCCCGATCGAACTGTTCGACGGATCCAACTGAAACGCAATCTCGCTTCCTTTCACTCGATACTTCTCCATGACCTCGCTCCATCTCTCGTCTCTTTTCAAATCTTTTAAATCCTCGTCGAATTCCAGCTGTTCGTAATCTCTCGCCGCTCGGCCTAATCCGTACAACCGTCCGTTCGCGTACCCGCTTTGAAACGTCAACTCTAACGAAGCAAACGCGAGATCCCAATTTTCCATCTTCGCGTGCGCTGCGGCCAAGTTATAATACGCGGACTGTTTCTCCCCCAACGATAACTCCGCCGGTTTCGTCCGGTCTCTTTTTGTCCCGGACCCTTCCGCGGTCAAGGCTTTTTCGAACAAAGTAATCGCAGACGCGTAGTTTTCGGATTGGAATTCCTCGCGACCGGCTTCGATGAAATCTTCCGCGTCGGAGGTGTTCACCCAAGTTTCGCCGACCAATTTGCCACCTCTGCGCGCGACGCGACGACGCGAAGAAGGAACGTTGACGAGTGCCGCTGTTGGGGCAGAGAAAAGTGGTGATTTTTGCGCCATCGTTAGATCGATGATGATGTGTGGTTATTTGATCAAAAGCAGCGCGTATCTCTTAAATGGGGAAAAAGTCAACATTTTATTTTCCAAATTCTCTTCTCTTCGATAATGTTATGCGTTACATAAAAGACACACATCAATCATCACTCACGAGAACATGTCGCGTTAAACGCTTTGACTCACGATATGATAATGAGCGCATTCAACGGTAAGAGAGGAACACCATCGACGACGCCGCCCATAAAAAGCAACGGCGGCGGCAACAACGTCGGTTTAGAATTAGTGTGCGAAAATGCCGTTACGCATCAACCTTTCGTTCTGTTCTCTTTCGGATTCATCGCGAACGTTGTTTTACTCGCATGCACGTTCGTTTTCGCGTATAAACTGGCCAAAGCGAGAACGACGAAAAGGCTGCACGGTTTGAAGGACGTTTTGCGACAGATCGTGGACGAGGACGCGCCGAATACGATTTTAAATCCCGAGGCGTTGAGGAAAATCACGGGAACGTTACCAAAGTGGGTGGATTTTTCGGACTATAACCGAGTGCCTTGGCTGAATAAAGCGGCGAAGGTGATGTGGCCTTTCTTGGATAAAGCGATCGCGTCTTCGGTGATATGGGCGCTTTCGGATGTGGTGAACGATTTAGCGAAGATGAGTAAACTGAAGATTGGGTTTCGGACGTGGACGTTAGGGGACGAGCCGCCGATATTTACGGCGGCGAAAGTGTTGGACGACGTGGAAGGCGAGGTGACGCTGGATTTGGAGTTTAAATGGGTGGCGGTGAAACCAGAGGTGGTTTTGGACGTCAAAGCGGCTGGCATTAACTTGCCCATTAAGTTGGAACACATAGAGGCGTTTGGGGTGGTGAGGTTGGTGTTTACGCCGTTGGTGCCGTGGTGGCCGTCGTTCGACGGGATGAAAATCGCCTTCGTGGACAAGCCGACGATTGATTTCAGTTTGAAATTGATCGGTGGGGATATTAATACCATTCCGTTCGTGGCGAATTCATTGAGGCATTTGATTACAAACTCGTTGGTGGATTTAATGGTGTGGCCGCAAAAGATTTGGGTGCCCATGGGTGAAACGTGGGAGAGAGAAAACGCAAACATTAGCGGGTTGTTGAAAATCGGGATCCAAAGCGCGGAGGAGTTGGTCAGCGGAACGAACGTTTTAGAACGAGGCGTGAGCGCGATGACGAGTTTGAAATCGTTCGTCGCGGTTGAACTGAATCAAAAGAATGCGAGGAGGAAGTACACGGAGGCGAAAGGTGGACGATCGCCGGTGTACGAGGAACAAATCAGTTTGCGAGTAGACGACATTCGATACTCGAAAATCAGGTTTACCGTGTACAACTCGAGCGTGGTTGGACGAATGTTAAAAGGTGGATTCGATAACGGAAACAAACAACGAGATAACGACGAGGAGCAAACGGAAATACTAAACACGGAAATAGGCTTCGCGCTGTGCGATTTGAGCGGGTTTCAAATGAAGGATTCGAACAAGACGTTGAGTTTGACTTTGGACATCGAGAAACCGGAAATTCACGGCATCGCGTCGAGGTCGACGCAAGTCGCCAAGGCGGTCATTTATTCTCCGTTTACTATTTTGTCCGTCGGTGCGAGAGGCGTCGCTGCAGTCGGACGGAAAGCCATGAATGTGGATAAAGCGGAAAAGAAGAGAGAAACGAACGGGAGATTACACGTGACGTTGCAATATTTGCCGTTTGAGGATAGAAATAACACAAACAACACCGCTGGGACGGACCCAACGTCGAGTGAAAATAATAATACGAGCACTACTTCGGCGACGGTGAACACGGAATCAGCGATGATTTCTAATTACATCGAAACCGACGCGGTCATTCAAAAAGGGAAAGAATACACCGGCGTTCTGTACGCGCGCATCATTCGCGCGGACGCGCTTCGCGCGGCTCGAGGTATAAACCCCGACCCTTACGTGAAAATTAAGTTTGGGAAACAAAAGCGCAAGACGAAAACGAAAGTAGACACTCGACGACCGACGTGGGAGGAAGAGTTTGAGTTTATAGTGGACACGGCGGAATCGAGTCGAAGTGCGATTGAAATTTCTGTTTGGGATCGCGCGCCGTTAGGTAGAAAACAAAGTCTCGGGACGCTCAGATTACACTCCGGCGATATATTGTCCCAATGCTTGCGCGTGTTTAAAGATACTGGTGCAGAATTTATGGAAAAGAAGTTTGAGTTGGCGAACGTGCCGTGCGGTACGCTGCTGATACAGTTTGAGTTCATATCTGTGTCGCAAGCGCCGGCTTTGGAGACGGACATCGAAGAAGCGAAGGAAGCGTTGATTCAAACCGAGTTGGAACGGTTAACATCAAAGAAGGACAAGAAAACATCTTCCAAAGAAGCAAAAGTGGCGACAGCTGGAGTAGCAGCAGATGTTCCGGAGAAGTTTGAGTGGCGTCAAAGTAGTCCTGGGAAGATTGTCGAGGCCGCGTCAAATATTGAACCGTCGTCGTCGTCTTCGTCGCAAAAGAAGAAAAAGAAACCTCTCGGGAGACGAATAGCGAGCGCATTTCGGAGTAAAGAGGAGAAAGCCCGCAAAAAGATGGCAAAAATGCAAGAATCGTACGAAGAGAGCGATGAAAGTGATGAAGATGAAAATGCAACGTTGGAAACGAACAGAAATACCAACTCGCTCTCCTCGGTTCCAGAAGAGTCGGAAGATACCAAACGAAAAGATGGCGGAGCGCAGTTCAACAGACGGAAATCCTTACACATTAACATAGAAGATCTGAACAAGGTTAAAATGGGATCGCCTGTATCTGAACACGAATCCGTCATTCAAAAGAGGAAAGCGTATTACCGCGCGTCTTCTAAATTTGGCAACTCGAACGAAACGTTGAAATTCAAATCTGCGTTGGACGAAGTTTTGGAAAAGGAAGAAGCGAAGAAACGGCAACAAATGCAAATGCTCTCGAGTCCCAAGGGAAAAGCGAATGCGAAAAATGAGCAAACGCTCAGCGCTGTTGTTTCCGATTCCAGCGACGAGGAACTCGAACAACACGTCGAACACGAGAGAAGGCGGCAACAGCGCCTTTCGATTGGCGCCGAAAATTATTCGAGCAACGCCGAGACGTCCTCGGAATCTTCTTTCGAGTCCGGCGATAGCTTGTCGGAATTTTCGTCGGAATCCGATATTGACGTTGCAAACTATCACTCGACAAATCAGGAGAAACATTCGACGCTTCGCAAGGCTTTGCGAAGAATGAAACGCGAAGTAGCCGGCAAGACGCCCAAACACGACAGAATTCGCGATCGAGAGTTTTACGACAAGAAGAAAGCGGAGCTCGACGCCGAGAGAAAGATGGAGCAAGCCGTTCCGGGATACGAGTGGCGAAGTAAGAACCAACAGTGGAAACAAAAAGACATTGCCGAGACGTACGTGGAAATGCGAGGCTCGAGTAAAGCGAAACGAATCGAAGATTTGCGAAAGCCGAGCATCGCGAAGATGAATAATACCAGCAGTAAAAAAAAGCATAAAAACGATGACACCGGGTGGACGAAAGTTAAGTAGCATGTTAGCATGGTGATGTATTTGTACATACTTAAATTCAACTCGCCACGGCCAACTTTGCTAAGTGCTGCATAAACACGCTCAAGGATATATCGTCCGTGAAAATAATCTCGCCGCCGCCAAAATTTTGCTGTTGCTCCCAACCGTTTTGATGCTGCGTCTGGTGCGTGTTGGACGGATTCAACTTCGCCAACAAAAAGCGAGCCTGGGAGCCGCCTTGATCGCACTCGACCAACCTAGGCGTTGGACATCTGGACTCGGCTAATTGTCGCGCATCGCCGACCGGCTGCGCGAGAAGTTGTTTGAAGTGCGCGTAATCGGGCAAATCTTGGTAGTTTGCTTTACGCCATTGCGCGATGGTCGAACCAGAATGCACGACGACGAAGAAGTACCCGTCTAAGAGCAAAATCGTATCTGGAGTGATCGAAGTAACATCTAACATCGTCGGCTGCGGTGGGCCGTTCATAGAATACATCGTTAGCGTCGGTTGAATCATGAGAAGACAATTCAAAACTGATTCGCGTCCAAGCGCTAATCGATAAAACGCGGTTTCATCGGGCGAGTTGTTGGCGGTTTGTAAGAAAGGCGACCGTCTCAAGTTGAACATGAATTGCGGGTATATGGCGACGTTTGGCGGCAACCGAAACGTTTCCGGTTCGTCTTTTCTATATTCGCCAAATTTCGTACCCGCTCGAATCAATGTTCGATCTAACCACCTCAACAAATCAAAGGCCTCTTCGTTTTCGGTTCGAAACGTCGCTACTCGCGCCATCAACACCGCGCACGCTTCTTGATCGAAACCACCGATAATTTCCGGCGCTGCGCTAGACTCTACCCACCGCCTCGCGACCGTCGTGCACCTCAAACGAATCTCTCCCGTGCTCAATTTGTAACGACAACAAAACTGTAAATAGAACGGTTGTCCGTGCGGCAACGGATTCGAATGTTGATTGACAATCTCGTAATATACCGCGATACTCGTCGACGGCGTAAACGCGCACATCCGCCAACTCGTCGTTTGTCCTAATCCAACTTCGTTTTCGCTAATTGATTTTGATTTTACAGCCAAGGCAGAAACAGGCCCTATGCAGCCTTGTACCATCACGTGCGGCGTACAGAACGCACTAAACGTACCGTTGAAAAGCATCTCCAACGTTCCATCTTCTCTTCTGGCAAACATTTTCCGCAACGATTTTCGGAAGTTTTCCGCGCCGAATTGTTCAGCTAAGATGACTTGACCGCCGGTTTGGTCCACGGCTAATTTCATTTCCGCTAAACCGACCTGATCTAAAGAGCAAGCGAACACGTCCAACGCGTGCGAACTCGTCGCCAAACGAATGCCCATGGAATTGTAAAACTTCGTCGCGTCTTTGAAATGTTTCGCGCTGTTCTTATCCAAGTCTCGGTGCGACCGCAAATCTTCGTCCGCGTCTCTCCCGACGATGGTCCCGGGACCAACCGTGCACGGTCCGGTGGTGAACACCATAACTCGCGCGCCTTGCGCCGAATGCGCTTCAGCCAACACCCCAGACGCGACCGCAATAGCCGCTCCAGTCGCTCTATACGGCCTCTGACCTTTCTCTCTCGGAAACGAGTCCGGTTGTAAATCCTCCAGAATGTTGCTCAGCACGAATTCGCATTCGCTGACGGGTAATAAAAATCTACTCTTTGCGCTCAACTCGTTCGCCACTTGACTGCCGGTATTTTTATCGTACATCGCGTATTCCTGTGCCGTCAATTCCAATCCTAATAACTTCTTCACTTTCTCTTGCGTCACGTCTTTCGTCCCTCTGAGCACGTAACTTCTCGGCAACGGGCTCGTCCCGCTCAACTCGTGCACCGTAACCGTCGCTCCAAACGTAATCAACCCGACGTAACATTCCTCCGGTAACAACGCCAACAGTTGCCCGATCGAATCCTTCGCGTCTTGCAACTCCTCCTTAGGACACGCGGTATCTAAAACAATCATAAAACACGGCGCTTTCACATTCTTATTCGTCATCGTGTACTCCACCGTCGTGTACGTCGGGAACAACTCCGCGGGTAAGTTCTGCGGGTTGATCTCGTGATAGTTTCGCGGCAAATTATTCATGCAATCGCACAAGCAACACCTCCACGATTTCCTCGCGTAATCTACCATGCAATGCGGATTGAGCACGCCTTGACACCCTTCGCACACCACCGGTTCGTACGGCAACACCGGCATCTCCGGAATCGATTTCCCCGGCGTCACGATGGCACCGGTCGGTAAAACGATTCGCGTCGCTTCGATTCGCGAGCACGGCCACGCGTTGAAGGACATTCGCACGCCTTCCCGGTTCTCGTACGCCGCGAAATCCATCTTTGTTTTTGTTTATGTGCGCGTGTATTTTATCTCTCTCTCTCTCTCTCTCTTTGTGGTTCTAAGAATTCAAAGAGAGCGCGCGGGGGGAATTTTTAGGAACACACAACGGCACAATCCAAAACTCTCAAAATCTCTCTCTCTCTCTCTCTCTCTCTCTCTCTCTCTCTCTCTCTTTCCTTCTTCTGCGTTTAAAAAAGAGCACTCGACGACACGCAGACACGCAGACAGAGAGACTGAAATCGATCTGAACGCTCGAAAAGAAACTGCGCGCTCGCGCGTTGGTTTTCTTCTTCTCGGTCTTTCCTCTTCTTCTTTCAAAAATTTTTTGACGCGATTCGAAGAAAAAGAAGAAAGAGAGAAAGTCGATTTTCGTATGTTTAGGGTTTAGGGTTTAGGAAAAAAAAGGGCACTTCACAAAGGCACGTTTTCCCGCACAAAAACACACAACTGTAAAACCGCAAAACGCTTCTCCGCGCTTCCTTCTTTGTTTTTGCGCTTCGCGGGAAAAGAAAGAAGAGAGAACTTTGAAGAACAATGCTTTCTGCGCTCTCTCCGAAATCGTCGCCTTCTCGCGCTGCTGCGCGCCGTTGTTCCAAAGAAGAAGACGAAGAAGAAACGAAAAATGAATCTCCTCCGCTGCACGTTTTGGATACCGTCGCCGGCGTGCGCGAACGCGTGCGCGAGGCGAGAGGAAAGTGCGATCAAAAGATTGCTCTGGTGCCAACCATGGGAGGGTTGCACCAAGGCCACGTCTCGCTGATTTCCATCGCGCTGAAGAGCGCGGATTTTGTCGTCGTGAGCATATACGTGAACCCGATGCAGTTCGCGCCGCACGAAGACTTTGACGCGTATCCGAGAACGCTGGAGGAAGATTTAAAGAAAATTGCGGATTTAGGGGAGAACTCTCGCGTGTGCGTGTTTGCGCCGAAGGAATCTTTGTTCGGGAAAGGCGTGGACCCGTCGGAGTGCGCGAACGTGACGGTGCCGGGGGTGAGTCAGGGATTGTGCGCGACGACGA
>Ga0255760_10005183_pt1 | contig 11181 bp, 12 predicted proteins | sample 071ome_25_FD_179960 | JGI IMG/M metagenome (GOLD analysis project Ga0255760, IMG submission 179960) | Coastal salt marsh microbial communities from the Groves Creek Marsh, Skidaway Island, Georgia - 071410BT metaG (version 2) | ecosystem: Environmental > Aquatic > Marine > Intertidal zone >... | reverse complement strand
AGCACAACAGCCACAGCCGCTGGATATTTGAGGTACTAACGATGGCAACACAAGCAAATTACGGAACCGGTCGTCGTAAGACCTCAGCTGCGCGCGTATTCCTAGCGCCAGGTAACGGCATTATCACTATAAATGGTCGCACCTTAGAAAGCTTCTTTGGTCGTGAAACTGCTCGCATGGTGGTACGTCAGCCGCTCGAGTTGACTGAAAACCTCGATAAGATGGATGTCAATGTCACTGTCGCTGGCGGTGGCAACACTGGCCAAGCAGGCGCGATTCGCCACGGTATTGCTCGCGCATTGGTAGAGCATGACGAGTCTTTGCGTCCTACCTTACGTCAAGCAGGTCTGTTGACCCGTGATGCACGTATGGTTGAGCGTAAGAAGGTCGGCTTGCACAAAGCACGTAAGCGTCCACAGTTCTCGAAGCGTTAATTCGTTTCTGTATCTTCGCAAAGAGGCCCTTCGGGGCCTTTTTTGTTTGGGTGGAAAAACCTAGGGTAAACCCGAAAAAGTTAAAGTAAATTATTAAATACACCACGAAAGCCTTTTCCTATAATAGAGTGTGGTAAAAAATATACAAACTAAAAAAACGTGTATTTTTTAAAATTAGAGCTTGCTTCGAGGGGAATCCCTGTTATAGTTCACACCATCCAGATATTCTGGGTAAAGTTTTAAATAATTTTGCGGGAGTAATCCACATGAAAAAGACTATTATCGCAGCTGCAGTTGCGGCTTCAGTAGCAGCACCAGCTGCATTCGCAGACGTATCTATCTCAGGTATGGTTAACCCAGAGATGGCTACTCAGAACGATGATTCTGTAGATTTTACCACTAATACTGACCTGGTTTTCAAAGGTTCTGAAGATCTTGGTAACGGCATGAAAGCTTCTTTCAAGTACCACTTGTTCCACGATGGTAAAGAAGACGAAGCAGGTACTGGTAATGACCATGGCGGCAAAGTAGCTGATACTTCTGTCACCTTGTCGGGCGACTTCGGTGCAGTTACTGTCGGTCGTCAAGAGACCATGCACGAAGGTGTTATGCAGGCATTCGTAAACATCGATGCTTCTCACGATGCTGACCTTGAAAACACTATCAACAATGCAAGCATTGGTGATCGTGACAACGGCTCAATCAAGTACATGTCACCTAACATGAACGGTTTCTCTATGGGCGTTCAATTAGCATCTAAGAACGATACTGATGACGATGCTGCTGACGTATCTGACGTTATGGTTAAGTACTCAAATGGTGGTATCACTGTTATGGCTGAGCAGATTGACGTTGATGGTGGCGCACAAGCTACTGCATTCGCTGCTTCATACAAGATGGGTGACATTGAAGTTCGTGCGTTGACTCGTACTCACGAAACCTCTGCTGGTGTTGAAACTGACACTGATTTCCTTGGTGTAAAGTACAACATGGGTAACATTGCTCTTGCTGCTGGTACCATCGACGACGATACCAATGGTGATGCAGATATCTACAGTGTTGCATACAAGTTTAGTAAGCGTACAAGCGTTTACGCAGTGTTAGAAAATTCTGACGCTACTGCTGAAGATCAAACTGTTATTGGTCTCAAGCACACTTTCTAATTTGATATTAGATTGTTAGCTAAAAAACGGGGCCTTCAGGCCCCGTTTTTTTTGCCTGAAAGTTACAGGCAAAGAAAAAGCCGCACTACGCGGCTTTATCCTTTTAGGGCAATCTTAGCTTTTAAGGCTTCATCACTTTCGGGCCGTTTTCGGTACCTAGTATTAATACATCTGCAGGTCGCGCAGCGAATAGTCCATTGGTGACCACGCCAACAATCGCATTTAGCTGAGTTTCAAGTTTCACTGGCTCCATGATCTCAAGAGCATGCACATCTAAAATCACATTGCCGTTATCCGTCGTGAAACCTTCACGTAGTACAGGATTGCCACCTAGCTTAACGATTTCACGTGCCACATAGCTACGTGCCATCGGGATAACTTCAACTGGTAATGGGAACCTACCCATTACATCGACGAGCTTGCTTTCGTCCGCGATACACACAAACTTTTTAGACGCCGCTGCGATGATTTTTTCGCGAGTTAGCGCGCCACCACCGCCTTTAATTAAATGAAGATGACGATTTGACTCGTCAGCACCATCGACATACACCTCTAGCGTGCCGCAGCTATTCAAATCCAACACTGGGATGCCGTGTTGCTTCATGCGCTCGGTGGAGGCTTCTGAAGATGATGCAGCACCTTCAAAGCGACCTTTGATTGTCGCGAGGGCATCAATAAAATGATTCACGGTTGAGCCGGTGCCCACACCAATAATGCCGCCGTCAGGAAGGTAGTCCATCGCAGCAAGTGCTGCTTGGCGTTTGAGTTCGTCTTGGTTCATACCGCAAACCTCGGGGTAATCATTAAAGATGAGCTGAAATATAGCATTAACAGCCTTTTATAGCTGCGATACGCACACTTTTTAAACGCAGTGCTTTATGATGCAAAAAACATCTAATGGAAGCTGTGCCATGCCGAAAGGCTATGTTGAAGAGATCTTACGTGCCCGTGTTTACGATGTAGCGGTTGAGTCTGACCTGACCCCTGCGGTGCGTCTTAGCGCGCGTCTGAAAAACAATATCCTTTATAAGCGCGAAGATGAGCAGCAGGTGTTTTCATTTAAGCTGCGTGGCGCCTACAACAAGATCTCAGGTTTACCTCGTGAAGAACAAGAGCGTGGCGTAGTCGCTGCCTCGGCAGGTAATCATGCGCAAGGTGTTGCCTTAGCGGGTAAACAGCTCGGCATTCCAACGACGATTGTCATGCCAACTACTACACCGGCGATAAAGGTCGATACGGTGCGCCGTTTTGGCGGTAAAGCGGTATTAGTCGGCGATTCATATGATGAAGCCAAAGATCATGCGCTAAAGCTTGCTGAAGAGCAGGGGCTGACCTTTATCCATCCGTTTGATGATCCTAAGGTGATTGCCGGTCAAGGCACCATTGGTATGGAGATCTTGCGTCAGCACCCTGAAGATATCGAAGCGATCTTCGTACCCGTTGGTGGCGGCGGTTTGATCGCGGGTGTTGCTGCTTTTGTAAAACAGATACGCCCAAGCGTGAAAGTGATCGGTGTTGAGCCAGAGGATGCGCCAACCCTGCACGATGCGATGAAAGCAGGGCGCCGTGTGGTGCTCAAGCAAGTTGGCTTGTTCGCAGATGGTGTTGCGGTAAAGCAGATCGGTAAAGAAACCTTCCGCGTGGCGAAAGATTTGGTGGATGAGGTGATTTTGGTCTCAACTGATCAGATCTGCGCGGCCATTAAAGATATCTTCGATGACACACGCTCTGTATCAGAGCCTGCAGGCGCCTTAGCGGTCGCAGGTATCAAAAAGTATGTCGCTCAGCACAAATGCAACGATAAAACGCTTGTCGGCATTCTAAGTGGCGCAAACATCAATTTTGATCGCTTGCGCCATGTCGCAGAGCGTGCAGAAGTGGGTGAAAACCGTGAAGCACTGCTTGCCGTGCAGATTCCTGAGCGTCCAGGTGCCTTCTTACAGTTCTGTAAGTTATTAGGTAAGCGTTCGATCACTGAATTTAATTACCGTTACGCAGATGACAAGGACGCGCAGGTGTTCTGTGGCGTTGAGATGCGTGGCGCTCAGCCAGAACGTGAAGAGTTGACCAAAAAACTCGAAGCGAAAGGTTATGCAGTGGTTGATATGACCGAAAACGAGACAGCAAAGCTACATATTCGCTATATGGTTGGTGGTCATGCGCCATCGGTGAAAGATGAGCACTTATACCGCTTTATCTTCCCTGAGCGTCCAGGCGCGCTTCTCGACTTCTTATCGGGTATGACACGCGGTTGGAACATCAGTTTGTTCCATTACCGTAACCACGGTGCGGCCTATGGTCGTGTATTGGTGGGAGTGCAGCTTGATAGCAAAGATCAAAAGGCGTTTGAGAAGTTCATGCGTGAATTAGGCTATACCTATCACGATGAAACGAACAATCCAGCGTATAAATTGTTCGCCTCAGCGGGTGAATAAGTCTTATTGCGCTTTCGCTTCGCGGCACTCTTCATTGCCGGTTTGATATACGCATTCTTTCTTTAGGCATTCTTGTACAAAGTGCTGCCGATCACTGCGCTCATACATGTCCAGCATCCAATGGATCATTGATCGGTCATTACTCACAGATACGCCAACGCGCGGCATGACATCAAAGCGACTGGTCAGTGGAAATTCCTCATCCGCGAGGTTTTCGCAGTGCTGATGCACGCGAGAATAGGGCGTAGTCGCGCAGCTACTGAGTAATATGGCGCTAAAAAGGGTGATCAGGCTAAAAGGCTTGTGTTTACAGGACATATAAAGAGGTTAGCGCTAAATTTTAGGCATGAAAAAGCCCGCATCGGCGAACCGGTGCGGGCCCTATCTTCAAAGAAGAAGATTACTTACGACGGCGACGCGTCGCTTTCTTTTTTGCTGCCTTCTTAGCAGTCTTTTTCTTAGCAACCTTCTTCTTGGCTACCTTTTTCTTTGAGACTTTCTTCTTAGAAGCCTTCTTCTTAGAGGTCTTCTTCTTAGCAGCTTTCTTAGCTACCTTCTTTTTAGAAGCCTTTTTCTTAGAAGCTTTCTTCTTAGAAGCTTTTTTCGCTACCTTCTTTTTAGAAGCTTTCTTAGCGACTCTCTTCTTAGAAGCTTTTTTCGCTACCTTCTTCTTAGAAGCTTTCTTAGCGACTTTCTTCTTGCTTACTTTCTTAGCAACCTTCTTTGCTGCACGACGTGCAACTTTCTTTGCTGCTTTTTTAGCTACTTTCTTTTTAGTAGCTACCTTCTTTTTAGCTGCCTTTTTGACTGCCATACTCCCCTCCACGCGTTAAGAGTTTGATAAGTTAATTGGAAGTATATGCAACGATAATTAAATTACTAGCAAATGCAACACTTTATTTTCGCTAAGTAGCTTGATGCATAAGCAATTTTTGATGCACATCAAACATGTTTGCGTGATGCATTAAGGGTAATAAAAGAATTAAGCGTTAAATAAAAAGTTAAGCAGGGTTAATAAGTTATATATCGTTGTTTGCGTTTACCTAGGTTTTTATGCGGTAAAACGCGTTTTTAACTTATGTGATGTGTTATTAAAAACTTATCACGCTGTCTAAAGAAACATCCCAAGGTTGTGCATCAATCGCATCGACTTGCTGAAAATGATGACCTAATCCTATTAATTCTGGCCCAAAAATTTTTTTGCGAAAAAGTCGAAAATTGAAGCTTCGATCGTAAAAACCACCCCCCATGCCCAATCGATGGCCTTGATCATCGAATGCCAACAAAGGTGTTAACACGATGTTTAAGTGTTGTGCTTTGATGCATGTTGACGGTTTGTATAAAGGTTCAAGTATGTTGAAACGATTACGCGTCATACAAGTATTAGGTGACCATGGTGCAAACCATAAGCGACCTTTAAAGAAAGGATGCAACACCGGTAAGTAACATTGCTTACCTAAGCTAAAGGCATGCTCGAGTATAGGCAATGCATCGATCTCGCCACGTGTACCGATATAACCGGCAATATGTTGCGCATTACGGTACTGAGGTAGCGATATGACGTGCTCAAAGATGGCGTGATTAGCGATATCGCGTTGTTCGGCGCTTAACGCTTGGCGTTGTTGCTTTATTTGGCGGCGAAGAGCGGAAATATCAGTCATACAGAGCCTGTGAAAGAGAAAAGGCGCCCCGCTTGTGCCGGTGTAGACCGTGGGCCTTGAACCATAAGGTTCAAGTGGGGCCGACACGGGGCTTTAGGCTTTCCGCTCAAGGCGGACATGCACACCGCATTCCGAAGACCGACCCCGAGGTGCTTTAAGCATCGGCTCAAGGGGTTTTCTGGTCTGCTGTCGAACACAGCAGGGCGCTTAAGTGAAGGCTAATGCCCAATGCGGGGGAGTACAAGCGAGAGTGTTAGGGTTTTACAGCTCGAGTTGAGCTGAGTCATTGAGCGCGATTTCAATGCGCTCACGTAAATGACGCACACGCTTATTCGCTGCACTGGCCGCATCTGCGGAGGTATTTTCGTTGCTGAGTAGGTCATTCGCGAGATTTAGCGCTGCCATGACTGCAATACGTTCGGTACCAACCACTTTGCCGCTGGTGCGGATCTCTTTCATACGGCCATCAAGCAGGCGGGCTGCGTTGAGAAGTGCTTCTTCGTGATCAGCTTCGCAGCCAATACGGTATTGCTTGCCAAGAATGGTGACATCGAGTGATTTTTTGTCGCTCATCCTTCCGACTCCAAGCTTTTGAGCTTATCAATCATCGCTTCAACACGGTTGCGTGCAGTGGCATTGTTCTCGATGAGCTTGTCGCGCTCACGTGAAAGCAATTCAACATCCGCGCGCAGGGTTTTGTTTTCATCTTTGAGATGAATGCAGGCACGGATCAATTCCTCAACGCGCATTTCGAGGGCGCGCAGGTCTTGTTCTTGAATATTGCCGGTGGATTCGCTCATAAGTTCGACACTTTAACCACCCCGTGCCTAAGGAGCAATCGTTTGGCGTGATAAACTGACATCATTAGATATCATCAAAAATGAGGCCTTTAGGTGTCTGAGTTAGAAACCGTCGATTTTGCACAATGCCAAGCAGCCATGCAGCGGGTAAATATTCCTTTTTCAGCGGCTGAGGCGCACGGTATTGCCGTTGGCTTGTTTAGTGCGTGTGCCGATGATGCCCAGCAACACTGGGTGCAATCAGTGTATGCCGAGCTTGATGCTAATGATGTGTTGGCAAATGAAGCACGTGAGCAGCTTGACCAGGTGTTTGTCGGTGCCGAAAAGCAGATCGAAGACATGGAGTTTGGTTTGCAGTTGTTCTTGCCCGATGAGGCGATCGAAAACCTGCCACGTAGCACCGCGATTCGCGACTGGGCGCAGGGCTTTTTGTATGGCTTCGGTTTAACCGGTAATAGCCAAGCGGCGCTCTCAGAAGAAAGCCAAGAAGCATTGCGTGATCTGTATGAGATTGCACAGCTCGATGTCAGTGAGGCCTATGCCTCAAATGATGAGGTCGAGATGTTGGTCGAGGTCGAAGAATATATGCGTGTTGGCGTGATGATGATCGCTGAAGATCTTCGCATCAATGCACAACCTGAGGGTGATCATGAGCTCCACTGAGTTTGCCCGCCGTCGTAAGCAGCTGATGCGCATGATGGGCGAGAACAGTATTGCGATTCTCCCCACCGCGAATGAGCAAGTACGCAATCGCGATGTGCTGTTTCCGTTCCGCCCGGATAGTGACTTTTTTTATCTGACCGGCTTCTCAGAGCCTGAAGCGGTGATGGTCTTGCTGCCAAATAGAAAGCAAGGCGAATTTTTGATGTTCTGTCGTGAGAAAGATCCAGTCAAAGAAACTTGGGATGGTTATCGTGCCGGTCTTGAAGGTGCGATGGAGCAATACGGTGCAGATGATGCGTTCCCGTTTTCGGATATCGATGACATTTTGCCTGGCTTATTAGAGCAGCGTGAACGTGTGTTCTACGAGATGGGCTGTAACGCAGCGTTTGATGCGCGCATGTCAGAGTGGGTGCATCAGGTGCGTGGGCGTACTCGTACCGGTGTGCATGCACCAACCGAGTTTTTAGCGCTCGATCATTTTGTTCACGATATGCGCTTATATAAAAGCCGTTCTGAGATCGCGACCATGCGCAAAGCGGCGAAGCTTTCAGCAGCAGCACATTCAGAGCTGATGCGCACAACGCAGCCCGGGGATGCGGAGTATCAATTAGCCTCACGCTTCCAACATTACTGCCAGATGCGCGGTGCGTCACAACAAGCGTACCCATCCATTGTTGGCGGTGGTAACAACGGCTGCGTATTGCACTATGTAGAAAATAAAGATGCGCTGAATGATGGCGACTTGGTGTTGATTGATGCCGGTTGTGAGCTCGATTGTTATGCCTCGGATATTACTCGCACCTTCCCAGTGAACGGCACCTTCAGTGAGCCACAAGCGCAGCTTTATCAGTTGGTACTGGATGCACAGCATGCAGCGATTGAGCAGGTGCAGGTAGGTAATCATTACAACGATCCACACGAAGCTGCTGTGCGCGTTTTGGCTAAAGGCTTGATCAAACTCGGCTTACTAAAAGGTACCTTGGCTCAAGTTCTAAAAAGCCAAAGCTATAAAAAGTTTTACATGCACAGTACCGGTCATTGGCTTGGTATGGATGTGCATGATGTGGGCGACTACAAAATCGATGGTCATTGGCGTGTACTTGAGCCTGGCATGGTGCTGACGGTTGAGCCCGGTCTTTATATTCCTGTGGGCAGCAAAGGTGTTGCTAAGAAGTGGCAGGGCATTGGTATACGTATCGAAGATGATGTGGTCGTTACTAAAAATGGCCCCGATGTTCTAACTCGTGATGTGCCAAAAGAGATCGCGGAGATTGAGGCCTTAATGGCATGAGTGAGATGGGCACCGATTTCGATGTGTTGATTGTCGGCGGCGGCATGGTCGGCGCTAGCTTAGCGATTGCTTTGTCAGAGCATCAACTGCGTATTGGTTTGTTAGAAGCAGCGATTCCGTCTGACCCGGGTCGTCCAAGTTATGACGATCGTGGCATTGCGCTCGCACATGGCAGTCAAAAGATCTTTCAAGCGATGGGCTTGTGGGACCACATACTAGAAGACGCCACACCGATAAAAGATATCCATATCTCAGATCGCGGTCATTTTGGTTTTAGCCATTTGAATGCGGCAAAAGAGAATGTCGATGCGCTGGGTCATGTGGTGACCGCACGGCATCTAGGCCGCCATCTTTTAGATCGTATGAACCAATGTGCTGATGTTGAGGTGATTGCGCCTGCGCGTGTGGTTGCGGTTGATTCATCTGCTGAAAGCGCTTTTGTCGAAGTGGAACAAGACGGTAAGCAGCGAACTATCTATACCAAATTGTTGGTCGCTGCTGATGGCGGCAAGTCGTTTATTCGTGAGCAGCTTGATGTGCCAACGCAGCGTTGGGAATACGGTCAAACTGCAGTGGTGACAAACATCACGCCGGATCAGCCGCATAACAATGTGGCGTATGAGCGTTTCACTGATTCGGGCCCTGTTGCTTTATTGCCCATGACAGAGAATCGTTGCGCCTTAGTGTGGACGGTGCGCGATGAGCAAGTCGATGAGGTGATGGCTTTTGATGATGCGCAGTTTATTCAGCACTTCCAAGAACGCTTCGGCCATCGCTTGGGTCGTTTCATGCGTGTGGGTAAACGCAATCATTACCCACTGAATTTATTACGCGCCAAAGAATTCACGCGTGAGCGAATCGCGATCATTGGTAATGCTGCGCACACCTTGCACCCGATTGCAGGCCAAGGGTTTAACTTAGGCTTGCGCGATGTTTCTGCGCTTGTTGACGTAATTCTTGCTGCGCAGAAAGAATATGATGATGTGGGTCATGGCTCAGCATTAGATCGATTCTCGCAATGGCGAAAGACAGAACAAAAGAGCATGGCGTTAGCCACTGATGGTTTAGCGCGTTTGTTTAGTAATCCGCTGAAATCAATTCGCTTAGGTCGTAATGCCGGCTTGTTGTTGGTTGATCTGTTCCCACCGTTACGTCGCGGTATCGCGCGTGGTGCGATGGGTTTGCTTGGTAAGCTGCCGCGACTGAGTCGAGGTTTAAAGCCTTAATGAGTGACTCAACTGACATCATCATTGTTGGTGGCGGCATGGTCGGCGCCTGTATGGCATTGGCTGCAGCGCGAGAAGGTTTCCACGTCACCTTATTGGAGCCACGTAAGCCATCCTTAGATTGGGCGGGTGATGATTTCGATATTCGTGTCTCTGCGTTAACCCGCACCACCGAAACGATACTGCGCAACCTCGATGTCTGGTCGGGCATGCAGCACCGTCGCGTCACGGCGTATGAAAATATGCATGTGTGGGATCGTAAGGGTTTTGGCGAGATTCACTTTGCCGCAGAAGATGTCGGTGCACCGAATCTCGGACACATCGTTGAGAATCGCGTGATCGTTGCGGGTTTGTGGGAACAGATTAATCATCAAGCCAACATCACCCATGTGGCTGACTTTGAGATCACATCGATCGAACGTGACGGCGGTCAAACAAAACTAATCTCTTCTAATGATGCTGTTTTATCAGCCTCGCTGGTCATTGGTGCAGATGGTGCACGCTCTTCCGTCCGTGAGCTTGTTGGCTTAACCGCCAGCACAAGTGCATATGATCAAGAAGGTGTGGTCTGCACGGTAAAAGCCGAGCAGGGCAATGCCAGCACTGCGTGGCAACGTTTTATGCCCAGTGGTCCTTTGGCTTTATTGCCAATGAACGAAGATCATTTCTCGATTGTCTGGTCGACATCGCCTGAGCATGCGCAATCGTTGCTCAATGACTCAGAAGAGAGCTTTAACCAAGAGCTCACTCAAGCCAGTGAAAATGTTTGTGGCATGTTGAGTGTTGTCGGTGATCGTGCAGCTTTTCCGTTACGTAAGCTGAAAGCTGAGCGCTATGTAGTGGATGGCGTGGCATTGATTGGCGATGCAGCTCACGTGATTCATCCTTTAGCTGGTCAGGGGGTGAATTTAGGTTTCCTCGATGCGGCGATGTTGATCGACGTATTGATCGAAGCGCGAGCGCATCGTGAGTCGATCGGTGCGATGGGTGTATTGCGTCGTTATGAGCGAGCACGTAAGGGGCACAACCTTGCGGTTCAATCGGCGATGGATGGCTTCAAGCACTTGTTCAGCAACAACAATCCTGCGCTCACTTTGCTGCGAAATGTGGGCTTGGGTGTGGCGCATCATGTCTCGCCGCTGCGTCGCCAATTTGAGCGCGTTGCGCTGGGCGAAGGCGTGACTTTGCCGTCACTTGGAAAGCGACACTAACCTACTGTTTTTACTTATTATTTAAGCCGCTGTCCTTATCATCGATAGATTTAATGGTTAATAGGCTTGGCAGGGCTAGGGGCTTTGGTTAGCATCCACACTCCCAATCGATATCGATGCAGGAGAGACCGAGATTTCTCGGCACCGAAGGCGCAAATTCCGCCCGGAATCGCTCAGGTAAAAGGACTGCATTTGATGAGGACACTCAAGATTGGCTCTGGAGAGCTGCGCTGTAGCGCACACCGACGGGGTAAACTCTCAGGTTACCGGACAGAGGGGCGGATGATGTAAATCCAT
>Ga0255760_10005164_pt1 | contig 11197 bp, 10 predicted proteins | sample 071ome_25_FD_179960 | JGI IMG/M metagenome (GOLD analysis project Ga0255760, IMG submission 179960) | Coastal salt marsh microbial communities from the Groves Creek Marsh, Skidaway Island, Georgia - 071410BT metaG (version 2) | ecosystem: Environmental > Aquatic > Marine > Intertidal zone >... | reverse complement strand
GATCTACAAGGGGGGTGAGTGATTTTGTTCGCTTTGAGATGGCTTTCGCCAATGTAAGCGATGAGACGATTGATGATCTGAAAAAAGTGGTCGATGTGATGAATGATCGAATGGATCAGGCCAATCGTCATCAAAAAGCAGATGAGGTCTTCATTAAATCAGGCCCCTTAAAGGGTTTCAATGCGATATTTGAGAAGTATGACGGGGACAAGTCAGCGATTGTTCTCATAAATTTCTTAAGGCATCAACAGCGGGTGAAGATTCAGTCGGAGATGATTGCTTAGTCAAACAATCCGATAATGCCTCTTATCGAACCCTACCCGGCTGAGTTTTGTGGTGTAAAACCTATAAAAAGGCACAGTTGGCATGCAGCACAGCAGAGTTCGTTTCGCAAAATTGAAGTTATCCACAGTCCTAGCACCTGATATGCGTATCGGGTATTCGCGCAAAAAATAGGTTAGCCTCATTGGAGAACAAAAGGAGAACCATTATAGCTAAATCACAAAACCTCTCAACCGGCCCAACCAGCGAGGAAGGCAAAGCTATCAACCGTCAGAACTCGACCAAGCACGGCCTGACCTCAGTAAAGTTGAACACATCAGAAGAACAATCGCTGTATGAAGCGATGGTTGCATCACTAATTGAAGAATATAACCCAAAGGGACTGACCGAAGAGATATTGATCAGTGATATAGCAATGATACGCATCCGCCTTAATCGTTTTGACAGGGCTGAAAACGCCCTCTTTTTTATTGAGCAAGACAAGAAAGCTTGAGAGAATCATGCTGCGAGGCGGATGGAAGTCTGAGAATACTGCATTGAGATATCTGAGAAATTCGGATGATAGCGATTGGTTACTTGTTGAAGAAAACTATTAATGCCGAACTCTATCGCCCTGACCTTTGCCAGCAAAAGTAAGAAAAATATATTTGAAGTAATTGGCAACTGACATTGTAGAAATCATTTCGGCATCAGTTTTGGCTAGCAACTCAGGCGTGGACATATCGATGTCTTTTATTTGCGCAAGGCCAGTAATGCCTGGTCGAACATCATAAACACCTAATACGTTGCGTTCATTAATAAGCTCTTCCTGATTGAACAGGTTTGGACGGGGTCCAACTAAGCTCATCTCTCCCTTGAGCACATTCCAAAGCTGAGGTAACTCATCTAATTTTGTCTTACGCAGAAAACTTCCCAAGGTTGTTATAGATGAACTAGATGCTAAATGACTCGCCACAGAAGCCGTGTCTTTGGACATAGTACGAAACTTAACCAGAGTAAAATTCTGCATATTACGGCCAACTCTTTCTTGTCGAAAAATTGGATAGCCTGTATCAAAGAGGCCTAAAAGCCAAATAATTACTAAAACAGGCAACCCCAAAAATAAACCAAGAAGCGCGAAAATCACATCGAAAATACGAATCACAAGACTTAATATCCTTATGCGTTTCTAACAAAACAACGACGCAATCCTTCCTCGACTGATAATGGCGGCGTCCAGCCGAGCAGATCACGAGCTTTACTAATATCAACTTGAAGCGAGCCTAAAAGCCGTTGAGCCATCGTCTTCTTACCTAATAGAGATGCCATAAACATTAAATCTGATGCAGGCACTGGTAAAAGACGAGATGACATTCCAGCAGCTTTGGCAATACCTTGTAACAACTCGGTTGTAGAAAGATCTTCTCCATCACCCGCAAGAAACACCTGATTTGCCGCAGCAGGATGATCGATACAAGTAATAATCAAATCAACGAGATTATCTAAGGCAACAAAGGAACGTTTATTGTTTATTGCTCCTAAAGGCAAGGGAAACCCTTTTTTAACTACCCGCAGCATGCTGGAAAAGTTACCTTTAACGCCCGGACCATAAACTAAAGGAGGTCTAATGATCACTACTTCAAGCCCGGTATCAGCAGCAATTTGTAACAACCCTTGCTCAGCTTCACATTTTGAAATGCCGTAAGCATCTTCAGGTGCAGGAGTATCCTCAGCCGTAAAAGGCTTAGCAAAAGAAGTCTGTTCACCATTCACTTTAATGGAGCTAATGAAAATAAACCGTCTTACACCTGCCTCAGCTGCCTGTCGCGCCAAGTTGAGTGTGCCGTCCACATTTACACGGCGATATTCAGTCAACGGATCATCAGCTTCATCTTTCATGATGTGAGCACGGGCGGCCATGTGAATAACAAACTGTTGGTCAGTAACGGAATCTGTCCAATCCGTGTTTGCATCGAGGCTCAGCACTTCAACAACATTCATAGCAGAAAGCTGAACAGATCGACGTACTGCAGCAGTTAAGCGTACATAAGGTTTGGCATTTAAAGTCACTGCCAGCCTGCTACCCAAGAAACCGTTAGCGCCGGTAAGAAGTAAGTTCATGTCAAGTAAGGACCACTCTATTCAAGGCTTCAATGAAAACCTCAAAACGTAGCCCTGCTTTTAGTACATTCCGTGACTCTTCATCACTCAAATCTTGAAATGTTCCTTTTTCAATATCGAAGAAAGTTTCAACTATAGCTTTCACGTTTGGCTTTACCACCAAACCAACTCGATTTGCATTCACCCATTGCGCCACGCTTGTTTCTTCACTACATACGGCCAAGATGTTTGCTCCTGAGAAAACATAAGAAGACGATTTACTTGGAAAAGCAAAACGAGTTACTTCATCTTCAATAGGTAGCAATGCCCAAGTGTAGTCTGCGTTAATTTGCGCCGCTTCAGTTGAGTTGACTAACCCGCGATAGTGAAAATGCGAGAATTTTTTGGAAAAATCTTTCAGATGGTTGGCATACACACCTCCACCGGCAAAAGTGAAATCCAGTTCACCGCCCTGTTTAAAATAAGTTTCTATGGCACTCAGGATCAAGGGGATACGCTGCATCCTTCCAGCATTCCCACAAAAAGAGAACCCTGAGATTTTAGGCTTGCTTGTATCAATACCCTCAAACGAAACCGCAGGATTAGCCAAAACATTAATAGGAGCTTTAGTTCGTGAGCGTAATCGGATTGCTGTAGCCATTTGATCGGTAATAGTAATCAACCGCGTTGCCTTGCGCATACTCAGTGCGTCCATCTTCAGCAGTAATTTATAGATCCACTTATTGACTGGTATAACAACGTTTGTCGCCTCCGGGTGAATATCCTGAAGATGGTAGATATATTCAGCACCAAACAACTGGCTATATATCATCACAATAAACGGGACAACAACCGGTGGATCTGTTGAAACGTAAACCCTTCCAGGCCTAACCCAAAGCAGAACTACCATCACCCACAGCATGAAAAACAATGCGTCAAAAGCCCTGAATAAGGTTCCACTGGCAGACGTTGTCAACGCCTTGATAGGATAAAAACGAACGCCTTCACCCCGCGCAGCCTCTGCGAGCTTACCCTTTATACCGACATGATCCTGCATAATCACCGATACAAAGTGCCCTCTTTTAGCTGCCCCTTCTGCAAACCGCAATAAGGCTTCACCAATCACAGGGTATACGGGCCAAAAACTACGATTAATAATCGCAATCTTAATCGGCTTTTCAAGCATTAATACTGCTTCCAAACCGTCCGCATAACGTAATCACGATATCCGTGAACTATGCGCACAACTTTGTCCGCCACGTTGGGCATACTGTAATCAGCTACCAGTCGCAGATTGCGATCATCTCCGCGACTTTGTGATTCAAGGATTGCTAAACCCTGCATCACACGTTCCACTTCCAACCCAACCATCATAACAGCCGCCTCTTCCATTCCCTCAGGGCGCTCATGTGCCTCACGCATATTAAGAGCTGGAAAGTTTAGAATGGACGATTCCTCATTAATGGTTCCACTGTCCGATAAGACCGCGCGCGCGCAAAGTTGAAGTTTGTTGTAGTCCTTAAAGCCTAACGGTTTTAAAAGCTGAACGTTGGTGTGAAACCGCACACCCAAGACATCAACACGTTTTTGCGTGCGCGGGTGAGTCGAAACAATCACTGGCAAGTTGTACTGTTCAGCAACCGTATTCAGCACATCCACCAACTTAAGAAAGTTCTTATCGGAATCGACATTTTCTTCACGATGCGCACTGACAACAAAGAACTCGTTTTCCTTTAAATTAAGCCGTGAAAGGACGTCAGAATCATATATACCCTGTCGATAATGATTCAACACCTCGAACATGGGGCTGCCCGTTTTAATGACGCGATCAGGCGACAGTCCTTCAGCTAATAAGTAATCTCTAGCAATAGTGCTGTAGGTTAAATTGATATCCGCCGTATGATCCACAATACGACGATTAATCTCTTCCGGCACCCGCATATCAAAGCAACGATTACCGGCCTCCATATGGAATGTCGGTATCTTGCGACGCTTAGCCGGCAATACGGCAATACAACTGTTTGTATCACCTAAGACCAAAAGGGCGTCTGGCTTTACTTTTGCTAAAACACGATCTACCGCAATAATCACATTTCCGATAGTTTCAGCACCGCTAGCACCAGCGGCACTGAGGAAATGGTCAGGCTTGCGAATACCCAAGTCATCAAAGAAAATTTCATTTAATTCATAATCGTAGTTTTGGCCAGTATGAACCAACATATGATCACAATGTTCATCAAGCTTTGCCATCACACGAGAAAGCCGAATGATCTCCGGACGGGTTCCAACAACCGTCATTACTTTTAGTTTTTTCATCTTATTTCCTGGGTACGCGCATTAACCGTCAGCACTGACTGGACAAGCAAAAGTGTCTGGCTTTTCGCGATCAAATATTTCATTTGCCCAAAGCATGCAAATCAATTCTTCATCACCCATGTTAGTCACATCATGAGTCCAGCCAGGGACTGTTTCAACAATTTGAGACACATCACCGGAAGTGTAAAGTTCATGAAACTCGCCGGTAACCATGTGCCTGAAACAAAAGCGAGCCTCACCTTTAATCACCAAAAACTTTTCCGTTTTAGAGTGGTGATAATGGCCTCCACGAGTGACACCGGGATGCGCAGTAAAAAATGAAAACTGCCCAGAATCTGCCGTTTTGAGCATTTCGACAAATACACCACGTTCATCGCCGTGCTGCTTTACAGTGTATGAAAAACTCTCCGGTGGCAGATAACTGACATAGGTAGAATACAGAGCACGCATTAACCCCTTACCTACCGGCTCTGTTACCAGGTTATCTCTGGAAGTCTTAAATCGGTATAGCTGGTCTGCTAATTCACCAACCGTAATGCTATACATGGGGGAAACTTCAACAAAACTATCTTGCTTATTGTTTTCCTCAACTAAAAGTCTCTTGAAGCTTTCAACAACATCATCAATGTACACCAATGGAATAAGGGCTGATGGGTCATTGACCTGAATGGGAAGACCACGCGCTATATTGTGGCAGAAAGTCGCCACTGCAGAATTGTAATTGGGGCGTGCTAACTTGCCAAAAACATTGGGTAAGCGATAAATAAAAACAGGGTTTCCCGTCGCTTTATGAAGCGTTAGCAATGCTTCTTCAGCAGCTCGCTTACTGATACCATAGTCATTATCTAAATCCGCCTGGATTGAAGAGGTAAGCACAACTGGGATTGCCCTTCCCGTAGCCTTAATTGCACTACAAAGCAATTCGGTCAGACCAACATTACCCGTAGCAAACTCATCAGCAGACTTGGGACGATTAATTCCCGCGAGATGAAAAACCCAATCGACCCCTTCGAGTAATTCAGGAAGTTCGTCAACACTATGACTTCTTGTGAAAGAGACGCATTCGATAGTGTTCATTTCACGAAAGTGCAACAGCAGATTCTTACCAATAAAGCCATCGGCTCCGGTTATAAGTACGCGCATGGTTTATTCCTCAGGTGGAATGTACTCTCCACGCTCTAAGGCTTGAATAAACTCCAGCTTTCTAAGTAATGTCTTCATTCCCTCAACATCCAGTCTCTCAGTATTGTGAGAGTTATAATCTTCTGATTGCGAAATCTTCTCTTCACCCTGCTCTACAAACTTGCTGTAGTTGAGGTCACGAAGGTCTGGGGGTACCCGATAATATCCACCTAAATCTTCTGCACACGCCATTTCTTCACGACTGAGTAAAGCTTCAAATAACTTTTCACCATGGCGAGTACCAATAACATTAACCGGATGATTGGACACGCCCATAATATCGGTTAATGATTTAGCAAGGGTATCTACTGTGGCTGCTGGTGCTTTCTGTACAAAAATATCACCGTTGTTACCGTGCTCAAACGCATATAAGACTAAATCTACCGCATTAGACAACGTCATCATAAATCGCGTCATATTAGGATCGGTTAGTGTTAGCGGCTTACCTGCGCGAATCTGATCTACGAACAAAGGGATTACCGAACCTCGAGAAGCCATCACATTGCCATATCGTGTGGCACAAATAGTCGTTTTTGCCTGATCAACATAGCGTGATTTTGCGACGATAACCTTTTCCATTAAAGCCTTTGAAATACCCATGGCATTAATTGGATAAACCGCCTTATCGGTACTCAGGCAGACAACGCGCTTCACGTCATTTTGAATGGCCGCTTCCAGAACATTTTCGGTGCCGAGTACATTAGTCTTCACCGCCTCCATGGGGTGAAACTCACAAGATGGCACCTGCTTCAACGCCGCAGCGTGATAGATATAATCAACTCCACGGGTTGCGTTCAGAATACTGTTGTAATCACGCACATCACCAATGTAAAACTTAAGCTTAGGATTGGCGTAACGCTTGCGCATATCATCCTGCTTCTTCTCGTCACGACTGAAGATGCGAATTTCAGCGATGTCGGTATTGAGGAACCGGTTTAGGACAGCGTTGCCGAAGGAGCCGGTGCCGCCAGTAATCATCAAAATTTTATCTTTAAACATGGTGCTTCCTTAACTATTAATAACTGTAACATCGCGACAAAGATCAAGCTTCTGTTGTGGAGTAGGATAATTAATCAGCACAGCTCTGTACTTACCCTTGAACACAAATAAACTACCTGCTGCTGCCCCAATAATACCCAAGCGCTGAATCAGCTGACTGATGTGATCTAGTGTGCCTGCACCACCAAGAAACGTCACAGGTACTGACAAAGCTCGTTTAAACTTGCTGGCATAATCCAGATCGTAACCTTGCATCACCCCATCATTATCAACAAAATTAATTACAATTTCACCAGCACCCGCATCCTGTAGCGTTTTCGCTAAGGTAACCGGATCATGCTTAACTGCCTTGCTAGCATTGTGGGTACAGACTTCAAAGCCCGTGGCGAACAACCCTTTCTTCTTACGAACATCCAGCACAGCGACTACCGATTGCTTACCCACTGCCGCTGCCATTTCTGTGAGCAATGCCGGGGTTTCGATAGCTGCAGCACTGACAGCCACCTTCTCTACCCCCATAGCAATAATCTTGGCTGCCTGATCTGCACGGGTTACACCGCCTCCGTAGCATAAGGGCATACGACATTCGGCTGCTAACTTTTCAATCAGCTGAAAATCTGGCTCAACACCTTTTACCGTGGCATCAATATCCAACAACATGAGCTCATCAGCTTCTTTCTCATTAAAGATTTTTACCGCGTTTATCGGGTCGCCAACATACTTGGGATCTTTAAATCTCTGTGTTTTAACCAGTCCACCGTCATGCACCAGCAAACAAGGAATAATTCGTGCACGTAACATTTAACCAAACTCTGCAAAATTTTTAAGAAGCTGAGCACCCCAGTGGTGACTTTTCTCCGGATGACACTGCACACCATGGATATGCCCCCGCGACACAATTACATCAAAATTGGCACCATAGTATGCTGATGCGGCAACATCCTTTTTATCTTCCGCATCAAAATAATAGGAATGCAGAAAATAAAACTGGGGATCATCGTCAAAGCCCGTTTGGAACAGACAAGAAGTTGGCTTGGCTTTAAGAGTATTCCAGCCCATGTGCGGCATAGGTAGATTATTCATCCGGGGGTTAGACGCAAAGGACTTTACATGACCAGGCACCCAGCCCAAGCCAGGCAAGGCGCCCTCATCTGAATGATCGGCCAACATTTGCATACCCACACAAATACCAATAACAGGCACTGACACCTTTAGCACCAAACGTTCTAATTCCGGTTTCAAACCGGAATCGTTCAACCTCTGCATTGCATGATCAAAATGACCCACGCCCGGTAATATTAGCCGCTTAGCATCTTGCAAATCGTCTGGCGTAGTGGCTTTGGCAGCAGCAATACCCAAGCGCTTAAACAGGGTAAGAAAAGCCTGAATATTGCCGACCCCGTAATCAATGATACGAATCAACGGAAATACCTCTTTTCCAACCCGAACCAACGCAGAATATTGGCACCCAAGCTTATCATCCAGCGTTTGTTTTTATAATCTCGGTAGGTTTTCTTAGGGCTTTCGAACAGCTTCTGAAACTCTTCAACGGTTAACCCCAGTTTGTGCGCAACATACTCGAACTCTTGCTGTAAGAAATGCTCATCCATTTCCGGGCGGGAGATTCTGTCCAGTGCCTCTTCGCGCGTCATTTGGCCCGTCATAATCAGGCTGGAGAAGTGAGCACGGCGTTTCTCGAATCCAAACCGACGGGGCAACCAATACTCTTCATAAAAGCGGGTAAACCGTGACTCATGGTGCTTATGCTTGAAACGCTGCCATCCGTACAATTGTTCCAGCTCATCCTCAGCATCTTTTTTTACGTAAGGCACAAGATTAAGTGGATGATGCACCTTCATACCTAGAATTTTCTGGTACCAAAGCTTATAAACCAGAATATCAGTGAGCGGAAAAGATTTTAATTCGCCTTTGCCAAACTTTTTCCAGATATCGCCAAATAAAGCTTTGTCGATACCCAAGTAACCGCCCCATTCTTCTGGCTCACGGCAGCATTCGGTAGAAAAGTTTGATCCGGTAATAATATTTGTAATGCCGTTCTTACGAGCAAATTTGTATAAACCAGAGAAAAACGCAGCATCCTGTACCAAATCCTGATCTGGGATACCCGAACGCAAGAAGGCAACCTGCAGACGTTTTATTTCATCCCAGTTCACCACTTCCGTGTATAAATCTAAACCAAGTCCATCCACCAACTTTTCGATATTGCCAACTGCTTGATCAGTATTCCAACCAGCATCTACATGAAACAGCAAAGGCTTCAGGCCCATTTTATTTACGGCAACATGAGCGGCATAAGAACTGTCCAAACCACCGGACAGACCTATTATGCAATCGAAGTCAATGTCATCATTGTCACGATTAGATTTAATGCTAGATGATAAAATATTGATTCTACTTTGATCGCTTAAATCTAGAGACCAAGAACGGTTAATAGAAGTCTCAAAATTTAAACAATGACTACAGACACCCTTACTATCAAAAAAGATACCAGGGTCAGAAGTATCCATAATACATGATATACACTGCTTGTATTCCATAATAATCCTAATTAGATCTTCATGCTTTATAGTATTGCGAATTAAATAACGACCAACCTATAAAGAACCAAATAACGCTTGAGGTTACTAAAACTGCCCCAGCTAGTGATAAAATCAAAAATGACACAACAATAACCGATATAACGTTAGCTAATCTGTCATTTGACAAAGCAATTGTTTTAAGATTCAAAATTAAAAAATATACAAAAAAGCCCATCATGATTAAGTAGCCAATTACACCATTCATTAAGAGCCATGTGAAATTGCCAAAATGAACATAGTGAGAAAGGTAGTAAGGACTATTTGCCCAAGGCACAAATTGATAACCGTAGCCCATACCAAAAAGCCAATCCCAAGGCGACGAAAACCAAGAAAATAAGGTGATAAGCTCTGACCACCTTTTAGAAGAAAAAGCATCATAATTACCATTATAAAAATGAACAAGAGAGTTAAAAAAACGATGATTTACTTCAAAGGTGTTGAATACATAGACCACCGTAATTCCGAATAGAAAAATGAAGAATATGACAAGCAACTTAACACGCAAGGAATTAGCTACTAAAAAGTAAACAATCCCTGCGACAAGACTAGCACCAAGGATTGTGGACTTAGCAGCTAAAGCACCAATAAACAACACTACCCCAAAATAAAAAGCCCCTCGGTGATTATGAACATACAAAAATGGGCCACATATCAATATTGAGACTAGGCCAATAGCGCTATAATTTGAAAGACCAAGATTATTAGCTACATTAAACGATAAAGTAACGCAAACAGTAGTGATAATGCTCAAAATCAATATACTATAAAATTTTCGTTGTACATTTCTGCTTAGTTGAAAGTACTTTCCATAATGGTAGCCGACAGGAAGAACGAGAAATGGCATTAATATAAAGTAAATATGAGACCATAATTTATTTGAAATGATCGTCTCATCATTAAAAAGCGAAACACACAGACCTAATGACAGCAAGAAAAAGCTGCTAACAATAAAATATCTATTCAATATGGATCTAGTTAAAATAAAGTGAATAAAACCAACAGAAAAAAGGATTAAATATCCAAACCTGACGAGTAAATTACTACTAAAATCCATGTTAAATCCAATATCGAATAAAATCAATATCGGCATAAAAACCATTTCATAGAACAATGAAATCAGAACAGGAATTTCATAAATTTTTACGCTTAAAACTCTCTTAGTTCGAACGAAATCCTCGGAATCTAAATTAAAAATCATATTTTTAACCTAGTTAAATGGCTAAACGAAAAGACACTAATCGTAACAATTGCAAAAACAAATAGTGCATAACCCGCCCCCATTAAGCCGAAACTCTCTATAGTAAAGCCATACGAAAGAAGGGAGAAGAAGGCGCCAAAAAAATACCCAATCAATAAAATCACATGCATACCCCTAGAGTATAAGTAATGGTGATAGGAACGCAATATAAAATATAGGACACCAAACGCCGTATAAACAAAAAATAATAAATCGCTTGGGACCGCCGAGGACTTTCCGAAAAAAGAATATATGAGATCTACCATAAAATATAAAGAAAAATAATATAACAACAATGCGACAACGCAGACCAAGGTAATAATAAAATATAGACGTAAAACATGACCTGTCATCTCTTTAGCCAACCTTGGCAATATTACAGAAAATACACCAGACTCCAAAATAATAGCGGGTATAGACACAAGACTATATAAAACATAAAAAGCTCCGGCGATAGACATATCAAAATAATGCTCTAACGCGAATCTTGGTCCGTAGAGGG
>Ga0255760_10005159_pt1 | contig 11201 bp, 11 predicted proteins | sample 071ome_25_FD_179960 | JGI IMG/M metagenome (GOLD analysis project Ga0255760, IMG submission 179960) | Coastal salt marsh microbial communities from the Groves Creek Marsh, Skidaway Island, Georgia - 071410BT metaG (version 2) | ecosystem: Environmental > Aquatic > Marine > Intertidal zone >... | reverse complement strand
TCAATTACCAGAAGTTGGTCACCATATAACTGGCATGTTGCCGGAGTACTTTACGGAATACTATTTGCCCAGAGAGATAGAACCCCGAGAGTTCGGCTCGCTTGAGACTGTTTACGCGTGGGTATTCCACGATCTTGAAGACAAAGCCGAGGATTTTGATTGGGTGGCTCATTTTAAGGAAGGAGAGGCACAGAACGCTTACCGTCCAATTGTGTTCGCTCGTTTAGTTGTGAAATATGGTTTGAATAAGACTTTTGTAGAGCTTTATAGGAGAATCGCAAGTCATGCGGATTGGCCTTTGGCGATGCAGCAAACTTTCGGACGTCACCCTCATCAAATTTATGAAGAGATCGCCTACGAGATCAAAACCGGTAAAATTGAAAGGATTAGGGATCTTTATCTCATCGATGCATTTAGTTCTGCAGAGGAATTCAGGGATTCGTTGAATATGTCCTTCAACGTTTCGTTTTTGCAGGCGAGGACCGACAAGCTTGGTGAGTACAGAACTTTGTATACACCCATCGGCGGTGCTGAGGTAGACGACTCTCTTTGGGATGTGGTGTCGGACGATGGGAACGCCGTTGTAAACCTGAATGACGGTGCGCGCGTTGAGATCGCTTCGGTTGACGGTCAGCTTACGATAAATGGGAACAAGGCATACACTTATAAAGGAGATGTTTCCCCTTTTCATGTGGGTGGATTATCTGAAGGCTGGACAACCTTTACTCGATATGGTGATCGTTCAAGCGACCTTTTCTTCATTGCATCGGTTTACGATCATGATTCCGATGGAATTCCTGACGATTACGATTTGGATTATCTTGATAGAGACGGTGATGGGTTGTTAGACATCGATGACCCCGATGATGATAACGATGGTGTTCCCGATGATGAGGATGCATTCCCCTATGACTCCAAGCACTCTTCTGATATCAATTGGGACGGCCAGCCTGATTGATCTGCAGTCATGAACTCTGTTGAGGGTGGAAGTTGATCAAGGCTGCTACTAGTCGGTCGGTAGTTTTCGTGAATGACTTGGTGAAAAACTAGATTGGAGATAGGTATATGTTAATCGCCGTTAGAGCCGAAGTGGAGAGTGTTGGTCACTGGAGATCTAAATTTAGATCTCACTCAGACTTGTTCCGTACCCAAGGCGTGTCACTAGTTCATATGGGTGCGGCCAACGAAAAAACAGTTCTGGCGATTTTTGATACCAACGACCATGACGAATTCATGAGGGTCTTCAATGACCCTTCAACAGTGGAAGCAATGTCAGAAGACAAAGTAACCGGCGGGGTAGAGGTCTTTTTGATCGATGAAGTATTCAGTGTCTGAAATGCACTGAGCTCGATGGCGGGCATTAAGAATTGGATACCGTAACCTTCATTGCACTTTTAGTCATTGTGAACTTGGTAATAGTAGGGTACTTGCTCAGATCTGATATCGAAAAAACCAAGGGACAACTCGATCGCTTGCGTAGTCAATATTTTGATCTGAAGAAGAGGGTTGCAGATTTGGAGGAGAGAGCTAGCGCGTCTGAACTTGAGTAATGCTGACGAGGATTCCATATATTTCAAGTAGATACGTTTCCTGTTTTAGATAGAGATCAACATCTTCAACGTTTTTTTGTTTAGTTCTTTGGCTTTTGCGACTCCTAACCGCTGGAGATTGTCGGGTCACCGCTGCCAGTTGGATAAGTCTTTTATCTTCGCCAGTGCGGGATCCTTAGCATTTAATCCAAGCACACCTTAGTCATCGGGGGGAGTTATACCCCCCGTGACCCTGAGCACCCCATATCAGGGCGAAAGCGAAACATGGCTTAGCTGTTTACTGCATTCCGTGGTTGTAGGTGTTCGTAACTGTCCAAAAGTTTCTGGATTCGCATGTCGCGGCCTCATTGAAGTCTGCGAATATTTGCGCCCCTTCACCATCCCCAAAGAAGCCTTGAAGAGCTTTGCCCATTTCTTCCCAGTTTGCCCATCCAGTCATCAAAATAAATCTGCCTTGATCAGACATATCTCCTGATGACGGAGTGAAAATCCACTGGGCATCGCTCAAGCCCTTGGACTTGCTCCAAGCACCAACGGCTTTGGACAATTTTACGACTGCGTCCATTGATTGCCCTTCGTTTAGCGAGCAATTCCAAGTTTCAACGGGTGCAGTAGTGCTGTGGTGATCAGCTAAAACGGCAATGGGGAAAAGTAAAAGGCTTATCAGTATTTTTTTCATAAGACATGTCTCCAGCGAACATGAAATTTGGTTTGCAATGTGGAAGATTATCGACAGACCAATTGGGCGTAAACTTTAGTTCGATTCTGGTTATTGGCTTCGATTTGGATCCATGAGGTGGGAGGTTGTTGTTTGAGCGGGGAAATTCCTATCTCCGTCTACGGGTTAGGAAATTCCAAAGGTTATTTGCCAATGGACTGCCCAGAAATGGACGCACGATTCTATAGATGTGACCTGGAATTACTGTTGATTTCCCTCTCAGAGAGGCGGTCTCCGTCTCAGCGACCATTTGCTCTGGAGTAATCCACATCCAACTGGGAATTTGATGAATCAAATGCTGCAAGCCTGCTTTTTCATGCGCTCGAGTGCGAACATAACCAGGCAGGCATACCGTAACGGATATTCCAGAAGCCTTTAACTCCTCATGGAGTGAATCTCCGTATCTCGCAATCGCTGCCTTTGCACTTGCGTAATGAGCTGATTTTTTCATAGGGGTTAGTGCAGCGATGCTCGAGACGATTACGATTCTCCCTGCACCTTGTCCCAACATTCTAGGTATGAGGATTTCGAGGAGATCGATGACCCCTCCACAGAGTAAATAGTAGAGCTCGTCGCGAGATGTTTGAGTGACCGTGCCCACGCTACCAGTCATGGTGATGCCGGCATTGGCCACAACGAGATCAGGTATTGGGATTTCTTTTGCAAACTCTATAAGAGGTCCTCTCTTAGAGAGATCCACAGATTTCCAAAACAGGACGGCATCCCCGAAACGTTTTGTTGCTGAGGTTAACCGCTCCTCGTTTTTTGCTACCAGTATTAGTTTGTAACCGATGCTCGCTAGATGTTCTGCATAGGCGAATCCTATGCCGGAGGAGGCGCCCGTTATTAAGGCGATTGGATTGTCAGCGCTATTGCTCATCTACGTAGCGATTGGGGGGTATGGGAACGTGAGCACAATTCTTTCTGGCTGCTTTAGTTACAACATACCCCTAGCGCAGGATATCCGAAAGGGGCTCTATTCGCCCCAAGCCCCGTGGAATTCAAAGCAGATCGCTGCCTCGCTTCCAACTACCCATGCGTCATGCCCCGGCTCGATCGAGTAAGCATCACCGGATTTATAAGTCGCGCTGGTTCCATCATCATGGACGGCATGTACCTCACCGGAAATGATTATTCCTAAATGTTTGGTCTGACATGAATCTGTCCCAACATTCGGTTTGATATCACTCGACCACTTCCATCCGGGCTGCAAGGTCAATCTCATGATTCTCTGGCCACCTACAACAATCGCTTCGACCTTTGCATTATTCGGCTCGTTTACCTCTGTGGACTCAGAAAAGCTTTTAACCTCAATCGACATACCTTCATTTCCTTTAGTTAGACATACGGAGAATGAGCTTGCGCCTTCGAAAATCTTGCGACTCTCAGGCGCAGCTTCAAATGGTACTTTCTAGTTTTATCAGATTACTTCAGCGTGTGTGCCCTCACGATAAGTTCTTTTTTTAGCGGGTCGAACGTAACAACATCTAAATTCATCGTTCCATCGGATAGTTGGACGACGTGTCTCATCGTGATTAAGCCATCATCTCGGTCCCAATACCCAGAGAAAATTCCTTGAATGGTGCCATCTGCCGTCGCGCCAACTCCGCGACCATGGACCTTACCATTGGCCTCAAGATAAAAGGTGACATAGACCTTGCCATAAACACCCATATCGCCAATAGCGTCAATTGATGAAATCTCCTCTCCCAGAGACACAGAAGTAACTTCCATTACTGTGTCAGCTTGCCGTTTAGGTAGCATGAGACCATCGCTGGAATGGTTGTCAGCCAGTGCGATGGTTGGGATCAAAAAAATTAAAAGGGTTGCTAGATTTCTTATCATTTCTTTCTCCTTGACAATATTCGTTTTGAGTTGATGGTCAGTAAGAAGCTTGAAATTGCTCCAAGTAAGCGGCGCCTGCAACTTTAGTTCGCTTTTGGTGCTTGCGATTAAGCAAGCAAAAAACGCTAAAGATTTCTGATATCTGGCCGATTGCGCATGTAGGAGGCAATAGTTTGCCGTGTTTTAGGTTATGGCTGATCTTTTTTGACCTCTTTCGATGGCTCCTGAAGAGGCATGAAGAGTCGGCTTACATAACGACGTTTAAGGAGTAGAGGTATGAGCTTGGTCGTCAATACAAACATAGCCTCAATGAATGCTCAGCGTTCTCTTATGAGCAGTGCAAAAGAGCTTCAAACAGCCATGGAGCGATTGTCTTCAGGTAAGAAGATTAATTCCGCGGCAGATGATGCTGCTGGTTTTGCCATCGCTGAGTCCATGACAGCTCAGATTCGAGGGTTGACCATGGCGGCAAAGAATGCGGCAGATGGATTATCGATGATTGCCGTTATTGAAAATGCATCGAACGATGTAACCGACATGCTCCAACGAGTCAGGGAACTTGCTGTTCAGGCTTCTAATGGGACTAATTCGATTTCAGACAGGACGAATCTAGATTTAGAGGCTGAGGCACTCATAACTGAGATAAATCGGGTAGCGAATTCCGTCAGCTTCAATAACGAAAATGTGCTTGACGGGAGTGTTGCACGAAAATCGATCCAAGTTGGTTATAACGATGGCGACCAGATTTCGTTTGCTTTGGGTTCGGTGAAATCAGCGGATTTAGGGATTGGGGAATTCGTAGCCAGCGTGGAGGGAATTGATTTCGCAGGTACCTACGAAACGACTTGGTCTATTACCATCGATGGTCACACCACTGAGGTTGAATTTGCCGCGGGATCAGGTAATGGGTTAGAGATGGTTTCCAGTGAGATTGAGTCTGCCGTATCAGGCGTTCGAGTAACTTATGTGGATGGAGACCCGAAGTTCAGATTAGTCGCAACCGGTGCTAAATCTCTAGAGGTGAAAGTCAGCGTCAACAATAATGGCGCTGTAACGGAGCAGCTAAAGTCTTCAAGCGGGAGCTTATGGAATCAGAGAGACCTGGGAGTCGCGGTTGACTCTTTCAATTACGCATCTGGAAGTAGTGCTACTGACCCCAAGCTAACCGAAATTTTTGGATCTGAATCTGGAGGTGCTTTGGCATCTCTATCGGTAGGTGACTGGGTGGCTTTCAGTAATGATCCCACACGCTACTATGAAGTGAGGGGGTTGATTACTAAACCTACGTCAGGTGAGGCTGGAATCCAAGTAGATGGAGGTCCTGATCTTCCAGATAACGATCTAGTTGGATCATCCATCTTCGTTATCGAATCAAAGACGCTGGAACAAGTAGATTTAGTCAATAGCGCGTCCGATGCGTTGAACATTGTAAGCGGCGCTATTGATATGGTCAGTGCCATGAAAGCGGATTATGGGGCTTCGCAAAATAGGCTGCAGTATACGATTTCTAACTTATTGAATGTCGTTGAGTTCACTACCGCTGCGAGATCTAGAATCCAGGATGCAGATTTTGCGGTTGAAGCTGCTCGCTTGGCGAAGGCCCAAGTGCTTCAGCAATCAGGTACAGCTATGCTCGCTCAAGCTAATGCTCAACCTCAGATGATCCTTTCGCTCATTCGATAGTTTTAGAAAAGTATGAGCTTGATCGTTAACACCAATATTGCCTCAATGAATTCTCAGCGTTCTCTTGTGAGCAGTGCAAAAGAGCTTCAAACAGCTATGGAGCGATTGTCCTCTGGTAAGAAGATTAATTCCGCGGCAGATGATGCTGCTGGTTTTGCAATCGCTGAGCGTATGACCGCGCAAGTAAGAGGTTTGCAGGCTGCGGTCAAAAATGTCAATGATGGTTTGAGCTATTTGCAGACTGTAGACGGCACGCTGGCGACTAGCCTCAGGTTAGTTCAGAGAATAAACGAGCTATCTATCCAAGCGTCAAATGGAACCTTATCGCGTTCAGACAAGAGCAATATTCAGACAGAGATTAGGGGGCTTATAGACGAGGTCGATAGAATCTACTTCGATACCGAATTTAATGGAAGTCAGGCATTGCCTTCTGGTTGGAATGAATCAACTGCGATTCAAGTTGGGGTAAATGATGGTGATCAAATTGATTTTTCTCTAACTCCTATGGCGGCGGTCGATTTTCTAGCCGCGAAGGAGGGCTATGCATTGTGGTCTGATGCTCCTTTTAGAACTGACGCCAATACAGATCCGCCACTTAATGGTCTTTCAGCGAGCAGCTTCACGATAAGTAATTCCATAGGCGTAACGACAATAGCGATCGAGGCTAATCAGACGGCGGAAGAGATTGAGTTGGCGGTAAATGCAAAAGCCCTTGAAACGGGTGTTTTTGCGAGAGCATACACCTGGGGATTCTTGGAGGCAGTAGACGGTTCGCTGGGCCAACCACTAGCATTATCGGTCAATGGGTATGACATCGGAGTGGATAGTTTTAGTTATGAAGGCCTTGCCCATGCTTTGAACGAAATTCGTGAAAAAACAGGAGTGGAAGCGTATGCATACGACTGGGGGGTGCAACTGGGGAATGCAAAGGGAGAGGATATTGAACTAGAGATGGGGGCGAGCAGCTCTCTTTATGCGTATGCCCCTTGGAATTGGGCGGACGGAGTTACCCTATTAGGAGGAGCAGATGATTCCCTGACTTTCTCTGGATCCGTGAGGTTTATGTCCGCATCAGAGTTTACGGTAGATAAAATTGGGGACAGTGTACCCACAATCTTTGACTCGAATCCAAGAACTCTAGAGGGGCATCCAAGTGCAACAAACGCTACCCTGGCTGAATTGGACTCTTTAACTTCCTACTATGATTCTCAGTTTGGAATCATCCAGTCTTTGGATGATGCGAACGTGGAACATACAGCGTGGGTAGCCAATTTCGTGAGCAGGGCTGCGATGAATGAGATTGTTCAACAAAGAGCGGAAATAGGGGCTCAGATAAATCGATTTAATTACACCATCTCAAATCTAATGAATGTCGCTGAAAACACTATGGCCGCTAAATCACGTATCCAAGATGCAGATTTCGCTGTTGAGGCAGCTAAACTTGCCAAGTCGCAAGTGCTTCAGCAAACGGGCACAGCAATGCTCGCTCAGGCAAACGCTCAGCCTCAGATGATCCTTTCGCTCATTCGTTAACCTAACATCCTAAGATACTCTAAGAACCTCCTCAGGTTCCTCTGTGTATGCATAGGAATGAATTCCAAAGTACCTACCCTTAGGTGCGCTCTTGAAGAGTTGATATTTCAATCACAGAAGCTTTCAGTCTAGCGAGTACTTTTGCAACCGATTCATGCTGTAAGGAAATTATGTTTTCGGTAAAGTAAGTCAGTCAAAAGCGAGCCTTCTTTATGGGATATTTTTTTCAATTATTTGATCCTGCTTCAGTAATTTTGGTTATTGGAAGTCTTTTAGTATTGAGTCTTGGAGCGTTGAGTCAACGAAAAGACCAACTTGCTCTAGCTGCAACCTGGGCGGTCAATTTCGGTACTTTGGGAGTCTTGATTGGTGCGGTCGGAATGATCGAAAACCTCACCGATATCGCTACGATCGCACCGGCCTCGGCAATACTGTATCTAACTTTTCTCTATGGACTAACAATTCTATTAATCTTCAGGCAAAGCAGCTCATCTCTCGCAGATAGCTCAATACGAGGAGTTCCCCACAGAGTTTCAGTCTTGATTGCTCTGGTTTTAATTCAAGTTTGGGCAATGGACTCAGCAATAGGCGTTAGTGCATTCATTGATTTGAATACGCTAATTTTTTGGTTCAGCCTGTGCCTTGTTGTACTTCTCTGCGAAAAAATGCGAGGTTCTAGTGATCTTGTTGTGGCGTTGTATCGCAGTTTACCGTTGTTATCTTTCGTTCTAAATCTACTGGGGTTAATCATTTTCTTGGGATCCTCTACTCAGGATCTAAGTGGTGCCTTGAATATCGCTTTGCTGCCGTTCATCTACTCGTTGCTCGCAATGATGGTGATAGCTACCCTGAGGCCAAAGGTCGCTCTTGATAATCCTTTGGAGTTTGGAATAGTCACTGGTGTTTATGTCTCACTGTATTCGGGGCTCTACTTCTTCCTTCTGTGGGCTGGTATCCTGCAAATCCAGTCTTTAAGTTGACACTCCAAGGTCCCTCAAAATCTCCGACACCACCTATATCTAGGCAGGCGGTGGGGTGGCCACCTGCCCGGGGGGCTCTTCTAATTCTTGGTAACACATTTTGGATTTTCTATGGCGCGTTATCGCTTTAGGCTACGTAAATTAAAGGGCTAGAAGGGGTAGAAAAATTAGTTGACCCCGCCTAGCTCCACCAATCTAATCTCTAAAGATCTCTGAAGTACTTGTCCAGCTTCAGAACTTTCGTGAACGAGCTGGAGCAGTAGACAATGTAGTCTATAAAAACGGGTCCCAAAGGTGAGAACAATAATGGTTGTGTTCGTTGGTTCTCGGACCTCTCCTCAATACTGTTCCTGCTTGTGGTCGGTGAGAGTTTGAATTGCCGAACCAGTTTGATTTTCATTGATTGCTCACCACAAAACAGGGTGGCGCTTTACCTAACCTAAATCAATATTCGATGAGACCTTCCCTTTTTAGTTGATTGGTACCCTGGTTCCGCCTAAATTCGTCGTCATTGGCGATCGTGGTTATTTGCCGCGCGCGTTTTTTTAGGATCAAATGAGAAAAAATTGGACTATGGCAAGAAAAGCTGTTCGTCGAAATAGAAAAAGAAAAAACATGGCAGTGAAATTGTTTGGAGCCGACCGAGATGTCGTCTTGATGCTGGCTGGCGCTGGCGCTCTCGCGATTTTGATCATCGTCTTTCAGATGGCTTGATTAAACCTTATTTTTATTTGCTAAAAGCGCCAGTCTAACTCGCGCGGCTCGAGGACAATGGTCCAGGTTGATCCGCTAGAGACTGCCATCTAGCATTCATAGCAAGCGGCACTGAATACGGTCCCCCAAATTTAAATCCCTTTTGTTGATATGCTGATTGCTCTTTTTTTTGTGAGCTCAGCCATGTTTGAATTGCCGCCTAAAGCACTTGCCATTCGGGATCAGGTCCGTGACTTCTTTGATCATCGAGTGCTGCCCAATCACGCGCTTTGGCAGGAACAAGCGGCGGCTGGGCAGGCCGTGCCAGAGATTGAAAAAACGCTGCAGCAAGAGGCAAGGGAACTAGGCCTTTGGAACATGGCCTTGCCACGTCTCGCCGAAGACGAGCCCGGGACTCGGCTCACCAATTTAGAGTTCACCGGGGTTGCCGAGGTGTTAGGGCGCCTTGAGTGGGCGAGTCGCGTGTTTAATTGCCATGCGCCCGATGTGCCGAATATGGAGTTGTTGCAGATTTTTGGCTCTGATGCTCAGAAGGAGGCTTGGCTTAAGCCGCTCCTCGAGGGCGAGTTGGGCTCAGCGTTTGCGATGACGGAGCCTGACGTTGCTTCATCGGACCCCACCAACCTTGGTACCCGGATCGAACGCGATGGTGACGAGTGGGTCATTAACGGCCGCAAGTGGTTTGCCTCCAACGGCTCTCACGCGAATTGCAAATTTCTCATTCTTGTTGGGGTGACGGACCCGACTGGCCCGAAGAGTCAGAGGCAGAGCCTGGTAATCGTCCCCGTCGACACCGCTGGGGTTCGATTCGTTCGTAATTTGCCCGTCTTTTCCCATGTGTCGCCTCATAACACGCATCCTGAATTGGTCCTGGAAGATGTGCGTGTGCCGGTAGATAACCTGCTCGGTGAAGAGGGCGCAGGTTTTGCCATCGGCCAGGCGCGACTCGGGCCAGCGCGTTTGCATCACTGCATGCGAGCCATTGGTGAATGCGAGGTGCTGATCAGTTTGATGGTGAAGCGTTCACAAGAGCGCAGTACGTTTGGCGCGCGAATCGATAGCTACTCATCAACGCGTGAGGCGATTGCGCTTTCGCGCATTGAATTAGACCAGGCGCGCTTGATTGTGCAGCAAACAGCTCATCTGTTAGATACGGTGGGTAATAAGGTCGCCAGAAAGCAAATTTCAATGATCAAGGTAGCGGTTGCGAGAACTTATCAAGCGATTGCGGACCGGGCGATTCAGCTTTTTGGTGCACGAGGCGTGACGGACGATACGCCGGCCGCAAGGGCCTTTACCCGCGCGCGGGCCTTCAGGATTTATGACGGTCCAGATGAAGTACATCTCCAAACGATCAGCCGCCTAGAAGCGAGTGAGCAAGACCTCGATGGCCTCGATCATTACTTATCGCCAACCCACTACGCTTAGTTATTCCTGAGCAAGATTAATTGAGGGTTTGAGCTCAGGCCAGCGTGTTTGGCAGAGCTCGGGTCTGTTGACGGCCCATGCTGCATCGAGTGCTGGGTAGGATACTCACGGCAGAGACTCCCGCCATTAACGAAGACTTATTGTCTAGCCTCTTCTGGGTGATCGATATCCACTAGCAGGCAAGTAGGGAGGCGGGAGGAAATTACGAACGGGTCTCAGCGCCGAATGTTGCGATCACTACCTGTTTGGGTGTGCTGCATTTGATGCCTCAGGTGCAGGATGCAGGGGGGATCACTGCGCGGCGGGTGGGGGCTACGCTGCCACCCGTGATGCCTCGAGTCGTGGAGGGTGGGTTGAGTCCGCAGAACTGCACGACTGGAGTGCGCGTACGTGTGACCATCCGGTCCCAGATCTATTTCCGCTGACTCTTTCAGAGCCGTTCTAGCGGCGGCTCGCCCAACACCTCATTAAAGCTTGTGTGAAAGTGGTGCAGCGCAGGCTCATTGCGCCCGAAGATAATTTCGTCGAGCGTGCCATCTTCTGCAGCGCGCTGCTGCATCTCACCCATCACATAATCCTCGTCTTCGATGGTGGACTTGAAGACTTCGAGATTGCCTTCGACGTTGCCGCTTCGATCATTGTTGGGGTCGTAGACATCGCCTAGCGACTTGGCTGCTGCATCTCGATTCTGAGCGTAGGCCATGAGTTCGGGTGAATAGTAAAAGCTGATGCGAGTCACCGAGGATGAGG
>Ga0255760_10005156_pt1 | contig 11204 bp, 8 predicted proteins | sample 071ome_25_FD_179960 | JGI IMG/M metagenome (GOLD analysis project Ga0255760, IMG submission 179960) | Coastal salt marsh microbial communities from the Groves Creek Marsh, Skidaway Island, Georgia - 071410BT metaG (version 2) | ecosystem: Environmental > Aquatic > Marine > Intertidal zone > Salt... | reverse complement strand
AGGAGATCTGAAAAATTTCTTTCGACACGTTAATGGCAAGTTTCTCAGTTTACTAATACTGGGCATGTTAATTAGTTATTTCAGTGTTGCACAGGCGCTAGATTACTTGATTACTCATTACGAAATATGGGTTTGGTCTTGTTTTTTCGGAATGATCTTAGGGTCTGTACATTTTATTGCTAAACAGTTTGATACATGGTCAACCGAAATTCTTTGGGGAATAGGGTTGGGTGGAATCGTTGGTGTTATGCTAGCCTTTATCCCTCCAATAGCCCCCAATGACCATTTGCTGTATGTATTTCTCTGCGGTATAATTAGTGTTACTGGAATGACCCTACCCGGGCTTTCTGGATCATTTTTGCTTATCCTACTAGGAAACTATGTGTTATTGTTAGTCGATTCAGTGAATGCGCTATATCTAAGTTTTGGTTATCTGATCAAAGGAGATTTTCAATTGCTTCAAGAATCTGAAAACATTAGACTTCTTAAAGTGTTAGCCGTATTTACATTGGGTTCCATTACCGGATTAGTGTCCCTTTCTCATTTGCTCGTTTATGTTTTGAAGAAGTTTAGAAAATTAACTACATCAATTATTCTAGGCTTTATTATTGGTTCAACGCCTGTGGTTTGGCCATGGAAAAAGGCTATTTATAAACTTTCTGAAACTGGACAGTACCTTTTGGATAGTAATGGTCACAAAATCGTAAGTAATTATTCTAGATATTGGCCTGACTGGTCAACTTCAGAATCAATACTTGCCATGGTATTTATGGTGACCGGATTTCTTATTGTATATTCCATCGAATATTATGGAAGGTACAGAAGCACTTAATTTTGGACTGATTGGGAGAAACATTGAGTACTCCTTTTCTAGGGCTTTTTTTAAAGAAAAGTTTGAGCACTTAAATCTCCCTCATCACTATCAAAACTTTGATCTTCAAAGTCTTGAAGAGCTAGATAAAGTTTGGAAAACCAAGAGCCTCAAAGGATGTAATGTCACCATACCCTATAAACAAGAAATTATTGCACATCTCGATATATTAAGCCCTGAAGCAGCTGAAATTGGAGCTGTAAATTGCATCCATATTGAAGATAATAAGCGTGTAGGATACAATACGGACGTCTATGGTTTCTCAACCTCGTTCAGACCCTTACTTAGTGCAGAAGATCAAAATGCAATTGTTCTGGGAGCAAGTGGAGGCGCTGCAAAAGCAGTGATTTACGCGTTAGAATCAATGGAGATCAGAGTTACCAAAATAGGAAGACAGTCAAGCGATGAAATTGATTTCACCTATGATGGAATAGATGAAGAACTCATCGAAGCCCACCAAATCATTATCAATTGTACGCCTCTTGGAACCCATCCTAATATAGATCAAAAGCCAAATATTCCCTACTCTCACCTTAATTCTAAGCACTATCTCTTTGATTTGGTTTATCGACCAGAAAAAACAGCTTTCCTCAAAGAAGGTGAAGCTCGAGGTAGTAGAATTTGCAATGGATCAATGATGCTAAAATGGCAAGCCGAAAAATCATGGGAAATATGGAATTCCCTTTGAGTGCATAAGCATTTGTTTAACTTTGCTTAAGAACCTAAGAGAAACGGGTATGGAAAATCAGGATCAGTCTGCAGAGAAATCAACCTTAGCATTTGAGTTAATTGAACTTAAACCAGATAGCTACAACCACCTAGAACCAGATAATTTGGTTGGAGAGTTACAGCGTTTGTTAATAAACGCTCCTGTAGAAAAGATCGGTAAGCATGTCTCTCAAATTAAACGTGTGTTCGATGCTAAACTTAAGGAGCTACAGGAAAAGGAAAAAGCGGCTTTCCTAGCGAATGGTGGAAATGAAATCGATTTTCACTTTCAATCGAAAAGCGCTAAGGATTTTCAAGAGCTTTATCGGGAATACAGGCAAAAGAAAGAAGCGTTTCGAGTCAACTTTGAAAGACAAATTCAACAGAATCTTCAAACGAAACAAGAAATTATTGAAGAAATCAAATCGTTAATTTCTACCGAAGAAAATATCAATACAACCTTCGCTCAGTTTAGAGATTTGCAAACCAAATGGAGAGCAACTGGCCCTGTTCCAAAAACTGAAAACGATAATCTTTGGGCAAACTATCACCATCACGTAGAACGTTTTTATGATTTTCTAGACTTAAATCGTGAGCTTCGAGATAAAGATTTCAAACATAATTATGATGAGAAGATTAAAATCGTAGAACGAGCAGAAGCCTTAATCAACGAAGCTGATTTTCAACAGGCTTACAATGAACTACAACAACTTCATCGTATTTGGAAAGAGGAACTAGGTCCTGTAAGCAAAGAACATCGTGCAGGTATATGGGAACGTTTTAGCAACGCAACCAAGGTAATGCATGATAAGAGACAAGAGTTTCAAAAAAAGAGAGACGAAGAAATTCAAACGCGTCTCACCCATAAAAAAGAACTTTTAGAGGATTTTAAACGAGAATCGGCTACCCTTGCTAATTCGCACCAAGGCATACAAGCTCAATTTAAAAAACTAGTTTCTATTAGAGAATCGTTTTACCAAATAGATGGGGTGCCCTACACGCTTCAAAAGCCATTGATAGCCGAGTTAAAAAAGCAATTTGGTCAATTTTCTAAGGCTAAAAACGATTTTTATAAGAACCAGAAAAAAGAACAAAAGGAGCGAATTGCTCAAAAAAAGGAACTCATTGCAAAGGCAGAGTCACTAAAAGATTCAGATAATTTCGATGAAACAACCCCTTTATTCATAGCCTTACAAAGAGACTGGAAAGCAGTAGGACCTGTTCCTCGAAAGATTGGTGACCCACTCTGGAAAACCTTTAAAGCAACTTGCAATCATTATTTTGACCGTTTACATGGCAATACCAAAGTATCTAGACAAAAGCAAAGCCCCTTAGATAAGGTATTCAATGAACGTTCTCATTTGAAAAAACAAATGGAAGAGGTTATTGCCGAAATTCGTCAGCTTGAAAACAACCTCGAGTTCTTCAATAGCAATGATACAAGTAACCCCCTTATTGCCGCAGTTCTAAAAAATATTGAAAAGAAGAAGTTAGAACTTAACAAACTGCAAGAACAGCTTAAAAAACTAAATGTAGAGCGCAATAAGCTTCAAAAGGAACAAGAGGAAGCTGCGGCGGCCGAAGAACAAACAGAAACCGAAGAAGAGAAATCTGAGGACTAATATTAAAATATGAAAGGGCTCCACGCGGAGCCCCTTTCTTATTTTAGTAAGTAATCGTTCTACTTCGCAATATTCACTGATCTAGTTTCCCGTATAACGGTAACCTTTACTTGACCTGGATAGGTCATTTCAGTCTGAATTTTTTGCGAAAGTTCAAAAGAAAGTTCTGCTGCTTTATCATCGCTTACTTTTTCACTACCTACAATCACTCGTAACTCTCTTCCCGCTTGAATCGCATAAGCCTTTTCAACACCTTTAAATCCTAACGCAGCATCTTCGAGATCTTTTAATCGTTGAATGTAACTGTCTAGGACTTGTCTTCTCGCACCTGGTCTTGCACCTGATATAGCATCACATACTTGAATAATCGGAGAAAGTAAACTCGTCATTTCAATTTCATCGTGGTGGGCACCAATAGCATTGCAAACTTCTTTATGCTCACCATACTTTTCAGCCCATTGCATACCCAAAATCGCGTGTGGAGTTTCGATATCAACCTCAGCCATTGGAACCTTTCCAATGTCGTGAAGAAGACCAGCGCGCTTAGCTAACTTCGGGTTGAGTCCCAATTCAGCCGCCATTACGCCACAAAGCTTGGCAACTTCTCTGGAGTGTTGCAATAGATTTTGACCGTAAGAGGAACGATACTTCATTCTTCCGACCGCCTTGATGAGTTCTGGATGTAGCCCATGAATACCTAAGTCGATTACGGTACGTTTACCAATTTCAACAATCTCTTCATTAATCTGAGATTCTGTTTTCTTCACAACCTCTTCAATACGTGCTGGGTGAATTCGACCATCGGTCACTAAACGGTGCAGCGACAATCGTGCAATCTCTCGACGTACACTGTCAAAACACGAAAGAATAATTGCCTCAGGAGTATCATCAACAATGATCTCAACTCCAGTAGCTGCCTCAATAGCACGGATGTTTCTACCCTCTCTACCAATTATTCTACCCTTAACGTCATCTGATTCAAGATTAAAAACAGAAACGCAATTTTCAACGGCTTCTTCAGTTCCAATTCGTTGAATCGTCTTAATAACCACTTTTCTTGCCTCTTGTTGAGCAGTCATCTTAGCTTCTTCAACGGCATTTTGAATGAATGCCATGGCGTCAGTCTTCGCTTGATCCTTCAGTGAGTTTACCAATTCGGCTTTAGCGTCATCTGCGGATAGTCCCGAAATCACTTCGAGTTGCTTCACCTGGTTTTGGTGCATTTTTTCGACCTCTTGTTCTTTGCGCTCTATTCGCTCTATTCGACCTTCAATCTCCTTTAATTCTTTCTCCAATTGCTCGTTAAGCACTCGATTTTTCTTAAGCTCAGAACCTACTTGTGATTCCTTATCACGAATGCGTTTTTCAGCCTCGGCCATTTTCTTGTCCTTAGCTAAAATGACTTTTTCATGCTCTGCTTTTAGTTCTAAGAATTTCTCTTTGGCTTGAAAAATCTTATCCTTTTTAATTTGTTCCGCATCCTTTTCAGCCTCCTTTAAAATTGATTTAGCCTCTTTTTGAGCACTAACAAGGGCTGCCGCTCCTTTGCGTTTTTGAAGTAATATGGTAATCGCATAACCGGCTAATAAGCCCGCTACCGCACCAATTATCACATTTATCATTGAATCCATGGTCTTAGTTTATATTAATAAAAAACCCGCATTGAAGGTTTTGTACAAACTCCGTTAAGTACAAGTTTAGAGCTATCCTACTACTTGAAAATCTCGGACTCGCGAGCACGATCGTGCAATAGGTCATCACTCTTTAGAAATTAATCTTCGTTGAGTTTGTCAAAAAATAAACAATGCGGGTAATCTTACTCCGTTATCACTACTGATTCAATTCAGAATCAATGGTTTGTACAAGTAGATTTAGACGAGAAATACTGTCGTTGATTTGTTGTTGAAGACCTGATCGCTGATTTGAGGAATTAGCAAACTGTAAAGCGCACATGGCCAATACATCTTGCTTATCACTAACTGCGTAGCTCTTCTCGAACTCCTTTACCATTTGCTGCACGCTGTCAGCGGCCTGTCTTAGACCTTCTTCTTGCGAAGCAGCTATTGAAAGTGGATAAACCCGATCGGCAATAGATACTTTTATTTTTTGCTTTTCGCTCATCCCACTTTTTGTATTAATCAAGCGTGTCTATACACGACTGTATTTCTTTGACTAGACGATCAATTTTATTTTCTACGTCTGTTTTGTCTAAAGGATTACCCTGATCACTTGTACTTCTATTGACTTCTTGTAGTTTTTTCTGAGAAATTCCAAGGGCTTCTTCCTTAACAAGAAGCGTTCTTTTCAATTGCTCAATTTCTAACCTTAAAGCCTGATTTTCTGATCGCTGGTAGTTGAGTCGTTCAATTAACAGTTGAACTCTATCCTCAACCGCACCCAATGTTTCAAAAAAGGTATTCATAAAGTACAGGCGATTTTAACAAAGGTAATCAAGTATCGTTGGCAAAGCAATATTTAACTTTGATTGGATTTGTATTTTTTGATAATAACACCTTTATTCGTGAGTATGTCTCGGATTTTTTCAAGAATTCTTTTTAGTCTTATTTCAACTATCTGTATTTCAATATCTTATGCTCAGGATAGTTTACCTACAAAAACCGAGTTAAATTTAAAAGATCATCCGCCCTTAGATATTCCATTACGTTATTCAGGGACCTATGGTGAATTACGACCCAATCATTTTCATGCGGGGGTAGATCTAAAAACTCAAGGAAGAGAAGGATTTCCTGTATACGCGGTCGAAGATGGCTTTTTATCGCGAATTAAAGTAGATACGGGGAGTTATGGCAAAGTGATTTACCTAGATCATCCTGAATTAAATAAAACCACCGTTTACGCTCACCTCAATCGGTTTAGTCCGAAAATTCAAAGTTACATTAAGGGAGAACAGTACCTTCACCAAACCTATGAGATTCAACGTTATTTAAGAGCCGCTCAAATTCCCGTTAAAAAAGGAGAAATTATCGGTTACTCGGGGAATACGGGAAATTCGTTTGGGCCACACCTGCATTTTGAAGTACGCGATAGAGAATCAGAAGAACCGATAAATCCTCTTCAATTTGGCTTAGAAGCTGCAGACCATGACCCTCCAACTATTCAAGGATTTTACTTGTATGAGTCTGAAGAACCTCAAGTGGTAACTACCTTTGAAAATCGAACCATGATCGCTTTAAAGACCATTAAGGAACGAATTCATTACTCGGCAACAGATACCATTGACGTTCAGGGGTTTTACAGTTTTGGAATACAATCATTCGACCGGCTTGACCTATCTGCAAATAAGAATGGATGGTATCGATTAGAGCTAATGCGCAATGATAGTCTCATTTCTGAACTAACTATTGATCGATTCAATTTCACTGAAAACCCATTGATCAACAGAAGTATTGATTATCAATTCTATGAAACTTCAAATAATCGCGTACTCTTAACCACAAAAGAAACGAGTAATCCACTTGGATTTTTTAAAAACAGTCCATCATCCGAGCTGTTTAAGGCAGAGGTAGGTAAAATAGATGATTGGAAACTAACACTCAGTGATTACTCAGGAAACACCTCAAGTATTTATTGGACTACAAAAGGAGTTCGTGGCGTGAAGAAGATGACCATGCCTTTTGGTAATTCTACAATAAATCAACATGCGAATAATCAACTTTTAGAAGCTCAACTAATTGCAGTTGAGAATAGTATTTATAGCATTGAAGATCTAGACTTTCATTTATCTGGAGATACCCTATCTATTGGACCGAAGGATGTACTGGTTCGAAATCCATTACTACTAAAAATTATTGCAAAAGAAATCAAACAAAAGCCAAGCTGGCTCAGTTATGCCTTTTTGGGTCAAATGGGTAAAAAAGGAACCAACTTCATTCGCAAAGTCGAATCAGACACTCTTTCGATTACCCTTCGAAATACAGGGGACTTTCATTTCGCCTATGACTCGATTGCTCCAGTAGTTACCCCGAGAAACTTCAGCTCAGGTCAAGCGATTAACGGTTACCGCTATCTTGAAATAGAAGCAGAAGACAAGGAAACCGGAATTAAGAGTTTCGAAGGATATCTTGACGGACAATGGATTCTATTCGAACACGAACCTAAACAGAATCGTTTTACCTTTGACACGTCGGACATTTTATTAATACCAGGAGTTCACACCCTCGAATTTGAAGTTGAAGATCTCCTAGGAAATAAGGCTAAAAAAACGTTTAGTCTCACCATCAATTAATATGAAAAAATTGCTTTTAGGCTTCCTGCTTACCTTATGCACTATAAACCTTATTATTGGGCAGAAAAGCAGTTTCATACATCCTGATTTTAAAAGCATTACCGAATCCCACAAAGTAATCGCTGTAGTTCCTTTTGACATTGATTTAGATCTATCGCTATCTGAATTAAAACGCAGACAACTTTCTGAAGAAGAGGGAGCTAGTTTACAGAAAGAATTAACCTACTACATCGAGAGTCAAATTGACGCTTTGAATGTAACGATTCAACCTTACGAAGAAACCTTAGCTCATATGCGTTCTTCTGGTATTGACTATAGAAGCTCCCTTTTAATGGAGTCTAAGGACTTAGCCCGTAAACTAAAGGTCGATGCCGTCATTCGAGGAAGCCTATCTATCAGTGTTTTATTGTCAGAAGGAATAGAAAATCAGTTTTCTTGGATCGACTTATGGGTACTCTCTCCTTCCTTTGGTCGAATTACACTAAAGCTGGTCGACGGTCAATCATCAAAATTACTCTGGCGACACGAAAAGGTTATCGATCGAACTACAGGGAAAAATACTCGTGAACTGGTTGAGAAAATGATGAAACAAATCGCAAGAAATTTTCCCTACGCCAAATAACTAGCTAAAGTATCAATTACGTAATCCACCTCTTCTACGGTGTTGTAGATCGAGAAAGAAAAACGTAGAGAGGGAAAATTATCGGCGGCGATCGCACGAAGTACGTGAGAACCCGTATTACTTCCAGACTGACAAGCACTACCCTGTGAACAAGCAATACCTTTTAAATCTAAATGAAAAAGAAGTAAGGTTGCTTTATCACCGGTAATCGGAAGTCTTAAATTCACAAGGGTATAGGTACTGCGATCAAGATCACTACATCCTCCATTTAAAATTGCTTCTGAAAGACGCGACTTCACCCCGTCAATAAATCTCTTTTTTAGGGATAGAACATACTCTTTCTCCTCAGCCAAATTTTGATAAGCCAAAGTGAAGGCTGTCTCCATACCTAAAATATTGTGAACACTTTCAGTACCTGCTCGAAATCCCTTTTCCTGACCCCCTCCTACTATTAACGATTTGAGATGAACATCCGAGCGCATATACAAAAATCCGATCCCCTTAGGACCATGAAACTTATGTGCTGCAGCGCATATAAAATGTACCGGTATTTTGGATAAGTCCCACTGGTAATGTCCGACCGATTGAACCGTGTCCGAATGAAAAAGTGCTTGATGAGTTTTACATAGCTCAGCAACTTTCTCGACTTCTAATAAATTCCCGATTTCATTATTCACATGCATCAAGCTCACCAGAGTTTTGGGTGCACCTTCGCGAGAGAGTTTATTTTCTAAATCTTTGAGGTCTACGTAGCCTTGCTCATCGATATCGACTAATTCAAGTGCTATTCCATATTCCTCAGCCACCGCCTCTGCAGCGTGTAATACCGCGTGATGCTCAATCGATGAAGTGATGATTCGCTTTACTCCCAGATCTCTTACTGCGCAACGAAGAACCATATTATCGGCTTCTGTTCCACCAGAGGTGAAATAAATTTCACTTGGCTTTGCTCCTAAAGTGGTTGCTATTGATTTTCTAGCTTTTTCGATTAAGGCTTTTGCTGATCTTCCAAACGAATGGGTAGATGACGGATTGCCAAATTGTTCGCTAAGGGATTCAGAAATGGTAGTTACAACCTCGGGGCGTAGCGCTGTAGTTGCAGCATTATCAAAATAAACTGGAGTCATTTATCAAAGGTACGTTTTGATTCAAGAAAACAGACTTTAAATAGCCTGTTCAGAGTAGAATTTAATGCGATATAATCGAATTTCTTCTTCTTCAAAATCTTCTTCTAATTCAGCGATGGCATCCTCAAGACTATTAGAACTAGCCTCAATGAAATAATCATGAAGCTCTTCTTGAGAGTCATCATCTAACAATTCGTCAACCCAATAACCAATATCAAGCTTAGTTCCACTAAACACAATCTGTTCCATGGTTTGGAGTAGTTCTTCCTGAGTAATTCCTTTAGAAGAGGCAATATCGTCAAAAGCCAACTTTCGATCTACGCTTTGTATGATATAAAGCTTCAAACCCGAATTTGAGCCTGCAGATTTTACAACGAGTTCATCCGGTTTAATGATATCGTTTTCCTCCACATAATGGGCTATACAATTCACAAACGGCTGACCGTATCGTTTAGCCTTAGCATCTCCCACCCCGTGTATTTGGCCTAATTCTTCTAAAGTGGTTGGGTATTTGAGTGCCATATCTTCGAGTGAAGGGTCTTGAAGAATGATATAGGGAGGCACCCCATGCTTATCAGCTTCTTTTTTTCGGAGTGCTTTAAGCAAAGACAGTAATTGGTCGTCTGCCCCTCCACCTTTTGATTTCTCTTGATTAATTTCAGCTACTTCCTGATCGTAATCACGATCAAGGACCATTTGAAAACTCGATGGATTTTTAATGAAGGTATATCCCTTTTCGGTAATCTGCAGTATACCGTAGTTTTCTATCGATTTACGCAAATAGCCAGCGATAACTAGTTGTCTGACTAATGCGTGCCAAAAAAATGATTTATGGGCATGCCCACATCCAAAAAAGGGTTTCTCATCCGTTTTGTGAGAGCTGATCATCGCATTAGGTTTCCCCCTCAGTATTCGAACAATCTCCTTGCTTTTAAACTTTTCAGAAGTCTTCTGAACTACATCGAGCACGAGAGCAGCTTCTTCGCCTGCTTCAAAAAGTTCTTTGGGATTACGGGCATTATCATCCATATCCGCTCCTTCTCCGTTCACCTCGTCAAACTCTTCTCCGAAATAGTGAAGAATAAATTTTCTTCTCGAAAGCGAAGTTTCTGCGTAAGCAATAACGTCCTGTAATAATGCCTGACTAACCTCTTGCTCTGCCACAGGCTTACCAGAGCTGAATTTTTCTAACTTCTCAATATCCTTAGAGGAGTAAAAAGCAATACATATACCTTCACCACCATCTCTACCCGCCCTACCGGTTTCTTGATAATAGCTTTCTATACTCTTCGGCATATCGTAATGGATCACTAGCCTAACATCGGGTTTATCGATACCCATCCCGAAAGCTATGGTTGCAACAACAACATCCACATCCTCCATTAAGAATTGATCTTGATAATGTGCACGTGTTTTTGCATCAAAACCTGCATGATATGGAATTGCTTTGATCCCGTTCAGCTGCAGAATCTGTGCTAGTTCTTCAACCTTTTTACGGCTAAGGCAATAAATGATTACCGATTTATTCGGATGTTGAGCAATGAGCTTAACAATATCACTATTCACCTGGTCGGTTTTAGGTCGAACTTCGTAATATAAGTTGGGGCGATTGAAGGAAGATTTCAATAGAACCGCATCTTTCATTCCCAAATTCTTCATAATATCCTCCTGAACCTTAGGAGTAGCTGTAGCGGTAAGTGCAATCAAAGGTATTCCCGGCGACAATCGATCGATAATTGCTCGAATATTTCTGTATTCTGGTCTGAAATCATGACCCCATTCTGAAATACAATGCGCCTCATCAATAGCTACAAACGAAAGTGGTATCGACTTCAATAAATCAATATTGTGCTGCTTAGTCAACGACTCGGGAGCAACAAACAATAATTTCGTAACTCCTGATTTCAGATCATCGATAACCGTTTGAGTCTCGGTTTTAGTAAGCGAGGAGTTTAAAACGTGCGCTATTCCCGAAACAGCTGACTGACTTCTTATCGCATCCACCTGA
>Ga0255760_10005135_pt1 | contig 11231 bp, 10 predicted proteins | sample 071ome_25_FD_179960 | JGI IMG/M metagenome (GOLD analysis project Ga0255760, IMG submission 179960) | Coastal salt marsh microbial communities from the Groves Creek Marsh, Skidaway Island, Georgia - 071410BT metaG (version 2) | ecosystem: Environmental > Aquatic > Marine > Intertidal zone >... | reverse complement strand
GGGGGGGGTGAGGTTGTTGTCGGCTTTGGTAGTGATCATGATGGATTTGCGTTGCTTTTTGGATTGGGTTGTGGTCTGGTTTGGTCATATCTAATTCCAGTTCAACCACAAATAGACCGTTGCGTAGGTCTTCTTGAATCATGCCAAAGTGTCCCTGTCATATTTGTAATCAACCGTTGGAGTATCCCGAGGAACTTGCAGGGCAGCAGGTGGAGTGTCCTCATTGCGGGACGCAGACCAAGTTGCCGGTCATGTCCGATATCCTGGTGCGTATTCCTTCAGCGGTGGATGAGAGCATTCGTCAAAGTGCCGAGTCTCCTATCGCAAGTGTTGCACAGAAGGTGCTTTCCAATATGGGGAAAGTCGTCGTTGGGAAGGAAGAGACCATGGCGTTGGCCCTGACCGCATGTTTGGCCGATGGTCATGTTTTGTTTGAGGATGTGCCGGGTGTCGCCAAAACCATGTTGGCGCGTGCCATGGCGGTCAGTATGGGGTGTCCGTTCAAACGGATCCAGTGCACGCCTGATCTGTTGCCGAGTGATATTTCCGGTTCATCGGTTTTTAATCCAAAGACCACGGATTTCGAATTTCGTGCCGGCCCGCTATTCACACAGGTGTTGTTGGCGGATGAAATCAATCGGGCCACGCCGCGCGCCCAGTCTGCCTTGTTGGAGGCGATGGCGGAACGTAAGGTGACGGTGGATGGGAAAACGCATGCTTTGGAAGCGCCCTTCTTTTTGATTGCTACTCAAAATCCCATTGATCATGAGGGCACTTTTCCACTGCCGGAAGCGCAGTTGGATCGTTTTTTGATGCGCCTGCAGTTGGGGTATCCAGGGACCGATCTGGAGATTCAGATGCTTCAGAATAATCAGTTGCAACACCCTATTGAAACGCTGGAAGCCGTCACCGATTCCAGTGAGGTTCTGGAATGTCAGGCGGCTGTGCGAAATATCAAGGTGCATCCCAAGGTGGCGGGTTACATTGTGGACATCGTGGAAGCTTCCAGAAATCACGATGACATCCAACTCGGCGCCAGTCCCAGGGCATCTCTGGCCTTGTTTCGTTGTGCGCAATCTTATGCGGGGATTCACGGATATGATTTTGTGACACCTGACGATGTCAAATACCTGGCTCCTTTCATCATGATGCATCGTCTGCTGTTGAAGCCGGAAACCCGACTGAGGAAACGATCTGCCAAAGACATCATGCGCGATATCCTCAACTCCATTTCTGTGCCCCAAATTCGGACCGAAGACTTGAACGCATGAAGTGGATCGTTGGCACTCTCATCCTGCTGCTGATTGGTTTTGTCCTTCAGCTCAGTCTGCTGGTTTATTCCATGTATGTGTTGGGGGGGATTCTTTTTGTGACGAGAACCCTGTCTGCCATCTGGATCAAAGGCCTGCAATGTTCCCGTCACATGGGCCAGACGGAGGCGGAGATTGGGGACACCGTTAAAATATCCATTAAGCTGAAGAACATTCACCCCTTTACCATTCCCTGGGTTTTGTTTGAAGAAGAAGGTCCCAAAGATGACCTTACCAGCACACCGGTCAAGCTTCAGCTCAAGGGGCCGCGTCTGGGGATCGAACGTTTCAAGTCCGGGGCGATCAAGTTTTGGACCTATGAAGCGACCATGAAGGCTCGCGGGTACTATGTGTTTGGTCCGGCGCAGGTGGAAACGGGGGATGTGTTCGGATTGCATCGAAAGCACCGGACTTTTGGGAAGCGGGATGGAGTGTTGGTGCTTCCAAAGGTGTTGCCTATTCTTCGTAATGAGTGGGCTTCCAATCGGGCACTGGGAGAAACCCGGATCACGCATCGCTTGTTTGAAGACCCCGCAAGGTTTTCAGGGATTCGGCCCTATCAGGCGGGTGATCCGTTGAACCGCATTCATTGGCGTGCCACGGCGAGGGCAGGGGAATTGCAGACCCGCATGTTTGATCCGTCCTGTATTCAGGGAGCCACGCTGGTGGTTGATTTCCATGCATCCTCTTTTGGGGGAGGGAAGGATCATGCGGAAGCCGAGTTGTTGGTGACCACGACGGCGTCGTTGGCGCATGCGTTTGATGAGGCGGGTGAACAGATAGGTCTGGTGGCATTGGCGGGGAACAAGGCCGAGCGGATTCAGCAGGAAGACAGGGAGGCGTTGAAGCGATTGTATCGTCCGTGGTTTTCTTCACAACCTCGCGAGAAACGGCAACTCGAGCAATCCATCATCGTGCCCACCCGCAAAGGAGGAGGGCAATTACAAGTCATCAAGGAAGCGCTTGCCAAGATGGAGTTCGCCAGCGATGCGTTGTTCGATGAGTGGATCATTGAATACAAAAACTGGCTGCCGCGGGATGCCTCGGTCATAGTGCTGGCGCATGAACTGACTTCGTCTTTGATTCAGGGGATCGTGACACTCAAGGCATCCGGTTATCGGGTTTCCATGGTGCAGGTCAATTGGCAGAGTGAACTCAAACCCGACTGGGCTGCTCCAACCGAAGAACGCGCGGAGTTGGCTGCCACCGGGGTTCCGTGTTTCCATGTGAGACAGGAGGAAGACATCGCCTGGCTTGGTAGTAATTTGTTGATTTAAACCTCTGCGTCACTGCGTCTCTATCCCGCGAATGCGGGAGGGCGTGAGAATCTCTTTTCGGAAGCGTGCGAGGTTGGCTTCGGGTAATCTCAGGTCTCTGGTTCCGGGGGATGGGTTTTCTGTTGCCACATGTCCGTCGCAAAAGACGACGACCGCTCGTTCATCATGTCGAAAATGTCCGTTCGCGTAGGCGGCGGGGCCGTCGTTGATGTAGTAGAATTCTTCGACCATTGGATGATCCGGTGAGGCGGGTGCTTGAAAATCGTTGATCTGGGCGGCATCGGCAAACAGGGCGGTTCCCGAAGGATTGGGTAATTGTGGAATGATCACCCCTCCTTTTTGGTTGTTTGAAGATGGGGTTCCATTTGAGGCGAGATGGAGGTTGTAGCCGTAACCGAAGGAGGCTCCCAGTGCTTTGGGCTTGTAAAGTGGATCATGGAATCGAAAGGACGGGCAGATGCCAACAACCTTGCCGCCCAGATAAGGCCAGAGGACGCCTTTGCTGTGATCGATCTTCCGCTCACCTTCGCGACCTTTTCCGAGCCATCCAAACCAGTAGACCATGCCGTTGTCGATGAATTGCCCTGAATACGACCAGGCACGCTGATCCTGATCGTCCCAATACATTTGTCCCGCCAGTCCCAGTTGTTTTTGATTGGAAGTGCACTGGATCTGACGGGCTCGTTCTTTGGCGGACGTGAGTGCGGCGGTGAGCAGGGACGCAAGGATGCCGATGATGGCGATCACCACCATCAGCTCGATCAACGTGAATCCCTGCCTCTTACTCATGGTTTCGGATGGCTTCGGACGCGATAGAATCCGGCGGTTTGCTCCGGGCCCTGGTCCTTGATGGACAGGGTGCCAGTCGAATCAGATGAAGCGTAGCCTCGCGTTTCCCAGTCGATGAAATTGTCGGTGCTTTCCAGCCAGTATTCCCATCCTGCGCTTGCCTGAGTCATGACCGTGATGGACGTTTCAGTCCTCTCGATACCGTCAATGTTGAGCGAGGTATTGCGTCTAATGGATACGTTGTCCACCCAACCGTTGGCCAGGATGGATCCGTCCCATTCCGGTGATGGCTGTTGAGCGTCGCTGTAATTGATCAGGGCAAAAGCGTCCACGTTGATTTCGGTAAACTCTCCCGCCGGACCTCCGAAGACGGTTCCCAGGTTTGCGTCTTTGATGGGGCCGAAGGGGGATCCGTCTTCGGTCATGGTTGTTCGCAGGGTTTGATCATCGGCGGTGTAGTTCAGTTCCACTTCATAGACGGATCCGGTTTGCAATTCCAGAGGGAACGTGTTTTCCACGGACCATTGGTTGTCCTGGGAAATGAGACCTGATGAGATGGTGGCACCAAATCCGGAATCCGGATGATAGCTCCATTCCGCCAATCCTCGAGGTCCATATTCAGCGTGAATGCCCGACCCCCGGTAGAAATTGTCCCGGAAGGCTTCCCCGGTTTGGATCAAGCCGATGGCGAGGGGAAAGGTGAAACTCTTTTCAGGATCGATACCGAGTTCGATGTGATCGAGTTGAAGCGTGAATGAGACACTGAAATCCTCATGGCGGGAAATCCTGGAGCCAAACGGGAGGTAGAAGTAACTGTTGGGTTTTCGAGAATCCCAGGTGACTGAGAGGCGTTCATGCTTGGAATCCCAGGCAAACAAACTGGAATCACCGAAGGTGCGCCAGCCGGATGACTCCGTAGGGTTTGTTGAAAAGCCTTCTTCGTGGTGGTTTGAATAGCTGGTTGCTGCGGGGGCCACAATGGAGGCGGCATCCAGTTCGATTTTTCCGGAAGTGACTTCGATTTTCACATATCTTGCGGCAAAGTTTTCCGGGCTGCCCATGGCCCAGGCAAGATCGAATCCCGTTCCCCCTCCCGATCCCGCGTATCGGTCTCGGATGGTTTTGAGTCCTGCCTGATCGAAGTCAGTTTGATTGAGCAGCGGATCAACCGGGATGTGAAAATGTCCTGTTCCGTCTATCGGGAAATAATCATCGACTTTGGGGGTTTGTTCGGGATTGAGTTGATAGAACCTTGCGTTGTCCTCACTGACCCAAACAGAGACCTCTGCCTGATCGTTTCCGAAAAGAGAACCATCCGTTATGCCTCCACCCGAATAGTCGCCGTTGATGATGTTGAAGCCGGTATTGCCAAAGAGGATGAAATCCAGACCGTAAGGATTGTCAGGATGATTAAAAACAGGTGTGTCGAACGAAAGGATCACCGAACCTCCTTCACCGACTGACAGCAATTGTTCGGAGAGGTAGGGCGGTGAAAATGGATCAACAGGGCCCCCGAACGGTCCAGGGGTGGTGCGTGATGGTTCACCCAGCACGGCCAGAGTGTTGGTGTAGCCCAAGCCGGAAGCGAACTCCACGGCAAATCCAGTTCCGGGGGAGTATGCAATCACTTCTGTAGCATAAGAGGAGGCATTGGAACGGGTGAATGAACTGAGCGAACCCAAAGTGAACAAAAGTAAAATGAGAGACTTTGAATTGATGGGGATGTGATGATGTTTCATGGATACTGGTCTTTCTAATGATTCCTTTATGGAATGGATTTGGGTTGTTGAAGACCAGGTGGAGGGGACACAAAAAAACCTTCAGTCCCACCACATAGAGAATGAAGGTTGTCGAAAAACAACACGAACGCTACCCGATAACGCACTCGCGTTTCGGCTGGCCTCATCCTTCTCTTTGACGGAGAAGTGAGCCCTTTGGGGCCCGGACGAGAGCGAAACAACCGGTATCCTGACTTAGAGTTCCAAACCTTGTTTCCGCCTTCCCAGCATGTTGCCAGTGGCCTATTGGAAACTTGTCACCCTTCACAGTGGCGCAACCGTCCCCGAATCTCACGGGGTTCCCTGTCATTGATTCGCTTTCTTGAACCCGGTCACAACGACCGGGGATGTTTCAAAGAACGTGGCCGGATAGTAGATTGAGATCCAGCGGTGTCAAGCTATGGTGATCATCCCTCCGTTTTTTAAATCCGACTCCACCCCAGCTTTCCCGAGAAAGTCTTTCAGGCTTACGCCACAGCGGATTCCTTGACTGTCAGGTCGGGTTTGAGTCCGTAACTTGGAGCCACGTCATTGAATCGATCGCATACGTATGCTTCGAGTTTTTCCAGCCAGTTATCGTATTTGGGTTCCAGGCGTTCGATGACGTTGGGATTGATCTGGTGGAAATTCGGAGTTTGCGCCGCTACGCCTTTGAGGTGCTCCACCATGGAGTGGCAGACATGTGTGACATCGCTGATGCTGCTGCGAACGGTGTCCGGGTTGTGATGAAAGCTGATACCCACGACCATTTCGTGTGGTAGCCCCCAGTGTTGGGCGACGAGACCACCGACTTCGCCCTAGTGAACATTCAGGATCTCCATTTCCGCATCAGCCGTTTTTTGTCCCCCTGATTTGCACAAGGAGATGTACTCCTGCACATCCTCGTTCATGAAACGGGACATGACCACTTTGCCGACGTTGTAAAGGAGCGCTGACGTGGCACTCACCTGGGGGACAGGGGTGCGAAACATTCTGCCACATTGTTCCGCTGCCAGGGAAGCGATGACGGATTCCCGCCACAACTGTCCTTCCGTGTAGCCGTATGCTTCCAGGTTTGCAGCCATTAACTCTTGTCCGATGGTGCAGGAAAGTAAAAGGTTCAAGGTCTGGTATTCGCCGATGAAGGAGATGGCTTCTCCTACGTTGGTAATGCGCATGGCGCTTCCGACGTGTGCCGAATTGGCGGCCTTGAGTAGTTTGAGGGTCAGGGCCTGGTCGAATGCGATCAGGTTTGCCATTTCCTTGATCCCTGTGAACGGATCCAGAATCATGGAGCTCAGTTTGACAATGGTAGGATTGAGAGGCTCGAACTCGTTGGCTGCTGCGACGATGTCGTTGACATCGACAAGGCCGCTCATGGTGCCGGTGTAAGGGTGGGTGGGGTGGTCTAGTAGCATGTTACGACTTTCTTTAATTCAAGTTTCAGTTTCACCATTTTCTTCAGTGACCGACCTCGGAGTGCTATCCCTCCCTCCGTGTCGCTTCTGAAGGCTCCTGCATTGGGAAATTCCCTTTTCCCGTTATCAGGTATCCTTCTTATCGTGAAGTCTGTGACTGATATCAAGCCCTACAACCTGATTTGGGGTGGTTTTGACATTTACCTGACAAGCAGTGAGTTCCAGTGGTGATGCTGTCATGGCGCGCATGGATTTTCGCAGCAAGAAAGAAGTTGGAATGAATGCAGTCCCGGTTCACCGCCCCATGAGTTGGATCTGCGGGCGCGGTTATCTGTGTCGGTGAAATAAAAAAAGCCCGCTGCGTAAACAGCGGGCTTTTGGAAAATGATTATGGGTCAAGTCGAGCTTAAAACTGGCTGCGAATCCACTGCTCGGTGATGTTGTCCTTACGCTGTGTGCGCAGTGACCACCAGAGAGCATCAGCATCCGCCTTACAGTAGGCACGAATGGCGCCAAGGCTTCCGGTGCCAGCGGGTGTGATGACGAAAGGAGCCGTGGAAAGACCGCCTGTCCAGCGGTGGACTTCGGAGTGTCCGTCTGCAAAGGCGATACCAGCAGCACCATTGTGATAGTTGGCGGGCACGTCCACCCAGCCGTTACCACCGGGTTCGTAGGTGAAGTTACCCACATCGTTGATGCTGTCAGGATGCTCGTCCATGTAAACCCAGGTTTCGGAAGGGCCAGGGTTGGTCAGACCTGAAGTCTTTGCTGTGTAACGAGGAAATGCGGCGGTATCCCAAGCATTGGAATCGTCGCCTACACGGATGTTACCGGAGATACTGCGAACACGCTCGGTGTAACCGGCGCGGCGTTGGGCGGCACTCAGGAAGTGATCGGAAGGGCACTTGAAAATGTTTTTAGCGCCGGAGAAGTAAGAAGCCAGTTTGGAGTATCTTGGATCCAACAGGTATTGGACGTTGGTGTTGGCTTCGTAAACGGTCCAGGTCATGGAACCGGTCACCCAGGAACCCTGGTTGATTTCACTTCCACCCCCGTGACGGGTTTTTGGAAAGCTTTCTTCATTGTCGCCCGTATACATGTGACAGGCGAGCATGAGCTGCTTGGTGTTGTTCATGCAGAGAATGCCCTTGGCCTTGTCCTTGGCTTTGCTAAGGGCGGGTAGGAGCATGCCTGCGAGAATCGCGATAATGGCAATAACAACGAGCAGCTCGATCAGTGTAAAACCACTTCGAACCGTCTTGCTTCGGTTTGCTTGTGTGTACGCTAATTTCATATTTTTTATTCTTGATTGAAAATCAGTCCTCAATGGGTTCGTCGGAGGTTTATACCGAATGCCCAAGGTGGTGGCAAGTATCTAATTTAAGCAGCAGCTTATTGAAAAACAGCTTATTGTTATTAGAGGACGGGTTTTCGCGCCACAATCCACATATGCGAGGAAAGAAGGTTCTCAGCGAGAAAGTCTTGGAATTTTTCACCCAGTTGATCCCATTCGTCAATCAACACCCGTTTGAGAAACGGATGACCCTCCAGGCTGAATTTTCCTGCCATGGTTTTTTTACGGACAATATCCGCATCCAGTCGGCCTTGGGTAAGTAACTCAATGACTTCCAGTTGCTTGGATTCGAAAAGGAGCTTTAGGGATTTTGGGTTGAAGAGGTTCAGGTGTTCAGGTGTGACCGTGTCCGCAACGGTTCTCAGAAGGTTGACATCGAATCCTCTGGCATTCGGGCACGTGACAACGAGCATGCCGCCCGGGGCCAGGAGGCGTGAACAGTGCTCCAGGTAGGTTTTGGGTGAAAACAGGTGCTCCAATACTTCAAAGGACACAATAAGTCCCGCATTTCCCTGCTCAACTGGAACCGATTCGACCGGTTGTCTCAGGACCTTCAATCCTCGTTTTTCGCAACTATCTGCTGATGAAGGGGTAGGTTCGATGGCGACGATTTCATCAAAGGAACCGGTTTGCTGCATCATTTCGCAGAACTGGCCGGTTCCGGCGCCCACTTCGATCATGCGCCGTTTCGGAATGCCATGTTGTTCCACAAAGTCAAGGATGCGGTCTACACGCGGTTTTACGATTCGATCTCGACGCGCATCCTCGGAGGATGGGTAGATGTACTCATTCCAGTAAGCGTAGTATGTCGCTTCCCGGTAATACCGCGCCAATCTTTCCGGTGTGGGGCGCGGCGATCCATAGACCGTTTCGCATTGATGGCACTCCAGGAAGGACATGCCCCGCTTGGTGCCGTAGGAGTCGGCTTCCACATGACCACAGGCCGGACATGTGACGGAAATGAACTCGTCCTTGTCCTGCATCAACCGTTTGGTGTCTTCCTCCAACAATTCGAAGGATCGAGCCATTAGATGGTCGGGGCGGATGGCGTTTTCGTTCAGGGTGGATGATTTGTTCATGGTGTCTTTAGGCAATATTCAATGTTTCTTCGGCGCATCCGCAACGGTTTCCCAAATCACTACGGCAACCGCTTGAGGAATTGGGATGCTTGTATTTTTCCTGTTGAGCTTCAGTCAGATGGACCGGACCGTATGCCGAACGTCCACCCCAAATATTTTCTTTCACCCACTGATCATCTTCAATGAACCAGACCCGGGGATCTCTGAAGGTGTCGGCTGTTTGGTCGAATTCCGACTCGCACATCCCCACGTAATCCAACCAGCGTGCGAGGTCTTTACGGGGTTTGACATGATCGTATTTACGGACCATCTCGATGCCTTCATCGCGGGTTAATGAACCTTCGCGAATGTCATGGCAGGAATGGTCGGAGCCTCTTCCGTAGCCGAATTTGATGAATTTCAGGTAATCATGGATGCCGATATCATGCATGTCATCAAGACTCGAGAAACGGCGATAAGTTCGTTCTAGTGGTTCCTGGCAGGGCGTCCAGCCATATTCGTCCATGACGAGTTTGACGTGTGAGTTGGAGTCCCATCTCACAAAATTGCTGGTGTAGATTCCGCGGACACCCACATCGTCCAATTCCTCATCGCTGGGATATTGAGCCCACTTGAGGTCTTTGGCGGTCAGGCCTTCTTTGAGTTCCGGTTTTCCAAGGCGCTCCAGCCCTTCATCGGTGAAATCATGCCAGTCGTATCCTCTCATGGCATGTTCCAGCCGGAACTTGGCGGTGAACTCGATGAAGTCGTTGTAGGAATACATACCCGCAAGATCCATATAGCCCTGTTCGCCCCACAGGATCAACGGAATGTTGTATCGCACCGCAATCTGGATCGGAACCGTGAAGATGCCACAATGACTGTGCCAGTTCATGTCTCCCTGCAGGCGAAATCCGAGCCGGTTCATTTTTACCAGCATGTCGCGGTCGGGGCGCAGGATCAGGTGGTCGCATTTGAACACATCCCGCATGCGTTGGAGGTTTTCTTCCCCCTCCTTCATGAAATTGTTTGCGTGATAGGTGACGAGCAGCGGTTTGAGTCCCAATACTTTTGTTGCCAGGTGTACCTGAAAGTAACTGTCCTTGCCGCCGCTCACCGGGATGAGGATGTCGTAGTCTTCATCCGATCCGTATTCGTGAGCGATGCGCTGGAACATGGTCATTCGTTCGTCCCAGTTGATGGCCGATCTCTGGTCGGAGACCCTGCAACCGGAACAGACTCCATGCTCGTCAAATGCGAGAGGCATGGCGGATGCGGATGGATAAACACAGCGAGTACAATATTTCATGCTAGTATGGGTTGTTGATGTAAATGGGTGGGTGCCGTTTGCCGTCTTGGTCTGGGTTGACGTCGGCGTTTTGGTTTGGAAGTTGTCGTGAACGGGAGGCGCACATTGATGCCTGCTTCGTGAAGCGCACGTTTGCCCTGACGATCAGTCAGTTCTTTAAAGTGCCAGATGTTGGCCGCGGCTACGGATGATGCGCCTGCTTGTATGCCGGCGGCGTAGTCGGTGAATTGACCGACGCCACTGCAGGCAATAACCGGAATGTTCACCGCGCGCGCCACTTTTTGAATCAGCTCCGTGTCGTATCCGTTGCCTTTGCCGTCGCGTTCGATCCGTTGAATGAGAATTTCCCCGGCTCCCAGTTTCTCGGCCTGTTGAGCCCATTGAACGGGATCCAGTCCGGTGGGTTCCTGGCTGCATGCGATGGACACCTGCTCGCGTCCATTCACTACTTTCACATCCATGCCGAGCACGACTGCCTGGCGTCCGAATACCAAAGCCGCTTTTTCAAGGATGGACGGGGTGCGGACAGCCTGGGTGTTGATGATCACCTTGTCGGCTCCTCTGAGGAATCGTTCCCGCATATCTTCGATCGAGCGGATACGTCCTCCGCAGGTCAGTGGCATGAAGCAGGTGCGGGAGAGGGTTTCCAGTATATCCAGAAAGTTTGTCGAGTTGCGATGCTTCAGGTCATCCCTTCTGAGATCGTGTTCACCTTCCCGGGTAATGTCGAGGTAGACCAATTCGTCAACGTTCCATTGATTGAACCGGGCGACTTCGTTGTAGGGATTGCCAATGATCTGGTGTGTTTGGAAATCCTCGCTGCGCACGAGCAGTCCGTTCTTCAGGAGCAATACGGGGATGAGGCGGGCTTTAACACTCATGGCGGGCGGATACCAGATGGTTGAAATTGCGAATCACCGCCAGGCCGGCTCCCTGGCTTTTTTCGGGATGAAACTGTG
>Ga0255760_10005111_pt1 | contig 11253 bp, 17 predicted proteins | sample 071ome_25_FD_179960 | JGI IMG/M metagenome (GOLD analysis project Ga0255760, IMG submission 179960) | Coastal salt marsh microbial communities from the Groves Creek Marsh, Skidaway Island, Georgia - 071410BT metaG (version 2) | ecosystem: Environmental > Aquatic > Marine > Intertidal zone >... | reverse complement strand
TGGCGTAATCTCATCGCTGATGAAATTAAAGCCGAACACGACAAGGTAAAGAAATATTACCAAAAAAAGGGTATGAATACAGGTGGCATGTCCCCTGAAGAACACACTCGTCTTAATATCTTTTTATTATGTGAATCTATTTCACGAACAATGAAAAATTCACAGGATGCACCAAGGGAAGAAATTATTTCTACCCCCGAACCTGCAGAACAACCTGTTAAGGAAGAAGATATCAATGACTTTATAGAAGAACAAATGAGTCTAGACGATATAATCATTAAAGATGTTGTACCAGATCTTGTACCAGAAGTTGTACCAGATCCCGTGCCAGATTCCATGCCAGACCCCATACAAAGCCTTGTCAAAGATACCCCCTATCAAAATGAATTTGGAGAAATCCTGTAAGGAATTTGGAGAAATATTATGAAAGAATTGAATGGAGTGAAATCATGAAAGAAATAAACTACACATGTGCACATATGGACTTTAACAAGTCCTATGGATGTGCGAAATGTGAAGAGGAAAGAAAGATGGAGATGGATAATAAGATGATGGGTACTAATTTTACCGCCGCCGCGAAAACGATGCGTAAAGGATGAATAACTAAATGGATACTTTTGAGCCATTAGAGTTTAAAAATTATCAAAGGCAGAAATTAGATCAGGTCAAGCTTATTAACATTAAACCTGGCAAAGAGAATTATCATGTCAAGATTGTGAAAGATGTGTTGCATTCTATGTACCCCCATCCTAATGACAAGGATGACTACAATTACGATGCTTTTATGGAAAAGGCTGTAAAGAAGTTTCAACAAGATATTGATGCCCCGATTACGGGTAGGCTTACTGATGCCGAATTAAGAATGCTTGCAGAAAAATCGGGTATGTTTAGAGTTGCCTAAACTCTGTGTGCCAACCATTCTTGTGTTGTAATAGGAAATGCCTGTTGTACCTCTATAAATACTGCATCTGCATAAGCCTGAATCTCAGACTGTGCTTCTGAGTGCATTCGTAATGATATAAAGTGAAGAAGTGAGTTAAGGCTTGCTGTCCACCGCCACCTAACGTACATGGCGTAGGCAGGAAGAAGAAGCCGTGCCTGCTCTGGAGCAACACCATCCATCATTGCCTCTCTATAAAGGTCGTGAGCCTCCTGGACAAGCTTTTGCATTCTTCTGGTATATTTTGCACCAAGAAAGTCTTCTACGGGTTCTCCGCTGCCCTGCTTGCGATTTTCAGGCGAACTTCTCCATTGATTAACGCCAGGGATGTAAAACTCTTCATTTTCTGTGACATACCTACGAGAGGACTCATTCCACCCCATTTGATCGTCAAGGTGAGTAGAGGCAACAGCGTGCTTGTACCATTGTCTAGCAATCATCAACGGTGCATAGACTTCAAATGTCATGGCACAATGTCGTAATACTGAATCATGCTTGTGCTTGACAAGAAAACCAATAAGCTTTTGATCTCTACTATCTAACTCTTGAATTTCTTTGTCAAAAGAGGCACGGGCAGCATTAACAACATCTAAATCACTACCCATGGTGTTTACTGTGCGAACATATCCATGATCTAATACTTTTTTCATTACTACCTTTCTGTTGTGGAGCCGCAGGGAGTTGCACCCTGGTCTTTCGTTTTCCCTCTATCTTAGATATACAACCATATTAATTTGCTTGTAGCAATTTTGGTTTCCGACCTGCAATTGCTGGATTATCCAACCTAGACTTCTGTTCCCACCTGTCTAGAAGGCGGCACTTCTGCGACTTGTTTATACAGCTAGTGCGTAGGCGTTTTGTGTTTTGCCGTTTATATTTAGCTAGTTGCCAAGATAGTCTTCCAACGAAATCGAATCTAATTCGGCCCCGTCATTTACCATTATACATTCTTCTTATGGCAGGTGCAACCACATTTTCCAAAAGAGAAACTGTACCTACAATCACTATGATGCCCAGTAGAACACCATCCTGAGGGGGTAGTAAGTTGTCTTTCAGGCGTTGGAATCGGCCAATCATCTTCTACCTTTCTTTTCTTTTTAGGCATATGCGCCCTTGGCAGGAGTCGAACCTGCGACCAACGGATTAGAAGTCCGACGCTCTATCCTCTGAGCTACAAGGGCAAATATCATTATATAGTCTCAGCAATATCTTGAGCAACCTGTAACTTCATTCGTGTTGTACCAAGGTTACGAGATGCAACATGAAGCGTGTCTTGAAGAAACGAATCAGATACTGCTAAAGACATAGCATTGTCAATATGATTGTATATTTCTTCAAGCTTTTCTAAAGCGGTAATGATTTCGTACTGTATTTCTTTCTTATCCATCCCCTACTTCTTTCTACTATCGGTGGAATAAAATCCTTTACCCTTGAATTGTACTCCAACAGCATTGTATATTTTATTAAAATGTATGCTATCGCATATGGGGCACTTTGTCAAGTTATTTTCAGTTATAGATTGATATATTTCTTGTACCCCGCATTTATTGCAGGAATATGTGTATGTTGGCATATTTCCTCCTTATGCAAACATCAGCTTCCCAAGCGAGCGACTGACCAGAATCGAACTGGCACTATCTGCTTGGAAGGCAGAGGCACTACCATTATGCAACAGTCGCATGGACGATGAGAGATTTGAACTCCCGACATTCTGGGTGTAAACCAGACACTCTACCAACTGAGTTAATCGTCCGAGCCTCAAAACAGATTTGAACTGTTGACCGCTCGCTTACAAGGCGAGTGCTCTACCCCTGAGCTATTGAGGCGTATTAATTTATAAAAGAACGGGGAGGCAGCGGGGATGGGTGTGGTGGGTGGAGTCGCTGCCTCCCCTGGCTGATCAGGTAGGATTCGAACCTACAACCCTTCGGTTAACAGCCGAATGCTCTGCCATTGAGCTACTGATCAAGGTCTTTCGACCTTATGCACTTGACTGGGATTTTTCGTTTATATAATCTCTTTCGTCTACAATCTCGTATGCCCAATTGTACAGCATTTCTTCGTGCTTTGTAAAGTGGTGTCCACAAAAATATAATTCACCATTTACACCTTTGGCAATAACAAAAGCCTGTGCATTGCAACGATCACATCGGTCTGATATCTTTAGTTGTTGCACCTTTTGTTCTTCCATCGTTACCATAGATTCCCATCCTTTCATAAAACAACGGCTTATAGTATATATTTTACCATCGTTGCATAACATAGTCAATATATTTAACAATGTGATAAAATAGTTATAAATCTTCTGGGGAGAATTGACAACTGAATATGGATACGCCGCAAATAGACGATCTGGTAATAATGTTAGGCCAAATATCTGCCGCAATCATTGCAATCTCAGGCGTTGGGGCCATTGCATATAAATTATTCTTTAAAAAAATGGCAGATAAGTTAGAAAAAATAAATCAAGAACTTCATCCTAATGGTGGGTCTTCTATGAGAGATGCTATCAATAGAATTGAGAAAGCTCAAGAAGAAATTAAAGATGATGCTAAGAACATCAGGGAAAAAGTAGACGACCATATTCAATGGCACCTTGATAACTAATGTTATAATTTAATTAGAAATATAAATAGGAGTGCCGTTAAATGACCCCAGGCAAAGTTAATTTTACATGCCCCCAAGGTAGCACATTTTCACGCACACTTACCTATAAAGTAAATGATACACCTGTAGACCTTACTGGATATTCAGCTAGATTGCAGGTTCGTGAATATCACTATTCTGATGATTTTATTACAAGTCTTACTGATGTTTCAGGAATTACCCTTGGTGGAAGTGCAGGAACAATAACTGTTTTAATGGCTGCAAGTGCAACACAAGAATTTGTACCAGGCAGTTATGTTTATGATTTAGAACTCGTTGCTGGAGGCACAGTTACGCGACTCATTGAGGGCAAATTTAGTGTTACTCCAGAGGTGACGAGGTAATGGCAGATGTTACTGTAGAAATTATAGAAAATCCAGTATCTATTACTACTGTTGACGATAATGTTACTGTAAATGTTACTGAAGAAGTAACCTCTATTGAAATTGGAAATTCTGGACCACAGGGACCACAGGGTGAACAGGGAATTCAGGGTGAACAGGGAATTCAGGGTGAGGCAGCAACTATTGCTGTAGGTACAGTAACTGCTAGTGATCCAGGGTCTTCACCGTCTATTACAAATTCTGGAACTTCTGGAGATGCTGTATTTAATTTTGTTCTTCCCCGTGGCGAACAAGGACCACAGGGAGATCCAGGAGAGGTTCAATTGTCGGACCTTTCTTATATTCACAATCAAACAACACCTTCTACTACATGGACAATATCTCATGGTCTAGGATTTGTTCCAAATATTACTGTAGTAGATAGTGCAGGTACAGTTGTTGAGGGGTCATACAACTATCCAAGTGCAAGTGTTGTTGTACTAAGCTTTTCAGGGGCTTTCTCTGGAAAGGCGTATTTATCATGAAAGGAAGGGATAGATAATGGCAAGAAATTTTCTTACGCCTATTGATCTGAATAAATTAGAACTGCAAAATGCAGCTATTCAGAATCTTGGAATAGATCCAGGAAGCCCCGCTACAGGCCAAATTTACTACAATACTAATGATTCAAAACTAAAGGTTTATAACGGATCTTCCTGGACTACAGTCGGGAATACACAAGAAGAAATTGAAGACTACATTGATGGCCTAATCACTGCTGGTGGTGGAATCTCTGTTGACTATGATGATGATGGAAATTCACTCACCATTGCAAACACAGGTGTCACAAGCCTAACGGGAACAGCAAATGAAGTAACTGTATCTGCTTCGGCTGGTGCAGTAACTGTTGGTTTGCCCAGCACAGTAGCAGTAGATATTTCAGGAACAGCAGCAAGCGCAACATATGCCGTAACTGCTGGAACAGCAAATGCAGTAGCAGCTGATTCTGTTGCACTAGGAACAGATACAACAGGAGATTATGTTGCTGATGTAACTGCTGGAACAGGAATCTCTGTTGCTGGAACTGGTGAGGGGGCATCTGTTACAGTAACAAACACAGGCGTTACATCTCTTACGGGCACTACTAATGAAGTTACAGTATCAGCGTCTGCAGGTGCAGTAACACTTGGTTTGCCAACAGATGTGACTATTGCTGGTGATCTTACTGTTAGTGGTGATCTCACCATTAGTGGTTCTGCTACATATGTCAATACAGAAATTATTGAACTAGATGACAATACCATTATTCTTAATGCTAACGCTACGACAGCATCTGAAAATGCTGGCATTGAGGTAGAAAGAGGAACGGTAGAAAGCAATGTTTCTCTTCTTTGGAATGAAACTAGCGACACATGGACGTTGACAAACGATGCAACAAATTATCACAGCATTACTCGCAAGCATTCAGAAAATGTTGGAAATAACAGCGACACCGTTTTTGCCGTAGATCATAATCTTGGAACAAGAGATGTAAATGTTCAAGTTTATGATAATTCTACATACGATACAGTTGAGGTTGATGTTGTAAGAACCAGCACAACTAGGGTAACAGTAACATTTGCTAGCGCACCAGCTAGCAACGCTTACCGAGTTGTAGTGGTAGGATAATATTTACGGTGGGGGCTTCGGCCCCCACCTAGAAAGGGGTAGGCATGGCTAGAAGAGTTTTAACAGATCTTACAGTAAGCGGAGATCTAACCGTTGATGGCTATTTAGATTATAGTGATTTAAACACAACAACCAGTTCATCTTCTGTTCCAGACTATTCAGATTTAAAAGTTAACCCCGTCGGATACATCCTTATTAATGTTGGCGGTACAGAGTACAAAGTACCATATTACAACACCTAGGCCGCATGATATAATTTAATTATGGCTTTTCCTGCAACATATAACTTTTTATATTATCGTGGAGATACGCTTGAGTTCGTAGTACAACCTAAAAATGCCGACGGAACAGCCTTTGATCTTACACCTTATGTGTCTGCAAGTGCTACATTTACTGTTGCTTCTAGATCTAGTGGAACAGATACATTTGTTTTTAATGGTGACGTTACTATAAACTCAGGCGAATCTTACATTACCTGTTCCATAACTCCCACAAATGGTGCAAATTTGGCACAGGGAACATCATATGTCTATGACGTAGAAATAAAAAACGATGACAATGTATTTACTTTGCTTGCAGGAACTATCACCGTCACTAATGATATTAGTGGTAGAGTGACATGAGCATAGAAGTATTATTAAATAATAGCGATATAAGCGTTATAGGACCACCTGATACAGTTGAATTACAGTTAGACGTTGGTGGAAAGGGAACACGAGGAAGTCAAATATTTAGTGGATTTGATGATCCAAACACTACCCCACCAGATGAAACTGTTCTGCCAAACGACATATTTATTAGAGAGAGCCAGGGGCAAACTGAGGGCTATATTTATCAATACCTGTCTGATGGTGCAGGGGGATTTCAATGGGAAAAGATTGGCTCTTTAAAGCCATCAATTTATAGTGAGGTTGTATCATTAGGAGCAAGTGCTGGAAACCTTAGTGCAAGTGCTGGAATATATACATATCAGATTTCGTTATCTGAAGCATTTACGGAATATAGTGCAACATCTATTTCTGCAGATAATCTACACGTTCAAATATCTACAGAGTTTAATGATGCCCCTGTTGTAACTAGTGTAAAAACAAAGAGTGTTGATAGCCTGTCTAATGTTATTGATGTGGATTTTTATTCAATTTATTACAATTCTGCATCTACACAATGGATAGACCTTACCGATACATCGGCTAAGCATCATGTTACGCTATCACTGCTAGCTTGATGATATAATAAAGGTGGAGAAAAAATGGCACAAAACATATCAGACACCAATAGCTTTACTACCAACTACGACGTGGGAGTTCCAGAGCAAACGGATTCCGCCAACATTGTCCAAGCCTTTACAGAATATCATTATGGTGCAGACTACGCTGGCACAGGATCTGTTGGAGGCATGGAAAAACACCTCTCAGACATTTCTTCTGATATCACAACACATGCTTCTGCATCTACAGGAGTTCATGGGGTATCGGGTAGCGTTGTAGGAACATCTTCTACTCAAACTCTTACCAATAAAACAATAAATATCTCAAACAATACTTTAACAGGTGTTGCCCCATTATACATAGACATAAATTCTCAATCTTCTTCGTATGTTCTTGTCTTATCAGATGTTGGAAAGCAAATAGAGATGGACGTGGCTACAGCCAACACCATCACTGTACCCACAAACGCATCCGTAGCGTATCCGACTGGAACCGTCATTGTTGTAGTACAGGTAGGTGCGGGACAGACAACAATTACTCCCGCAGGTGGTGTCACCGTAAATGGTACCCCAGGTCTAAAATTAAGAACTCAGTGGTCTGTTGCAACTATTACAAAGAGGGGTACGGACACCTGGCTAGCAGCGGGTGATCTAAGTGCCTAATTTAGCAACATTAGTTTCTGCGGCAGCAGGGGCAGGCAGGTTTGTTCCAGACAAGCCAGAACTAGACCATGACACCACTTCTGGACAGTTCATAATTACAAATTACGATTCAAGGCTAACTTACGTCATAAGCTCCGGTACAAGAAGCAACGACATTATAACCCTTGGAACGTCTGGAACGGTATCTTGTGATGTTCTTGCATATTCTCCCAAGGGGGTTGTCGGTTCTTCTACCGCTAATTGCGAGCGCAGAAGCTATACTTATTACACATATCAATGTGGAACAACCCCTGGTAACTGTAGCTATTTGCCGAATTGTGCTGATTGTGGGAACTGTGCAGGATGTACTAGCTGTGCTAATCCAAGCGGCGGCCTTTGTATTTTTTGCACAGGCGGAGATCCAATTTATTGCACAGCAAAGAACGCAACACCAGCAGGGTTTACTGATAGTTATAATGAATGGTGGAAGGTATCATGAAAATAGAAGACGAAGACCCAATTCCATTTACACTGGATGGTGTTTCAGGAGTATACTCCATTAAGTCATTGGTAGGAGATGGAGAAACCTGCTCTGACGAAGAGTATGAAAAAAGAATAGATATTTGCAGATCGTGTGATAAGTTCTTAGGAGAAGAGCTTTGTGCCGAAGGCAATTTTCTTTCTAGAGTAAATTGTAGAATGAGTGGGGCATCTTGCCCCCTCAACAAGTGGTAGCGATATTGTTATGGCATTAACCCGTCTTATTATTGCAAAATAAAGAATGAATTGCTATAATCCTTTCATGGAAAATAAAGAAACAAAAAAGGGCACGACTACCGAAGAAATGACAGATGAAGAGCATAGAAATGTCATCCCTACTGACCTGTTAAAAAGCAAAAATTATACAGAGAAGGAAATTAGGGACAGCAGATATGAAGTCTGCCTTGGCTGCCCAAGTCTTTTTAAACCTACGCGAACATGTAAAGAATGTGGATGCTTTATGTCATTAAAAACATGGCTAAAAGATGCTACCTGCCCACTTGGAAAGTGGTAGGAAGTAGTGTATACTATTGCCTAGTTTGGAGGTGCAAATTGGATAGCAAGTATGTAAACCTAGCAAAGTCTTATATCAAGGTCTTTGTTTCTGTAGTTCTTGGCATGTTTCTTGCCGACGGTGCAGATCTATTTTCAGTAGATGCAGCAGATCTTAGGACATGGCTGGCGGCTGGTCTAGCGTCTGTCATTCCATTAGTTCTTACGGCATTAGACCCATCAGATCATAGATGGGGCAAGAACGCAGAATAATCTCAACACCTTTTTTAACTAGTCCCCGCCATGTGCGGGGACTAGCTTATTCAATAATGATATAATAAAAATGGTGAAAAATTAATGGCGAAAACTACAACCAATTACGCATTCCCTTATCCAGAAGACGCAGATCCAGTAGACGTTGCTGGGGATATTCAAGCTTTAGCAGAGGATATTGATACAAATCTCGGGGAAATCATTGCCGATACTGTCGGCACAATGGTCACAAGTAATACTGAAAATGGTATAACTGTTGAGTACGATGACAATGACAACACCCTTGATTTTGATGTAGCTGACTTTGATGTTATATTATCTGGCGATGTTTCAGGTAGTGCAACAGTAACAAATCTTGCTAGCATAAATATTTCTGCATCTGTTGCTGATAACTCACACAATCACATTGCATCAAATATTACAGATTTTGAATCTGCTGTAGAAGCAGTAACAGAGTCTTTTGTAACTATTGATTTACCATCAGGAACTGATCCAGTAGCAACTATTTATAACGATACTCTAACTATTTCAGAAAGCAATGGCATATTAGTATCTGGTTCTGGATCTAATACTGTTGATATTTCTACTAATGCTACTCCATTAAATACCGCCTCCGCTCTGGTTTCTAGAGACTCTGAAAGAACCTTTGATATTACTGCAGTAGACTTTGATACTTCTGCTAGTGCAACAACACAGGTCGGCAGATTGGCATGGGAGGATGGTGAAGGAACACTTAAAGTAAACCTGAAGGGCGGCAATGTAGATCTTGATATTGGTCAAGAAAATGTTGTTCTTTGTTATAACGGATCTGGATCTGCAATGTCCATTGGAGATGTTGTTTATATTCAGGGGGCACAGGGACAAAGACCAGATATCACACTAGCATCTGCGTCATCAGAAAGTTCATCAAACAAGACTTTAGGTATTGTCGCAGAAGCAATCGGTGCTGGAAATGAAGGCTTTGTAACAACCTTTGGTGTAGTCAAGAATGTCAATACCTTTGGAATTACTGAGGGTGCTGCATTATGGCTTTCAGCAACTGCCGGAGAGTTTACTGAGACTCCTCCAGAAACACCAGATCATCTTGTGTTTGTTGGTTACTGCCTTAAGGCTAGCTCAGGTGCTGGAAGAATTTTTGTAGAACCACAAAATGGATATGAAATTGAAGAGCTTCATAATGTCTTAATAACAACTCCTGCCGATGGAGATGCTTTAATATATAATTCTGCATCTTCTATTTGGATAAATGAAGACTTTGATGAACGAGCACAAGATGCCGCCGCATCTATGATTACGGGCGGAAGTCATACAAATATTACTGTTACATATAACGACGGTACAAATACATTAGACTTAACTGGATCTGCTACTGTAACAGATGAACAGGTTCAAGATGCTATTGCACCACTCTTTACACATGCATTTCATACAAATATTACTGCTACCTATGATGATGCAAATGATCGAATAGTTCTTGTTGGTTCTGCCGCTGGAGGAGGCGGTAGTGCCATATCAACAGACGTAGCACTATCTAACTCTTGGTGGCTAGGGGTATAATAGAAAAATGGGCTTAAGAAGACTAGGAATAGAGAATCCAAATGCTACAACTGATACAACTTTATATGTCGCAACTTCTCAAACTCTAGTTTCTGTTATTGCAACAAACAAATCTACAACAACTCCTGCAGATATTCGGGTGTGGGTAGAGCCAAGCGGTAGTGCAAGTGCGTCAGAATATGCATACATTGCTTACGATTTATCAGTAGATCAATCAAACTCTTTTGAAACATTTAGATTTGCTGTTAATCAAAACGATACCATTAAGGTGAGATCTTCTCAAAATGACACATCTTTTGCTGCCTATGGTCTAATTCAGTACGATGTAAATTTAGGGGTAGGAATTAGTTCATACTCTGCTTCTGCTCCTTCAGATGCCGTTGAGGGCCTTTTATGGGTAGACTCATCAGCTAATGACGTACTCAAAGTTTACAATGGATCTTCATGGTCTGTTGTTAAGCAAGAAGAAGATAGATTTACTTTTACCGCCACGGGCGGAGAAACAAGTGTTTCAGGTGCAGATGATAATGCAAATACACTAGCATATCAAGCGGGGTATGAAAAAGTATTCCTCAATGGCGTATTATTAACAAAAGACGATTACACTGCTACTAATGGTACAAGTATCACAGGTCTTGGATCATTATCAGCAGGGTATATATTAGAGGTGTTTAGTATATGACAATAGCAAGAGATGTTGCTGACCTGATTGCTACTGCCGTGGAAAGCGCAGACGCAACGATTACTGACGTTATTGCGCTGACTCAAGCAGAGTACGACGCTCTCACTCCTGACGCTACGACTTTGTATGTGGTGACTGACTAATGCCAACGACTGCAAAGTTGTATTTGGGTTCGACGGAGATTGGTGAAGCCGGTCTTGCTGGTGCTGTCATTAGTGACACGCCTACGGGTAACTACACCTCTGGTGGCGTGACGTATGACTATTGGGAGTTTGATGCCTCA
>Ga0255760_10005109_pt1 | contig 11255 bp, 10 predicted proteins | sample 071ome_25_FD_179960 | JGI IMG/M metagenome (GOLD analysis project Ga0255760, IMG submission 179960) | Coastal salt marsh microbial communities from the Groves Creek Marsh, Skidaway Island, Georgia - 071410BT metaG (version 2) | ecosystem: Environmental > Aquatic > Marine > Intertidal zone >... | reverse complement strand
TTTGGCAGCTCTGCACGGAAATCTATCCCCGCCACACTTTGTAGGAGAGCCCTAGATGCCTTATTTGCGGACCCGGTTGCCCAATTCGTAACTGGAGCAACAGCCCCGGCCAGCTTGCCATTGCGATCTGTCTCGGAAATCTGCTTTTGAACAAAAGAAGTCTTTTGTTTCTTATTCTCAACAGCTCGATACCTAAGCATCAAGTGCGGAAAATCTAAATTAAATTCGTGAGGGGGAACATACGGACACTTCGTCATGAAACACATGTCACAGAGGGTGCACGCGTCGACTACAGGTTTGAAGCCCTGGGAGTCAACAGAGTCCAACTCTCCGGTTTTTGAATCATCAATGAGATCAAAAAGTTTTGGAAAAGAATCGCAGAGGTTGAAGCAACGCCTACACCCATGACAGATGTCAAAAACTCGACGAAGTTCTTGGTCTAATTTTCCTTCGTCATAGAAATCAGGATCATTCCAATTGATGGGGTGGCGCGTTGGTGCTTCAAGACTACCTTCAGTCATTCTAAATCCATTTAGTAGAAGTTTCCCTTCGCGACAAAGGGCCTATAAAAGTAATTTTAGGTGTGGCGCGAGATAAATATCTCCCGCCACACCAGGCAATTAGAGATCATCTAGAGCCTTCTGGAACCGACCCGCGTGCGATCGCTCAGCCTTGGCTAATGTTTCAAACCAAGTTGCGATTTCATCAAAGCCTTCTTCCCTCGCTTCCTTTGCCATTCCCGGATACATATCTGTATACTCATGGGTTTCACCAGCCACTGAAGCCTTAAGATTACTGGCTGTATCACCGATCGGTTCACCTGTTGCCGGATCACCGACTTCCTCAAGATACTCGAGATGCCCGTGGGCGTGACCTGTTTCTCCTTCCGCGGTTGATCGGAAAACAGCTGCCACGTCATTGTAACCCTCTACATCGGCTTTCTGAGCGAAATAAAGGTAGCGCCGATTTGCTTGCGACTCTCCCGCAAATGCCGCTTTTAAATTTTCTTCAGTTTTTGTTCCCTTAAGACCTGCCATGGTTATCTCCTTTGTGTTGGCTGCCATCTAAAAAACATGTCTAAGTTAAACCCCTCAGGGCCACGCCGGCGTTTCTACGCCTCCGTCACCCAGATATAGAAATCATCGAATTTTTTTCAACATCTTTTTTGTGTAAAAACATAAAGATATGATCTTTTTTAGAATCGTTATAAAATAAAAAATGTTAAGCCTTGACTACCCGCACAACCACATCAACTCCAGAAATGAGCAAACCTTCAGGCGGCGCCGGGACATTTTGAATTGAAATTTCATCCTCAGAAATATCGTAAAGTGAACCAGTATCTTCATCAAAAAAATGATGATGGGGATTCGTATTGCTGTCGAAGAATGTCTTTCCTGATTCTACCACTACTTCTCTCAACAGCCCTGCTGATGTAAATTTATGCAGGTTGTTGTAAACCGTAGACAATGAAACTCTCAACCCCTCGTTGACCAACTCGGCATGCAAGTCTTCTGGCGTAAAATGGTGATTTCCTCTCTCAAATAGAGCCCGGCCTATGAAGAGCCGCTGTCTTGTGGGCCGCAAACCCGCACTCGTGAGCAAGTTTTTTATGCCGTCAATTGATCGTCGTGTCATTTTTAATATATAGGGAGCCTGAAAACGATTTGTATAAGCGCTCAGAAAATTTTTAACCCTTCCTTTGTTTCAAAAGATCGGGGACACCAACAACATTAAAACCTGAGTCGACATGCATTACCTCACCAGATACACCCGCCGATAAATCACTCAGCAAATATATCCCTGCCCCGCCAACATCGTCGAGATTCGTATTGCGACGAAGCGGCGAGTATTCACCATTCCACTTGTAAACTTCTCTTGCCCCGCCAACAGCACTACCAGCCAACGTTCTCATGGGCCCGGCGGATATTGCATTCACTCTAATCGACTTACTACCTAGGTCTGCAGCGAGATATTTTACGCTTGCCTCTAAGGCAGCCTTGGCAACGCCCATAATATTGTAATTTGGCATCACGCGCTCAGCCCCCGAGTAGGTGAGGGTGAGAAGACTGCCCCCAGGATTCATGATTGCAGCTGCTCGCCGAGCGATATCAGTAAATGAAAAACAAGAAATATCAAGAGTTTTCAAAAAATTTTCGCGAGAAGTATCCGCGTAACAACCCGTTAATTCTGCTTTATCTGAATAAGCAACTGAATGAACAACGAAGTCTATGGACCCCCACACCTCCGATAATTTGGAAAAAACAGAGTCGAGACTTGCATCATCAACCACATCACACGGAAGAATAATTTTTGCACCCACAGATTCGGCCAACGGTCGAACCCGTCGCTCAAAAGAAGCTGTTTGATAAGTAAAGGCTAGATCAGCTCCCCACTTCGAGGCTGCGGCAGCTATACCCCAAGCAATTGAATGGTCATTCGCCACTCCAACGATTAGTCCTTTTTTTCCTTCGAGCAGGCTCACGGTGAAACCGACTTGAATACCAATGATGCATTTGTGCCACCAAAACCAAAGCTATTTGAGAGAACACAGTTTAGTTCTATGTCTTCCTGCACTTCTGTTACCAAAGGCATGTCGGCCAGGGCTTCATCCGGATTTTCAACATTCGCAGACGCTGCGATGAACCCCCCTTCCATCATTAGCAATGAATAGATCGCTTCTTGAACGCCAGCTGCCCCCAGGGAATGGCCAGTAAGAGACTTAGTAGAAGCAAACGCAGGTACTTTATTGCTTTTACCAAAAACCTCTTTAATTGCGGCCAACTCTTTTACATCGCCGACAGGGGTGCTAGTGCCATGGGTGTTTATGTAGTCCACTGGCCCTTCGATATTTGCAAGCGCCATTTGCATGCAACGAACTGCACCCTCGCCGGAGGGCTGAACCATGTCATAACCATCTGAAGTTGCGCCATAACCCGCAAATTCTCCATAGATTTTAGCTCCTCGGGCTCTAGCATGCTCTAATTCCTCTAGGACAATGACCCCACCGCCGCCAGCTATCACAAAGCCATCCCGGTTTGAATCAAATGGTCGAGAAGCTACCTGCGGAGATTTGTTGAACTTAGAAGACAAAGCTCCCATCGCATCGAAAAGAAGCGTCATAGTCCAGTCCAACTCTTCGCCTCCCCCCGCAAATACAATGTCTTGTTTTCCCATTTGGATTAGTTCTGCCCCATTTCCGATGCAATGGGCGGAGGTGGCGCAGGCAGAGCTGATCGAATAGTTTACACCTTTGATAGAACAGGCAGTCGCGATCGTTGCAGAGTTTGTACTCGACATAGTGCGGGGTACCATGAAGGGTCCCACTTTTTTAGCACTTTTTTCACGAGCTGTATCAAACGCCATCAGCAAATTTTTGGTCGAGGGCCCTCCTGAGCCCATTATGAGCCCGGTAAGTGGATTGGAAATATCTTCAGGCTGTAGACCCGAGTCGGAAATAGCCTCCTGCATCGCGATATAATTATAAGCGGCCCCATCTCCCATAAATCTGCGAGACTTGCGATCCATTTTCTCATCAATATCAATCTTAGGCGCCCCGTGGACATGGCTTCTAAACCCGCGTTCTTCATACTCATCTGAATACACGATGCCAGATTTTCCAGCGCGCAGTGCTGCTGCGACACTTTCTTTATTGTCGCCAATACTGCTGACTATCCCTATGCCGGTAACGACTACTCTCTTCATCTAGTCCTCACTCATCCAAAGCCTCAGTAAAAAGACCAACCTTTAAATCCCTCGCCTCGTAAGCAATTTCACCATCAACATCCAAACTGCCCTCTGCTATGGCAATCGAAAATCCGCGTCGAATTAGCCTCTTAATCTCGACCCGATAGGTTAAAAGAGAAGCATCAGGAGTTACCTGATTATTAAATTTTAGTTCCCCCAAGCCGAGCGCTCGACCTCTTCCCGGAGCACCTATCCACCCCAAGAAGAACCCCGTTAATTGCCAAAGTGCGTCCAAACCGAGACAACCTGGCATCACTGGGTCACCTTCAAAATGACAATCAAAAAACCAATTGCTCCGTTTGACATCCATTTCAGCGACCACTTCACCTTTGCCAAAGCGCCCATCCTCTTCACCAATGCTTATAATCCGGTCAAACATCAACATAGGCGGAAGAGGCAATTGGGCATTTCCGGCGCCAAATAGACGCCCGTGACCACATTCCAGTAGATCTTCATACGAAAAGCTATGTCTATCTTTAAAACTCATTTGAGATCCGATCTCATCACTATCTAATAATCGCAAACCTGAGAGAGATAAAAGATTTTTTAATCAACTGCCCCAAAATAGCCCCTTATATAAATAGTTATATGAAACGATCCTCGAATGACCAGTCCCTGGCAAAAATTTACAACGGATTTCTCAAAAATTTAGAGAAATGATATCTGGAAAACACGATAGATTTATAATCATAGTTTAGAAACATGAAATAAAGAGACGAAACCAGCTTTTAAGAGTTTAGTGTCAATCTGATGATTCCTGCTCTGCTGCCTGAGATTCTGGCGTCTTTTCATTTTTTTCAGGAATGATCTCCAAACCTGTGTTCTGATCCACTACCTTCATGGACAATTTAACCTTACCCCTGTCATCAATGGCGAGGACCTTGACTTTCACCTCATCACCCTCATTTACGACGTCGGTAACCTTGTTTACCCTGCGCGGCTCCAACTCACTTATATGAACTAGTCCATCTCTTGCGCCCAGGAAATTAACAAACGCGCCAAAATCGACCACCTTAACCACCTTGCCGTTGTAGATGCAACCAACTTCAGGTTCCGCAACAATACCCTTGATCCATTCAAGCGCGGCCTCGCCGGCAGCCCCGTCTACCGCGGCTACTTTGATGGTCCCGTCATCATCAATATCTATCTTCGCACCGGTGGTCTCACAAATTTCTCTGATAACTTTACCACCAGTACCAATAACATCCCGGATCTTATCCTTAGGAATAGTAAGGGTGGTAATCCTCGGAGCCAACAAACTAACATCCTGGCGAGCCGCCGCCATTCCTTTGGACATTTCTGCAAGTATGTGAAGCCGTCCTTCTTTCGCTTGGTTGAGTGCGGTTTCCATAATTTCTTCAGTAATACCGGTTATTTTGATGTCCATTTGGAGTGAAGTGACCCCATCAGCTGTACCGGCAACCTTGAAGTCCATATCTCCAAGATGATCTTCATCGCCTAGGATATCAGACAGAACTGCATATCCGCTATCCTCTTTAATAAGACCCATTGCAATTCCAGCAACGGGTTTTTTTATGGGCACGCCGGCATCCATTAGAGATAGAGATGAACCACAGACCGTTGCCATCGAGGATGACCCATTTGATTCAGTTATTTCAGATACAACCCGCATTGTATAAGGGAATTCATCCATGTCGGGCAGTACTGCTCGAACTGCGCGCCACGCGAGTTTTCCGTGTCCTATCTCACGTCTACCAGGTGACCGAAGGAAACCAGCCTCACCAACCGAGTAGGGCGGAAAATTATAGTGCAGCATAAATCGTTCGCGGTATTCACCCTCGAGAGCGTCAATTATCTGTTCATCCTGACCAGTACCCAAAGTTGCGACGCATAACGACTGTGTCTCACCCCGGGTAAATAACGCGCTCCCATGGGCTCGTGGGAGAACACCTACTTCGACAGAAATCGGCCGGACCGTCTTTGTGTCCCGACCATCGATCCTCCCACCAGTGGCAAGAATGGAGCCTCGGACAATATCTTTTTCCAAATCCTTCAAGAGCCCTGCTGCTATTTGGATATCAAAATCAGGATCCTCATCCACAAGAGCTGCCAAAACTTTTTCCTTAGCAGCAGCGATCATTTCCACTCGATTTTGCTTTACGGTCTCACCATAAGCTGATCGAAGGTCCGCTTCTCCCAATTCATTAATTTTTAATCTGAGCGCCTGCTTCTCGGGCGGTGCCTCCGGAACCGCCCAGGGTTCCTTAGCACATTGCTCTGCAAGTTCTATTATAGCTTTAATTACTGGTTGAAACTCTTTCTGGGCGAACATAACTGCACCCAACATAATCTCTTCAGAAAGTTGGTCGGCCTCTGATTCGACCATTAGGACCGCATCATTGGTCCCAGATACAACCATATCCAATTTAGAATTGCTAAGCTCCTCAGGCGAAGGGTTTAGCACATAAGAATCATCGATGTAGGCGACCCGTGCAGCGCCGATCGGCCCCAAAAAAGGTATACCCGAAATAGTCAAGGCCGCTGAAGCACCCACCATGGCCACAATATCGGGATCATTCTCCAAATCATGGCTTAATACCGTGCAGATAACCTGGGTCTCGTTTTGAAAGCCCTTGGCGAAAAGTGGCCGAATAGGACGATCAATCAGCCGCGATACAAGTGTTTCTTTCTCACTAGGGCGGCCCTCTCTTTTAAAAAATCCTCCGGGTATTTTTCCAGCTGCGTATGTTTTTTCCTGATAATTTACGGTAAGGGGAAAGAAATCGACCCCAGGTTTAGGCGCTTTTTGTGCCACAGCAGTAGCCAATACGACGGTATCGCCATACGTTACCATTACTGCTCCGTCCGCTTGCCGTGCGATCTTACCAGTTTCCATTATAAGCGGCCGTCCGCCCCACTCTATCTCTTTACGATAAACTTCAAACATTTCTCTATTCTTTCCTTACCTACAAAGGGAAAAATTCTACCCACGTTGATGTGTCGGCAACGCCATCCCCTTAAATAATGCTAAAACTGTGCTGTCCTAAGATTGTGACGCAGATATCCTTGGTTCTTTGTCGACAGCTGAACAATAACATTGGGTCGCTTATCAGCGCCTAAGCCCAAGACTTTTAATGAGTTCTTGGTAGCGATCTTCATTCTTGCGCTTTAAATAATCTAGAAGCCTCCGTCGTTGGCCAACCATTACCAACAACCCCCTACGTGAATGAAAGTCTTTCCTATGCTCTTTTAGATGCTCGGTCAGGTTTTTTATCCTTTCGGTAAGGATTGATACCTGCACCTCGGGAGATCCGGTATCCCCATCTGCCCGACCATATTCTTTTATCAATTCAGATTTTTTTTCATGAGTAATCGACATCGATATCTCCTAAGTTAGCTGGTTCAAGACCCTGATGGGACAAACCAATCCGTTTCTAATCCTGGCCAACGCCAATAAACGGCCATTTGCCATTGTGCAGACCACACTGTCAGCCCTCTCGATTCTATTCGTTTCGGGTGGCATATTTTGCCCTACCTCGCTCAGTAGAACGGACCCACCATGACGGACCCGTTCAGCTTGGCTGGAACTCAAAAACAGCGCCGGGATGTCGTCCAGCGCTGCCTCAATTGGCAGCAAGCAATCGAAAGCCGCCGCAATATGCACTAAGGAATTAAAATTATCCAGCGAAATCGTATGAGTTTTGTTAAATGGTCCGGTCTGTGTACGATCAAGCCTACACACATACCCTAAAGTACCCAACCCCCTGGCTATATCACGGCCAAGGCTCCGAATATAAGTTCCCTTCCCGCATAAAACTCTGAAGGTTGCGCTTTCGAGTCCGGAAACCTCTAAAAGGTCCAGTTTATGGATAACTACCGGCCTTGCTTTTAACTCCAGATTAACGCCTGCCCTGGCGAGTGCGTATGCACGTTGTCCATTTACCTTTATGGCTGAAAATTTAGGCGGAGTTTGCTCAATCTCACCGGAAAATTCGCCTATGATAGCCTCAATATCCGCCTCTTTAGGCCTATATGAACTGCGGCCCGTAACAACTCCCTCAGCATCATCAGTGGAACGTTCTTCTCCCCATTGGACAGTAAATTCATAAGTTTTTGGGCCTTCCATTACCAGCGGTATAATTTTGGTGGCTTCACCAAATGCTACCGGGAGCACACCACTGGCCAATGGATCGAGCGTCCCCGAATGCCCGCACTTCTTAGCGTCTAACCCACGTCGAAGCAAACTAACAACTTGAGTTGAGGTAACACTTACCGGTTTATCAACAATAATCCATCCGTTAACAGACTTACCATTGCGCCGGCTCACCCCTCAAAGCCTTTGGAGGCCAAAAGATCACGGGCCACCCTCGGAGACCTCAGCAATTGCTCGATCTTTTCCCCTTGATCAAATAAATCATCCGACTCAAAAACAAGTTTAGGCAGATAGCGCATTTCTATCTGTTTCCCGAGTTGCCTCCTTATAAAAGCGGCCGCCCTGTTCAACGCTTGGGCAATCACCAGGGTATCTTGCCCTCCCAAAGGTGTTATAAAAATCCGAGCATTTCTTAAATCTGGAGTCATACGAACTTCCGAGACGGTTATGGAAACCCCCTCGAGTTCGGGATCATGGAGCCCCCCCCGGGCCAGTATCGAAACGATTGCATGACGCACCATCTCACCAACCCTCAATTGCCGCTGGCTGAGTTTTTCCGCGGCTGGTGGTCTGGAACGAACTTTACGAGACATCTTGTTAGCGCTTATTTACTCGGACGGTCGGCTTACCTGATTACAGGTGTCTTACGATCTCTTCAACGTCAAAACATTCTATCACATCACCCGTTTTGAGATCTTGATAATTTTCAAAAGACATGCCGCACTCAGTACCTTCTCTAACTTCCCGAGCATCTTCTTTAAACCTTTTAAGCGTGGACAGTGCACCCTCATGGATGACAACGTCATCGCGAAGCAATCTCACCCCGGATCCCCTTTTGACCAGACCCTGAGTAACCTTGCAACCCGCCACTTTCCCCATCTTGCTGATATTAAATACCTCAAGGATCTCCGCATAACCAAGGAAGGTCTCTCTCTTCTCTGGGGCCAAGAGGCCGCTAAGCAGATCCTTGATATCGTCTGTTAAGTCATAGATCACCGAGTAATAGCGAATATCCAGTTTTTCGCGACCGGCAGCATCGCGCGCCTGAGCATTTGCACGCACATTGAACCCAACCACGAAACCCTCTGAGGCCTTGGCTAAACCAACATCAGACTCACTGATACCCCCAACGCCGGAATGTAATATTTGAACCTTTACCTCATCTGTGCTCAACTTTTCTAGTGCATTGACAATAGCCTCCACCGACCCGTGGGTATCGGCCTTCACAACCAATGGGAGATTTTGCGCCTGGCCAGCTTCAATTTGGCTAAATATGTTTTCTATAGTTCCTTTACTTGCAATTTGTGTTCGCTGTAGACGCTTCTTTCTTTGGCGAAACTCTGAGACTTCCCGAGCCCGCGCCTCAGTCTCAACAACTGAAAAATCCTCTCCCGCTGCAGGCGCACCGGAAAGCCCCATAATTTCCACTGGCTGGGCAGGAATTGCAAATTCAACTTTTTCGCCGTCATGGTCATTGATTGCGCGGACTCGGCCCCATTCTCCCCCCGCAACGATAATATCACCAATGCGCAGGGTTCCCCGTTGGACGAGAACGGTAGCTACAGCACCCCGGCCAGTTTCAAGATTAGCCTCAATAACAACTCCTTCAGCGGAACGATCGGCGTTGGATTTGAGTTCGAGTATCTCAGCTTGGAGCTGTATTACCTCGGTAAGCTTATCTAGGTTAGTTCCCTCTGTTGCGGAAACCTCGACCGACAACACATCACCACCCACATCCTCAAGCAAAACTTCGTGTTGAAGCAGCTCATTTCTGACCCTTTGCGGGTCTGCCTCGGGTTTGTCCATCTTGTTTATAGCAACAATTATAGGGACTTCCGCGGCCTTAGCATGATGAATCGCCTCTACCGTTTGCGGCATGATCCCATCGTCAGCGGCCACGACCAGAATGACAATATCTGTTACGTTTGCCCCCCGAGCGCGCATAGAGGTAAAAGCTGCGTGACCGGGCGTATCAATGAAGGTTACCTTATCACCGCTTTGGTTCTCAATCTGATAAGCACCTATATGTTGGGTAATGCCTCCAGCCTCACGGTCAACCACGTTAGTCTTCCTTAAGGCGTCTAGTAATGATGTTTTGCCATGATCCACGTGACCCATGACGGTAACAACAGGTGATCTCGGAGAGAGCAACTCTTCAGCGTCCTCCTCGCCTTTAAGTCCGATTTCAACATCAGAGTCACTCACCCTTCTAGCTTTGTGGCCGAACTCATCGATTACGAGTTCCGCAGTGTCAGCATCTATCAGTTGTTGGGGGGTCGCCATGACCCCAAGTTTTAAGAGAGCGCGGATAACATCGACTCCTCTCTCTGCCATCCGATTTGCCAAGTCCTGAACTAGAATAGTCTCAGGCAGCGTTACTTCTCGGCTAGTCTTCTGTGTTTCAATTGGCTGCGTTTGTTGGACCTTTCGCGATCTTTCCCTTTGTCTTTTAACGGACGCCAAGCTACGTGTCCGCTCTTCATCATTTAGTGCCTGACTAACCGTGAGCTTGCCGCTGCTTCTTCGGCGTGGTTCACCGCGTCTTGCCGCCGGTCTATTAACCTCATTTCGATTTTGCTTTTGGGTTTCATTTGTATCAAGCTTGCGGCGCGAAACAGGAGTAATCGGTTGACCCTGGGAGGCCTTCTCGGCCCTGGCTTCTAGCTTTGCTGCCTGCTCGGCTGCGCGTTCTGCCGCCTCCTCATCCTGACGCCGCCGCAATTCTTCTTCCTGCCTCCGACGCTCTTGCTCATCTCTACGATTTTTTTCTTCCTGATCACGTTTCCGGCTCTCTTCTTCCAGAATAGCCGCTTGGCGGCGTGCTTCGGCCTCAGCAGCATTTTTCTCTATCAACTCATTGGCCGCTTCGCTTTGTTTGGCAGTCTCAAGCGCTCGCCGACGAGCCGCTGCCTCTTCTTCGGTGAGGGTCTTCAAAACAGCGGGCTTACGCGATTGAATACCTTGTTTTTGAGGCTCAGGAACTTCCGGTGCGGTATTTATTTTCTCAGCAGACACCGGAACTCGGGTCTTTCCTACGCTCCGCTTTCGCCTCACCTCCACTGCGACCGATTTAGTGCGGCCATGCGAAAAACTTTGTCTTACTTGTCCCGCGTCAACCGTTTTTTTTAACTCCAGACGCGGGCGAGTGCTAAGAACCCGTTTGGGCTGTTCGTCCTTTTTTGAATTCTGCTCTGTCATTTTACTATCGCCTCTAAGCCTATCTTTGCCCGTTGTCTAGGGCCACAAGCCTGGTTCTAAAACCTGCCAGCCTAGCCGCCTCATCTCTAAATTTTTTAGCAATCATCGCGTCTGTTATAGCCACAAATACAACACCATCTCTTCCAAACACTTTCCCAAGTTCGCCTTGGCCAAAGATATCTATCGCGGCTATATCTCG
>Ga0255760_10005107_pt1 | contig 11255 bp, 8 predicted proteins | sample 071ome_25_FD_179960 | JGI IMG/M metagenome (GOLD analysis project Ga0255760, IMG submission 179960) | Coastal salt marsh microbial communities from the Groves Creek Marsh, Skidaway Island, Georgia - 071410BT metaG (version 2) | ecosystem: Environmental > Aquatic > Marine > Intertidal zone > Salt... | reverse complement strand
AAAAAGTTTTCTACACGAGTAAGTAAAAATACTTTACAATTTTCATCTTTGGGCCTGTAGCTCAGTTGGTTAGAGCAGTGGACTCATAATCCATTGGTCCCAGGTTCGAGTCCTGGCGGGCCCACCATGTAGGTTTAGAAGCCTAAGTCATCAAATTCTTCAGATTCTGCAGTATTTTCTAGGATTAAGGCATTCGATGGTTGCCAGACCATAATGACACCGACTACTGGTTTTTCACTCAATGGATGGATTGCAGCCCACCAATCGTATTGCTCAACGCCAGCAATGTTTAATAGTGAAGCTGCTTGGGTGCGCGACATAAAATTTCGTTCGGAATAGTTATTGGTGGTTTCATCAACGTAGGTTGTAGATATTTGTATATTTTCTAGGTTTTCGTATACATCAACGGCCTCATTTTGAAATTGTGCTATCTGCCCTCTGGCTCTAGTTTCAGCAATTAGTCTTGCAGAATTAATACTTGAAGCAGACCTATCGATAGCAGCTGCTTGAGCATAACTAATTAAATATAGCTCACCATTGATGTCTGCATCTATATGCAAACCATAGGAAGCAAAAAGATTTGATAAACCCTCAGGTGTTTTTTTATCAGGAATAACATTGTTAATTGATTTTTTTCCTGGCCTTAGAGCTGCAAGAGCCTGATAATTTGCTGCTCCCAGTTCATCAGCCCAACGTTTGGTTCTTTGTGACCAAACAGATAGGACACATGTTTTATTTTCCTGAACTTGAATAAATGCATTTTTCATACCTGCAATTTCAGAATAGGCTAGAGTGGTAATAATTTCCTGATAAACGTCTTGGGCGAGCACACTTTCAAGTTCTTTTTCCAATTGTGCTCTATCCTGAGCAATTGCATCTTTCTCGCCAATCCATTCATCCAATTTCCCATCAATCCACATATAAAATTTCTCGCCTAAGCCTGCAGAAGAGTAATCAGCCTCTCGTTGGTCTAATTCATCCTGTCGTCTTCCATAATCAGATACAGAGACGCCAGACTTTACGGCCTCCAATGCTCTATCCGTTGCTTCTCTTTGTATTTCAGCACTACGAAACAGTGCAAGCTCTTTTTTTGCTCTAAGACCAGCTATAGAGATTGAGTTTTGGATGGCATCGATATAATTGGGATCCTCAGGATTTGCTGCAATTTCTGATAAGCCCTCGCCAAAAAAGATCAAGCTGCCTGATCTAATGTTTTTTCCTTTGGTAAATTTTTGGAAAGGTTTGCTTGATTTCCAATTGCTTTGAATATCTTCATTAAAAGCATCAAGGCAACTCAGGTTTTCTAACTCAAGCAGCTCACCCTTGAAACCAATATCACTTTCAGACAATTCTTGCCCTTGAATAGGCAAACATATTAGTACAACAATGTGCAGTAGAATTTTAGTTAATTTAATCATATAGTCCTTGGTATTTAGTTTGGTTATCAGCGTCAACTGCGTAAGCAGTGATCCTAGAGAGCATATCCTTACTTACAACATCCTCGAAATAAAGTTCAGCAAAAATATCCTTTTTTTGTCTCACAAGAAGATATCCTAAGTCCTCTGGTTCTTTGTTATGCAAATATCTACTTTCTAAATTTGGAGCGTATATTAACTCAGTTGTTGAGTAAAAGTGGCATGAAGGACGATCTCCATAGGTAGAAGCTCCATCTGCAGTACTATTGCTCCCTTTCTGTCGGCGATTCACTGATCCTCGGCATTGAGTCCTTGATAGAGTTAGGGGTGCTTGTTCCCAATTTGGCATCCATGCGTGGAATGTTCTTTTGCTTCTAAATGCACTTGCTGGCCTTACATGTCTTATACCGCCCTGATATTTGGTCCCCCAAAACTTATGGGAAACATCTAAGACATAGCTTGACCAATCGTTATCTCCCATACAAATGTCATACCCATAGTCCAAAGCATTATTCTTGGGTGGACAAGATTGTACTCTGGCCTTATCGTCCTTGGGCATATGTCTGATAACAAGATTCGCATACGCACTTCTGGCACGCTCATGACCAAAGATTCCGTAACTATAACCTTGTTCCCAATTTAAATGAGTTGTTGGCCCATATGGGAGCAATAATTTTTTTTCAGCACTGGTTTGGCGGGATAATTCATAATTAAACGCACTTTGATGCACATGATCATTTATTGCTAAGAGCACCTGTGCTGCCTTTGGGCTCCGAAAATACAAGTTCTTGAGATCACCAAATTTGCACTTGTGGTTGTAGTAACCTCGGCCAAAAGACGATTTTTCGGTTTCTACAATATCAATCGGCCAAGTTTTTTTTCTGTCTTCTAATGTATATGTGACATTAGTGATTATCTTTGTAAGCTCACCTTCTATAAAATTTTTTGAATTAAATGGATTATCGCGACTATAGCCGCCCTCCATCCGATAGCACTCTGGATTTAAAACGCTCATTAACCCTAATTTATAAATTGGAACATTTAGTTCGTTGTATTTTCCCCTTTCTGTTTTGCTCATGGAGATTTGTTTTAAGGTTGTACTAAGTGCAGACATTAAATTGGTAAAGTTCTTATTTGGTGTAAGTTGGACGACCACACTAATAACAAAATCATTGTCACTTAGGGTGCTTTGTTGTGGTGTGCCTACTTTTGTTTCAAAATCAAAAAAGGCTGACATTTGCTTGGCTTTTTTCTCTAGGTGCTCTAGTGCTACCAATTCATTTTTTTTGTTGATCTCCTGCTGTCTAATTTCTGCACCAAACAAACTTCCTTGGACTTGCACCGTATCACCTATCGCTTTTGCAAAAGTAATTAATTTCCCTTTACTTACTGTTACCCTCAATAAAACTTCAACTATAGGGGGAACGGCAAAGTCGTTAATGCTTTCTGAAAGAACCTCGAAGTCTTTAATGGTACCACTGACTAAATTGACGGTTTCATTTTTTGTTAGTTCATTATTTAGAACCGTTAGATTGGTAGAAACAAACTCTCCATAAGAAGTTCTTAGGGCATTCCTTTGAGCATCAATAATCGCACTGGCTTTGCTATCACCAACCCCAACTACATTCAATTCAAGATCTTCGGCTGTGAGTTCTGACACGAACATTATGCCTATTAGAAATATAAAAAGGTTATGTTTTTTTATGCACATAAATTAATAGTAATTTTCTATCCGATAATAGGCAACTTTTGGAAATAACTTTAGTATGTATACAAATGATCAGACCAATTAAGCTAACTGAAAGGATTGAGGTGCTTGATGTTGTTAGAGGATTTTCTTTACTGGGGATCTTATTGCTTAATATCATTGCCTTTGGGTTGGTATCCCAATCTTACATTAATCCTTCATTGGATCTGCCCGACTCATTTACAATAGATTGGGCTATATGGGGCTTAATTGAAGTTACAGCTGAAGGTGCTATGCGTGGAATTTTTTCCATTCTTTTTGGTGCTGGGATTGTATTATTCTGTGCTAATAAATCACAAGCTGATCAAAAACTTTTTTTAAGAAGAAACTTTTTTTTACTGTGTTTTGGGATTATCGATGCATATTTTCTGCTGTGGTATGGTGATATATTGATTACCTATGCCGTTGCCGGCTATATCTTATATTATTTGAGAAACTTGACGGGTAAGACTCTATTAAAAATTGCCGTTGCTATTTTATGTTTCACTGCATTTCTAAATTATCTTGGCAAAGAAGTAATCACTTATTCAAAAGATGCTTATACAGAGGTGAACTCATTTGAACAAACTGACTTAACAGAAGAGCAAATATTATGGGCTGAAGCTTGGGACGAATTTAGAGTCAATTATCAGCCAAACGAAGCAGAGATAGACGCGGAAGTTTCGCAAAGAAGAGGCTCTTATGCAGAAATTTTTGCATGGAACGCTGAGCGTAAGAACATAGTGATTTATTCTCTGCCTTTTTATCTCTGGGATATTTTTTTAATGATGGTCCTAGGCATGGCTTTGTTTAAATTGGGGATCCTTCAAGGTGAACGAAGTTTATCTTTCTATAAAAAGTTAGCAGCTGTCAGTTTTGCAATTGGGCTATCTGTAAATTTTATTGAGTTGTATTTATTTACTTCATCGGGTTTTGACTATCGTTATTCAAGGGTATTTTTATCCTCATATGATCTTGGCAGGTTGGGCATGGCACTGGGTTATATCTCTGTAGTTAACATTGTGATTAAGGCTGATGTTTTAAAAGTAATAAGGCAAAAATTACAGAATGTTGGAAGAATGGCTCTAACTAATTACATTCTGCATTCAATTATTTGCATGGTGCTATTTACAGGCGTTGGATTTAGTTTGGTTAATGAGCTAAGTCGAGCAAACTTATATCTCATTGTGCTTGCTATATGGGTATTTCAAATTTATTTCTCAGGCTATTGGCTTAAGAGGAATCAAGCAGGGCCTTTGGAATGGCTATGGCGATCAGCAACGTATAAAAAAATTATTCAATTAAGGAAATAAAAAAAGGCTCCTTGCGGAGCCTTTATTGAAAGATGCGATATCTTTAATTTACATCAAATCTATCGGCATTCATTACTTTATTCCAAGCAGAAATGAAGTCTGAAACAAACTTATCTTTTGCATCATCGCTCGCATAAACTTCAGCCAATGCTCTTAATTGAGAGTTGGAACCAAAGACAAGATCAACTCTTGAGGCGGATCTAACCTTCTCGCCACTTACTCTATCGAAAGCATCGTATGAGTTTTTGCTTGCTGGCTTCCATTCCACTGACATATCCAATAAGACCTTAAAGAATTCATTGGATAATTTATTGGTGTCAGATGAAAAGACTCCTAAACCATTTGCGCTTATGCCTAACGATCTAAGGCCACCAACTAAAGCTGTCATTTCTGGTGCTGTTAAACCAAGCAGTTGGGCTTTATCGACCAACATTTCTTCAGGACTCACAGCGTAGTCAGATTTTTGAAAGTTTCTAAAGCCATCAGCCAATGGTTCAAGGACAGAGAACGACTCTACATCAGTCTGTTCTACCGAAGCATCCCCTCTACCAGGAGTGAATGGTACATCCGAACCAGATGCTTGCTCGATTCCAACATTTCCACCTAGAACGATAACGTCAGCAACAGATGCACCTGTCTCAGAAGCTATGTTTTCATAAACCTCTAAAACTTTGGCAAGCTGTTCTGGCTTATTGCCTTCCCAATCTTTCTGTGGCGCAAGTCTAACTCGTGCTCCATTGGCACCACCTCTAAGGTCTGAACCTCTAAAGGTTGAAGCGCTAGCCCAAGCTGTCTCAACCATTTCTTGAATGCTTAATCCGCTTTCTGCAATCTTGCCTTTTACAGCTGCAACATCATAGTTCGGATTACCAGCAGGTACTGGGTCTTGCCAGATTAAGTCTTCTGCTGGCACTTCAGGCCCAAGATACCTAACTTTTGGCCCCATGTCCCTGTGAAGTAATTTGAACCAAGCTCTAGCGAAAGCATCAGCAAATTGATCTGGGTTATCTTTAAATCTCAATGAGATTTCTTTGTATGCCGGATCTTCACGCATTGCCATATCAGCTGTCGTCATCATTGTTGTGACTTTCTTCGATGCATCTGCAGCATCAGGCGCAAGATCTTCTTCAGCTGGATTAATTGGATGCCATTGTTGGGCACCAGCAGGACTTTTAACTAGTTCCCACTCGTACTTAAATAGCGTCTCAAAGTAACCATTGTCCCACTGTGTTGGGTTTGGTGTCCAAGCTCCCTCAATACCACTTGTGATGGTATCGCCACCTTGACCAGAGGCATAACCACTCTTCCATCCAAATCCCATTTGTTCTATGGGTGCATCTTCTGGACCAACGCCTACCAAGCCAGCATCACCAGCTCCATGTGCTTTTCCAAAGGTATGGCCCCCAGCAACTAATGCAACAGTTTCCTCATCATTCATAGCCATACGTGCAAAGGTATCTCTAATATCATAAGCACTTGCTTTTGGATCAGGATTACCATCTGGCCCTTCTGGGTTAACGTAAATTAATCCCATTTGAACTGCCGCTAATGGATTTTCAAGGTGTCTCTCACCTGTATATCTATTATTGCCAAGAAATTCGTTTTCTGGTCCCCAATATATATCTTCTTCAGGAGCCCAAATATCTGGACGACCGCCACCAAAACCAAAGGTTTGACCTCCCATGGATTCAATTGCTACGTTCCCTGCAAGGATCAGTAGGTCAGCCCAACTAATTTGTTTGCCGTATTTTTGCTTAATTGGCCAAAGTAGTCTTCTTGCTTTATCAAGGTTTCCGTTATCAGGCCAACTGTTAAGGGGAGCAAACCTTTGTGCTCCAGTTCCGCCTCCACCACGGCCATCACCAATTCTATATGTTCCTGCAGCGTGCCAAGTCATCCTTATAAAGAATGGACCATAGTGACCATAATCAGCAGGCCACCAATCTTGGGAATCTGTCATAAGATCATTGAGATCTTGTTTTAGAGCTGCGTAGTCTAATTTTTTAAACTCCTCTCTGTAATCAAATCCTTCATCCATTGGATCAGATTTTCTGTCGTGCTGATGAAGTATGCTTAGGTTAAGTTGATTAGGCCACCAATTAACATTGGATGGTGAACCAACTAAAGTTTGCTTATTTGCCCCAGACATTACTGGGCATTTTGTTTCTTCGCTCATAGTTATCCTAAAGTTATCTACCTCATTTAATTATAGGGTCTAATTAAATAATTTATGTATTATAAAATATGATATTATTGTATTTTATATTCGATAAAATAGAACATGATATCGCATCAGCAAATAAAGTACGCATTATCAGTAGCCAAACATAAAAATTTTAAAAAAGCTGCTGACAATTGCTTTGTTTCACCCTCAACCCTAAGCAATGGCATAGTTCAGCTTGAAAAATATTTAAATATCCAAGTATTTGAAAGAGATAATAAAAAAGTTCTCATTACAAAAAAGGGTGAGACCATTCTTGAGAAGCTTAGGGCTATCAAAATCCAATACGATGATTTGGAAAAAATTTCCAATACTTTAAGCGGGCTTGGCACCAATGACATATCATTGGGCATTATCCCAACCATTGGCCCCTATCTTTTGCCGATTGTCTTGCCTCACCTCAACAAAAAATACCCTGACATAAGCCTTAATATTATTGAGGGCAAGTCCGATGAAATATTAGAAAAAGTAAGAGAGGGTGAAATTGATATGGCAATAATCGCATTACCTTACGATATTAAGGGCTTACTGAGTTTTAAATTTTGGAGTGAAGAGTTCTTTTGGGTCACACATAATGACAACTTAATTGATAATGCACAACAAATTGGTTCTGATGGAATAAAGAAAGCAAACCTTATGTTATTGGAGGAAGGTCATTGTTTAAAAGAGCATGCTCTAGCCGCCTGCAACATCAAGCAACAAAATAAATACCAAGTAAAAGCATCGAATCTTTCTACACTAATAGAATTGGTTGCAGGTAAGATGGGATCAACACTCGTTCCCCAGATCGCACTTCATCAGCTAATTAAACCTAGAAAAAAACTTAGAGCCTTACCTTTGGATGAGCCTGGTCCACATCGCGAGATTGCAATAATCATACGCCCTGCGTATCCGAATATAAAAAATATGGAGATACTTAAAGAGGAATTTTCTTCATCATTAGCAAAATCATTTAGCACTAACTAAGAATTAACTTTGGCAGTTTAGGCAATGGAAGGTGCTCCTATTATTTTGAACGCTTCTAGTAATCAAACTTTTGCAAGCAGTACACTTTTCTCCCTCTCTATCGTAAACCTTCAACTTAATTTTGAAGTAACCGGGCTTAGCCTCTGCATTAAAATAATCTTTTAAAGTTGTGCCCCCAGATTTAATCGCACTATTAAGAATTTTTTTGGCATTTTTTAATATTTTTTTGCACTGCTCCAAATCAATGTCTTTGCCAAGTGTAAAAGGCGAGATGCCAGACCTAAATAACACTTCACAAGCATAAATATTACCTATTCCTGAGATAATTTTATTGTTCAACAATATAGCTTTAATAGTAGTGTTCTTATTTTCGATCTTAGAAAGCAATAACTTTGGAGTCATCTTTGCGCTGAATGGATCATCGGCATTGTTATCCAACATAGCGAAATGTTCTTCATTGGCTAGTATTGAAACTAGACCAAATCTTCTTGGATCGTTGTAAATTAGGTAATTTCCATTTTCAAGGTTCATAACAATGTGATCATGCTTTACCTTTTTTAAAAATTTGCTGACCCTTAGATTACCAGTCATGCCTAAATGAATGACAAGCCTATTCTTGCTTTTAAAATTTAGGACAATATATTTTGCAATTCTTTCGATACCTGTAATTAAGTCGTTTTTAATAAGATTGAATTTTGAGCTGTCAAAAGGCACTCTGAGAGACAAGCCACTATGCCAACACTTCGTAATTCGATTGTTTAAAAGGTAAGGCTCAACACCTCTTTTGGTCGTTTCAACTTCTGGAAGTTCTGGCACTAATCAAGGAATTTATTTAGCTCAACGAGATCTTCTGGCTTTAGGGTACCAATTGCTTGTTTGTATTGCAGAGAGGTAAGAAGAAATGCATATTTTGCTTGGGCCAATCTATTCAGAACATCGGCATAGGAGCGTTCTGCTTGCAGAAGATCAATCAAATTTCTACTGCTTAATTCATAGCCTAGCCTTGTTGCTTCGAGTGCATCTTTTGAACTTTGTTCAGATGCAGTCAACGATTCAACATTAAGCTTGGAAGTTTCTAATGCAGAATAGAGTGAGCGAATTTGTTGAATGATGCTCCTTTCAACCAGTACCAATCGTTCTTCGGTTTTAACTTCTTCTAGAAGGGCCTGTCTTCTTTGCGATGAATTTAAACCCGATGTAAATAATGGTAATGAAAATTGAATAGAGAAGCTTCTATTTTCAGTTTCCTGAGGAATTCTAAATGGTATGCCAACGTCTGAATCAATGCCATCAAAGGTATATTGCTTAGAAGTTCTTCGATTGGCGTTGGCACTAGCATCTATTTTGGGTAAAAAGTTTGCCGTTCGTGCTGCTGTATTTGCCTCTGCTGCTTTAACCCTTTTTTTAGCCTCAACGATTAAAAAATTATTTTCCAACCCAGACTCTACTTCAGCATCAATTGATGCTGTTGGTAAGTCAAAAGTCACCTTATCCGAAAGGGGTGCAATTAGAGATACTTTCCTACCAACAATAGAATTTAATTCTTCAAAGCTTATATCAAGGTTCCCTTCAGCAAGCACTCTGTCTGAAGTTGCACGATTAAAAGCAGCTTTTGCTTCAGCCAACTCTATTCTTGAAGCAGACCCTACATTGAAGCGTTCTTGAACTTGTTGGTATTGGTTTTCTAAAGCCTTTTCTGTTGCAGAGGCAGTTTTAAGCCTCGCTCTTGTAGATAAAATATTAAAATAAGCTCCAGTAACTCTAATAATTAAATCTTGTTGCTGATAAGCAAACCTTGCTTCGGCTGCATCCATGTTCTGCTTTGCTCTCCTTGAGTTAAACCAAGCATCCAACCTAAATAAAGGTTGAGATAAATTTAAGTTATATGAAAAAGTGTTGTAGTCATTTTGAAGAACTCTTTCCTGGTAGTACTCATTCCAATTGGTTCCACCGGAGAGTGAAAGTCTGGGCCCCAGTCCTGACCTGGCTTGCTTTAGAAACTCTCCACTTATATCGAGGTCAGCCTTGTTTAAGTTATAGTTAGGATCCTTTTCTAGTGCCTCTTGGTAAATTGATAATAAATCATCACTGTGCAGTGAGAGTGTTAGAAAAGCACAAATTGTTATTAAATATTTTTTCATACGCAAAATTTAGATTGTATTCTCATATATAAGTTTCATCTGCACAATTAAAAGTAATATCTTTGGAGGGTCATTTAAGTTGCAAGATAATTAGGAATATTGGCTATTTATCAAATGACCCAATAAATAACAATAATGATAAGTACCAAGGAACATGGAGACAAATTAAGCATTACTCTTAAACCAAACAATTCCTCCACAGTTACAAACAACATAGTTTTTTTTGGCTTACTTGCATTGTTATGTATCACTTTTGGAATTGGTTTCTTTTTTGTGGGAGCTGTTATGATTTTGCCTTTTGCAGGACTAGAAATACTGGCACTATTTATAGTGTTGCGCATCAATAGATCCTGGGTTGAGCAAACACAAACTATCGCTATAGATAAGTTATATGTTTATCTAAGTAATTCTTATAAGAAAACTGAGTTAAAGAAATATGCAAGATTCCATTCAAAGTTTATTGTTGAAAAAGATCAAACCAAGAAAGTATTTCTAATGCATAAAAAAGAAAAGCTCCCCATAGGAAGTTTTTTAAACGAAGAAGAAATTGAAGATTTAATCCAATGCCTTAAGTCTAAAGTAAATGATTTAAATCATTCAGTCCGCTAAATGAAGATCCAGCTGCTCATAAGCGGGCACGCCATTATCAAACCTTGGATAATCTTCTCCCTGTATTAAAGGACTCAAATAATTTATTCCTTTTGAAGTAATTCTAAACCCACAATCTGATATGTAATCATTTGGTAAAACTTTTTCCTCATTGGCAATATCTTTAAGGTCGCCTTCACCTATAGTCCACTGATATGGATCCTCTGATATTCTTTGAATTACTGGCATAATCCCAGATTTTTCCGATAAGGCAAACTCAACAGCTCTTTTGCCTACAGCAACTGCTTGCTCAAGATCTGTCTTGGAAGCTAGATGTCGAGCACTTCTTTGTAGGTAGTCTGAAACAGACCAATGATACTTAAGGTTTAGATTATTGTTAACTAAGTTTGCAATTTTTGGAGCTAGCCCACCTAATTGACTATGGCCAAAGGAATCTTTTTCACTTGATGCTGAATAAATTTCTCCATTCTTATCTTTTAAACCCTCTGATGCCACCACTACAGAGTATCCATAATTCTTAACATCCTCTTCAACACCAGCTAAGAATTTTGATTCATCAAATGAGACTTCTGGCAGCAGAATTTTATGAACGTATGTATTGTTTGAGTCATTTGCGAGTTCAGCTGAAGCAGCAATCCATCCAGCATGCCTGCCCATGACTTCAAGAATAAAAACTTTGGTCGAAGTTTTACACATAGACTTAATGTCTAGAGAGGCTTCTTTAGCAGAAGTTGCAACGTATTTTGCAACAGAGCCAAAACCAGGGCAATTGTCAGTTACAGCTAGGTCGTTATCAATGGTTTTTGGCACAGCAACGGCGTAAAGCTCATACCCAAAATCTTTTGCAGCTTGCGAAACTTTTAG
>Ga0255760_10005094_pt1 | contig 11271 bp, 9 predicted proteins | sample 071ome_25_FD_179960 | JGI IMG/M metagenome (GOLD analysis project Ga0255760, IMG submission 179960) | Coastal salt marsh microbial communities from the Groves Creek Marsh, Skidaway Island, Georgia - 071410BT metaG (version 2) | ecosystem: Environmental > Aquatic > Marine > Intertidal zone > Salt... | reverse complement strand
ATGCGCGCCGGTAATCTGCCCTGCTTCATCCTGCCTGTTGTCAAACGGGCTCCTGTTTTCGCCAATATCTTGTTGTCTGCTGCACGATTCGATTTCTGTCGATCTGAGTAGACTCGACACTTGACGGTACGGCCGCTAATCATAGCTTAACTTCACTCGATAATCGCCGGAGCATTTGCGACATTTTATCGCAGATTTTACTCTCGATTGAACCAATACCAGCGCAGGTTCTGTACCCCGCAGTAGGCCACCTGCGGTGACTTCGACCCCGCTGTAAACGGCCAATTCGCGTTCTGCTATCCTGCGTGCATGAAGCGTATCTCGATCAAAGCGCATTAACCGGAATCTTCAGGTAGGCGATGCCGTTGTCTTCCTCTGAAGGAAAAGAGCCGCCGCATATCGAAGGATCAATGCCGAAATAACCGGAATTGATCGGGCGGAATAGTCGTTTTTGGCAAAATATCTTGTCAAATATGGCAAAAAGCAGATCAAAATCCTGGCCGCTGACGCTGCGTCGTCCAGAATCCGGCGTCCACTCCGCCGTTTTGACCGGAGGCCAAAAGAGTGGTCTGGCTACGTTGTATTGAGCAGCAGTTTTGACGAAGCCGCGCCACTACAGGCCGAGGCCCTGCGCCTCCGGAACAGGAAACCGGCTGGGCCGACCATTGCCTGATTGCCGAAGTGATCTTCCGGGCTGCGCGCAGCGCGTTTTGATGAAGTGCTCTTACTGCTCGAGATTGGGTACGGAGAACCGGGAGTCAGGGTCGTTCCACTGTCGCAGCGCGAAGACGTTTCCATCAATGTCATGGGCATAAACCTGCTGGTACTCGCCCATATTTACCGGTTCGCTGACGAACTCTACGCCGAGGTTGCTCATCCGCCGGACCTCCGCCGTGATATCTCCCACTTCGATCGAATAGGAATACCCAAAATCAGTAACGCCCTTTTTGCCAGTGGGTTCCCGGGTGATCGGGTCGCGGTATTGCCAGAGCTCAATGGTCTTGGCGCGTGAATCCATGCGGAACCATGATGCCAGCAGAGACAGATAGGGTTCACCTGCGACTTCTGCCATGCGCGGATGACCCTCGTAATCACCGGTCCGATAGGGCATGAATGCCATGATGTCGGCATACCAGTTGGTCAGCCTTTCAATATCATGGGTGACCAGAGCGACCTGAGTCATCCACATACTGTGGCCTTCATCGATCCAGCGCAGCTTGGCTTCGACCTGAGCCAGGGGTTCAGGATCCAGTTGTTCCATCTCGAACATATTGCCTTCAGGGTCATAGCCGTAGGCATAAGTGACCCCATAGCCACCAAGATCAATCGGCTGGTTGCTGTATGAGAGAATGGCCGCGCCGGCGTCGCCGAATTTTTCATACCCGGAGTCGTTCGAGGCGGATTGAAAACAGGTATGCGTCATACCCGGACCATTCACCGGCATTTTCCGCAACGGCTTATCAGCATTGTGTTCGAATTCAATGAACTCGAACAGCATATTGGGCGCTTCCAGTACCGCAATTTCATAGGCGACACCTTCCACCCCATAGAGCTGGTCCGCAGCGGCACTGTTGCTGACTGATTGCCGAGAGACCAGTTCAAAGCCGGAAACGTTTTGATAAAAAGCCAGCGTTCTGTCCAGATCTTTCACCGAGAGGCCGATGTGATTTACTCCCATCAGAGTGGTAGGGGAGTCATGAATGGTGGCATCAGGATCAATTTCGATGTCTGCCCGTGCATTCAGCGCGAGCAGAGCGCATGCGACGGCACTTGCCCCGGTTATTGTTATTTTCATGGGAACCTCTTCAGCTGTGTCACCGTTATCCTAGCACAGAAAATATGCTACAAAAGAGCGTCGCCATATCGCGGGGCAGCACAACCGCACTGAAAGAATCCGCATGACTGACAGAGGGAATACGCCATGACTCAGAGAATTCGCTTCACCCTGACGGCAATGGTGTTGTTGTGGCAGACGTCTCCTGCCCAAGCGTCTGATGAGGCTCTTCAAGCGTTAATGGATCAGTACTGGGTATACCGGCTGCAGGAGAGCCCCACGCTCGCAACCCGGGCAGGGCTTCGCGATTTCAATCATCTGTTGCCGCAGGTGTCCCCACTTGATCGCGCCCGCCGTCTGCGTCGCGAAGAAGATTTTCTGGATCAGCTTCGGACGATTGACCGTGAATCGATAGGCCAGGATAACCGGATAAATTACGATCTGTTGGCATGGGTGCTTGAACGGTCCATCGATGATATGCGGCTCAACGCCTCAAGAATTCCTTTTAACACTTTTTCCGGATTTTTTACGGGCGCGCTGCGTGCTAGCTACGGCGTTGCCATGGAAACCGAGGAAGATTACCGGGACTATATTGCGCGTATTCAGGAATTCCCCCGGTATTTTTCTGAAAATATCGACAACATGCGACAGGGCATGCAGGAAGGCTTTGTCTTGCCCAGGATCGTTATCGACGGAGTTTTGCCGACGGTTCAGGCCCAGGTCTATGACAATCCGGATCAGAGTAGTCTGGCAGAACCGCTTCTTGATTTGAGCGACAGGCTCCCTGAGACGGTGCAGGCAGACCTGGTTGAAGACACCCGGGACGCGATTCGCAGCTATGCCATTCCCGCATTCCGGGAGTTGGTGCACTTTCTTGAAGAAGAATATTATCCCGCCGCGGCGGAAAGCATCGCTGTGTCAGATCTGGAAAATGGTGAAGCGTTTTATGCACATCAGATCCGGGTGTATACCACGCGCACCGATCTCACAGCGGCTCAGATTCACGAACTGGGCCTTAGCGAAGTTGCCCGGATTCGTGAGGAGATGGACGAAGTCATTGAGGCCTCTGGCTTTGACGGCAGCTTTGCAGAGTTCGCAGAGTTCCTGCGCTCTGATCCGCAGTTTTATGCCACCAGCGAAGAGCAGCTTCTGAAAGAGGCGGCCTTTGTGGCGAAGCAGATTGATTACAAAATGCCCGAGTTTTTCGGCCGCCTGCCGCGCTTGCCCTATGGCGTGGTCGCTGTGCCTGACGAGATAGCGCCCAACTATACGACTGCATCCTACAACGGAGCCCCTATTGGCGGTATCCGCGGCGGTGCCTACTGGGTGAATACTTTTGCTCTGGACCAGAGGCCTCTGTATGAGCTGCCGGCGCTCACCGCACACGAAGCCGTACCCGGTCACCACCATCAGAATGCCATTGCCCGTGAGATGGAAGATTTGCCGGATTTCCGCAAGCAACTGTACTTTTCAGCCATGGGCGAGGGCTGGGGTCTGTATGCGGAAAAGCTGGGCATTGAAATGGGCATCTACAATAATGCCTACGAACATTTTGGCCGACTCAGCTATGAGATGTGGCGCGCCTGTCGCTTGGTAATCGACACCGGCATTCACACTCAGGGGTGGAGCCGGCAGCAGGCACTGGATTATTTAAGCAGTAACACCTCACTGTCAGCTGCGAATGTGCGCGCAGAGGTGGACCGCTATATTTCCTGGCCGGCGCAGGCGCTGTCCTACAAGCTGGGGGAGCTCAAAATTCTTGAGCTCAGGGCCCGCGCTGAAACAGCTCTCGGTGATCGCTTTGATCTTCGCCAATTTCATGACGTGCTTCTGGGGCAGGGGGCGTTGCCGCTGGATTTGCTGGAGCGGGTGATCGACGACTGGATTGAACGTGAATCCGCTCCGAGCCGTCTCTGACGCATGTTCTCGGCAGCTCTACAGCGCTTTGATGTGGGCTACCACGGCCTTGAACACGGGCGCGAGCTCCGGGAAGTGAGCCGCAATTTTTTCCCTGTCCTGACTTTTGCCGGCGGCTTCTAGCGCTTCGCAGGTATCTGCTAGCCGGTGTGCTCCGATGGAGCGTGCTGACGATTTCAGCTTATGGGCACTCTCTGCAACGTTCTGCATGGACTCGGCATTAAAGGCGGCAGTAATTTCGTCCACGTTATCAGTGGCCGGTGACACGAAATCCTTCAGAATTTCCACGATCGTCGCATCGTCATCTCCAACCAGCGCTCGCAGCGCTTTGTCATCGACCGGCAGCGCCGCACTCTCTTGCCCTTCGTGACTGCTCAACTGGGCCTTATCCCGACTGATCGCAGGGCTTGCTGCGGCTACTGTAGCCGGAGCGGAGTCGGATGCGGGCATCCACCTGGCTAACAGGGTTTCCAGTTTCTGCAAGTCGATAGGCTTGGAGAGGTAGTCATCCATGCCAGCATCGAGGCAGCGTTCCGCTTCGCCTTCCAGCGCGTTGGCAGTGATCGCAATAATCGGAAACCGTTCAGTCCCTGACTCCTGCGCTCGTATCTGCTGGGTGAGTTCGAAGCCATCCATTCTTGGCATGTTGCAATCAGTCAACAGCAGCGCATATTGATTCGACTTCCAGGCTTCAAACGCGTCCACACCGTCGCCAGTCAGCTCCACGGCATAGCCCAGCTGGTTAAGCTGTCTGCGGATAACGTCCTGATTGGTGACATTATCTTCCGCGACCAGGATGAGTTCTCCCCGTGCTCTGGCCTCTTCAACGGACATTGCTTTCCGGGTGCTGACCGGTGTCGGAGCGGCATCGGCTTGGGTGTCCGGACTCTCGCTACCTACCGCTATCGCAGCAGCGGCAACAAACGTAGACCGCTTCAGGGGCTGCGCGTCCACCGTGACCGTGTCCGGCTCGGCAAGCCGGGCACCTTCCCTTGCACCATCGCGCATAAAAACAAAAACGGTAGAAGCGCTTGATGGCAGTTCTCTGAGGGTGCCCCGAATGTAGACCTTCTGGGCCTCTTCGATGTCCGGCCCGAGAACGATGACATCCGGCATGTCCGCTTGACTCAGAGCAGCGACGATACTGGTGACGCTGGCGTCATCTATGAAGTCAACTTCGGCGTGCTGATGAGCGAGGTAATTCACCAAAAATGCCCGCATGGTGGCGATGCCGGTGGCGATAAAAAAGGACTTGCCCTGCAGCAGCGCGTCATCTTCCCGATTTTCCCCCTCTGTCAAAGCCACTGTCTGATGGGGGAGCGTAACAATGAAGTTTGATCCTTTGCCGGGCTCACTTTCTACCCCGATGTTTCCGTGCATCAGGTCACAGAGCTTGACGCAGATAGATAGGCCGAGGCCGGTGCCGCCGAAACGGCGCGTCGTTGAGGACTCAGCCTGCGTGAATGGCTCAAACAGCGAGACCTGTGCTTCTTTCGAAATGCCAATACCGTTGTCTTCGATGCTGTATCTGATCACCGCAGTGTCTGAACGGCTCTGTTCGCTCAGGTCGGCCCGAATAATAACCGTACCCGGCTTGGCGTCAGTGGAATCGGTGAACTTGATGGCGTTGCCGGCAATGTTAAATAAAATCTGGCGCAGCCTGACAGGATCGCCACTGACCATTTCAGGGATCTGAGGATCCACATAGGGCAGTAAGGTAATCCCTTTTTTCTCAGCATTGGGTGCAAGAGTATCAACGACCCCTTCCAGAGTTTGCGACACTTTGAACGGAATTTCTTCCAGATCCATTTTTCCGGCTTCGATCTTGGAGAAGTCCAGAATATCGTTGATGATCTGTAGCAGCGAGAAGGCTGAATCGCGCACCGTATTGGTCATCTGCTGCTGATCGCTATCCAGCGAAGTCTGCCGAAGCAGATCGATCATGCCGACGACTCCGTTCATTGGCGTTCGAATCTCATGGCTCATTGCGGCAAGAAAACTCGACTTGGCTTTGTTTGCCGAATTAGCCGATTCGAGTGCCGCATGCAGTTCTTCGGTGCGCTGCGCCACCGTGGCCTCAAGCTCCAGGTTCTTGTTCTGGATTTCTTCCATGAGCTCTTCGCGGGATTTTTGTGTGAAGAGCGTTCTTAACTCCGCGATCTGTTTCTCAGAGCAGGATTGGTTCGTCGTTCGCAGTGTTCGAGATAGCGTAAGCTGACAGTCTTCCTCGTCCTGCGTGACTTTCACCTTATCGAAAAACTGCTGCATGGCGGCAAAGGGGCTGACGGAAGTACTGCAGTGCAATACCACAGTCAGCTCAGCGTTATCGACGGCTATGTTCAAGCTGCAAACGTCGCTGTCCCCAAGGGCTTTTTTGAGGCAGGCTGACAGTACCGAAGCAAATTGGGCGTGTTCAAATGCATCGAAGCCCAGCGCGTCCGAGAGCTGTGGCAAGTTGTCCTGTAGCTTGCGCAGTTGCCAGTTGTGTTTTATTGAGAGCGCGGCAACTGTATTCATGACTTGATCACCAACGCAGCGCAGCTCGCATCATCGTGTTGTTTACCAAACCGGTTTATCAGCGTTTCCACCACCGTCTTGGCCCGGTGAGTCTGAGGCCACAGATAATCTGCATTTGTATATCGTGAACTGATTCCGTCGCTGTGGAATATCAGCAGATCTCCTTTTTCAAGATCTATCCGAAAAATTTTCGGCGTTCTCATATACAGCCCCACCGTCCCATCGAGAGACAGTAAATGTGCTTCATTTGCGCCAACTCGTCGGGCAGTCGTGTTGCCTATGCCGCAGTAGGACAGTTGCGAATTTTCTTTATTGATTACACAGAGTCCCACCGCTGCCCCCAGGCTGCCTGTGAGGCTGTTGTCCAGTTTCGTCAGGGTTGTTGCCAAATCTTCCATAAAATAACGTTCGAGCTGCTGTTCAGCGAGCAGGGCCACCTGATGTGCTGCGTGTCCGTGTCCCACGACATCGATAATCGCTAACTTGATGTAGCTATTGGACTGATGAAAAACAATCCGGTCTCCGCTTTTTGAATGCCCGGTGTGGGGCCGGACCTGCTGATAAAAGTCGACTTCGGAAATGGCCATTTCATGCTCTTGGAGGAAAGTGCTTTCGAATGACTACACGGGTTCCTTCTCCCGGTGCTGTATCGATCGAAAATTCATCCACCATTCGTTTTATGCCCGGCAGGCCCAGGCCCAGTGTGCCGGCTTCACTGTAGCCATCTTCCAGCGCCTTTCCCTGATCACCAATTCCGGGGCCTTTGTCGCTGGCCTGCACTTCAAAACAGGTCCCTTTGAATTTCGGCTGAGCATCTATGGTCAGAACGCCGGTGCCAGCATATTTGATTATGTTTGAAGCCAGTTCAGACACGATAGTCGCCAGCCGATGGGCAAAAACCTGATCGCCTACAAAGCCATCAACAAAATGCCGGCTGTTCACAACCGCAAGCTTGGCATCGGTTTCGGTAGCGATTGCAAATTTGATATGGCGCTCTCTACTCATCAGTCTGCTCTTGCTGCGGCGGATTTTCCGGAGACTCAGGCTCGCTTAAGTCGGCCTCTTTTTCAGCAATTTGAAATGATTGGTTTAAAAATACGATGGCAGCTTCCAGATTGTGGAATGCGTTGATCTGACTGGTATCAGCTTCGAAATGTACCAGTGCGGCAACCACTGGCGGCTGAAAGCCGCTGTAGGCAACCGATGTGCCAAGCATGCGCAAGGAATTGGCTATTTTGCTCAGACGCTCAAATGTGATGTCGTCAATCATGTCAAGTTGAGACATATCGAGCACAACGCCAAGTATTGCGGTTGACTTTACTGCTTGCAGTATCCGTTTCTGAAACTCAATGAGCTCAGCATCATCAACTATTCCCTGCAAGGATGCCACAAGGCAACTGTGCGTTACCTGAAAGGGAATGCTGGACGAGCTCGTTTGTATTGCAGAGTTGGAAGCCATCGTGCTAACGGAGAACCTGATTGAATGCCAATCAGGAAATGCTCACGCCGACTTCTTCAAATGCCATTTTCAAGGAATCATGAAGATTGGCTGTGGTTGTGATGGATTGCGCGTCAATACCAAGTTCTACGATGGTCTGAGCAACTGCCGGTGACATGCCGGTTATGGTGCAGTGGCAGCCCATCAGCGCTGAGGCTTTGGTAATCTTGATCAGGTGGTTAGCCACTGCGGTATCGACAACAGCGACACCAGAGATATCAAGAATGATGACCTTAGCGTGTGTCTCAAGAATTTTATTGAGGACGCTGTTCATGATTTCGTTGGCACGTCCCGAGTCAATGATGCCAACAATAGGCAACAACAAAATGCCATCCCAAATGGCGGCAACGGGAGTCGACATTTGCATGATGGCTTCAGTTTGTTCAGAGATCTTCTGCTGAGTCATCGCCATAAAAGTGCTGACGATGATGGTGTTATCCATATTCAGCAGTTTGGTGACAGCCGTTTTCATGGCGGCCGCGTCCTCGCCACTCATTTTTTTGTCACGCATACTGTCGGTGAGAATGCTGAGTGATTTGTTGACGGCAGTCAGGTAGGAATCCAGCGGCAACTGGATATGAGCGTGCATGTTTCCCAGCTTTTTACGCCTCTCGACGTAGTTAGAGTCGACTTCGGCTTTAAAAAAGTCTTTCCAGTATTCGACCTGCCGACCCTGCACGTCTTTAAGTAAATCTGCATCTTCGAAAAAGTCCCCGTACTCAGGTTGTTCACTCAGCCAGGCGTAGAATTCTTCGACATACTGATTCCATTTTTTGTCAAGTGACTTGCCGTAGCCACGTACTACTTCCAGCTCGGCTTCTGACAGCTCAAAGCGCTCGAGAAGATATTCGCTGGTAAGAGTTTGGCCGTAAACTTCAGAGGACATGTTTGATTCTCCACTCTGTGATAGTGCTTCAGAGACTTTGTTATTTTTGGGTTTGAACTTCATCATATCAAAACCTGTCCAGATCACTAGGGATTTACCTGTCAAATAGAAGGCTTTTGTCGGTTTTCTGTTTTTCTGGGGTTCTGGTTTTCTGGCGTTCTGGTTTTCTGGGGTCCTGAGTTTCGGGTTCCGCAGTTTCAGGAGGTCTGGGTTGAGAGATGCAGAAAAATGGTGGGTGTTGATCTCTTGAGCCCGTCTGCAGCAGACAATTTGCCAGGGCATTGCCGAAGGCCTTAAGCCCGCGAATGGACTGACTTCACGGCAACACAGGCGGTTGATTGACGTCAGTGTAAAGCCGTCACCCGACACCGACTTCCAGTTTTCCTACACTCGCGCGCAAACCTGTGAGAATCTATAGCCTTGATAAAATTTGACGAGTTTCCGGAGTCCGCCTGTATGCGTAAGCTGACGAAATCACTGGCTGTACCTTTAATCCTCTCCAGCGTGGCCGCCTCAATGGCGTCTGCCCAGGACAGCGAGTATGACCCGCCCATGCTGGGGTTCGGTGTGCCTGATCTGCAGGGCACGTGGAGTTATGAAACACGCACGGGGTTGCAGCGGCCTGCCCATTACAGCGAACTTGAGATAGATGAAGACACCATGCTCAGCACCCTCGAGCCCACCTCCGAGATTCTTGATGACTATCAAAATTTTGGCACCAACCGGCAAAATGATCCGGCTAATGTCGGTGGTTACGATCCTGAATACTTCAGCATCGGGGAGTCGCTCGCGTTAATCGACGGGAAATACCGCACGTCAATCATCGTCGATCCACCGGATGGGCGAATTCCCTATCGTGAACAGGGTGCGGCAATTCGACGCCGGCAGGCCAGCGCCGTATTTCAATTTCCCGATTCCCTTGGCCGTAGCGATGGGCCGGAGGGAAGGCCTCTTTCTGACCGCTGCCTGAAGGCTTTCTCGTCGAGCACACCGTTCATCAGCAGCGTCTACAATAACAACCTGCAGATCATTCAGAGCCCTGACCATGTGGTCCTCGTGGTCGAGATGGTTCATGACGCGCGGATCGTGAAGATAGACCAGGCCCATCGCGACCTGCCTTACAATAAATGGCTGGGAGATTCTGTAGGTTACTATGACGGCGATACTCTGGTGGTCACCACTAAGAACTTCAGTGAATGGGAAGTTGCGCAGGGCTACGGCATCAATGCGTCGATGAATATGGTGCTTACCGAGCGCTTCCGCCGGGTGGCTGATGATGAAATCCGCTACAGTTTTACCATTGAGGATCCGGAGCTTTACACGCAGCCCTGGACGGGTGAGATGCCAATGCGGCCCTCTTCCGGTTTGTATGAATACTCCTGCCACGAGGGTAATCACGCCCTGCCCGGCATTCTCGCGGGAGCGCGCCGCCTGGAGATTGAAGAAGAAATGAATCGCTGAGCGGGGCAGTCGCCCGCGACGGGATTCAGGCAAGATCTGTTTGGGCGGCCGGATGAGCTCACAGTAGGCTCATAAACAGCGCGTTTCGAGCTCACTAGGTTCAGCAGTGATGCGCTGCTGATTCTGAGGATCACGCAAGCGGCTCGCCCGCGTGCCCCGCAGACCCAATGCGTCCTCAATGACGGATAGGAGTGCCGGTAACCCTTGATAGGGGTTGTGAACAGGCTTTCAGGCGACCGTTAAAGCGCGTATCGGAGTCAAGCAGCAGGCGGTGAGTGGGCAGGCGACAAACGATGGACGCGGGAAACCGGCGACAGTCAGAGTCGCAATCCGCCGGTGTAGCTGCTACCTTGATGCCAATAACAACAATAATAATAGAGACCTTGCCGATGACACCGGAAACCACCCAATTCGTCGCAGTTTTTCTCGCCGTATTTTACAGTGCGGTCGCGCTTTTCTACGTGATATTCGCCAAATTCCGCAAGGCTGAACACCGGGGTCAATCGATGATCCACATGGGCGAACGCTACTCCCGGCATTGGTGGAACCATCTGGCGTTTCGCCTTTTCCGCATCGCGATATGGGCAGCTTGCGTGGCGCGCCTCTTGTTTCCGGCGATGGAGCGCTGGTTGCTGCCCGTGGCAAGCTTACAAGCGGACTGGGTCGCGTTGGCTGGTCTCGGGTTATTGTGTTTCGGCTTTGCTCTGGCGGTCGGTGGCAGCCTGAATCTGGCAGGGGCCTGGCGCTCTGGCATTGACGAGGCTGCCAGTGAGCAGCTGATTACGACTCAACTCTACGCATTCACCAGAAATCCCTCCTTCGTCGGTGTGCGCCTTGCTCAGCTGGGGTTTTTTCTGGCCTGGCCCACCGTGTTTTCACTGGTTTGCCTGATCGTCGGATGGATCGCTGTCAGTGTGCAGGTTGAATTGGAGGAAGCGCATCTTCAGCTGCGTTTCGGCGACCGCTATTCAGAGTATCAGCGGGCAGTAGGTCGCTGGTTTCTGGCCGGCAGGCAGCCGGCTTGAAGCGCCATACAGGGGCACCGTGTCGCCATCTGGACAAGATTCAGGATAGGGAATAGCCTTTGCTTCTGGGTTCTCCAAGCCACCAGGGGGGTCGTGATGACACGCCTTAATCGCAACAAACTGCCAGCCACTTTTCTGCTCACCGCTACTTTACTTGGCGTTACAGCCTGTTCTGAGGCGCCTGACTCCCGGG
>Ga0255760_10005081_pt1 | contig 11280 bp, 11 predicted proteins | sample 071ome_25_FD_179960 | JGI IMG/M metagenome (GOLD analysis project Ga0255760, IMG submission 179960) | Coastal salt marsh microbial communities from the Groves Creek Marsh, Skidaway Island, Georgia - 071410BT metaG (version 2) | ecosystem: Environmental > Aquatic > Marine > Intertidal zone >... | reverse complement strand
GCTTGTTGCACTTTTTCGAGATCAACACCCGCTTTTTTAGCCACCGCTAGCGCCTCTGAGACAGCGCCAATGGTCAGACCAACGATGACCTGATTAACTGCTTTAGTGACCTGCCCTGAACTCACAGGACCGACATGCGTGACTAAACGCCCCATCGCCTTAAAAACAGGCATAACCGATTCGATATCTGAGGCATCACCACCTGCCATAATCGACAAGGTCGCTTCTTTTGCACCCATCTGACCACCAGATACGGGCGCATCAATATAGCGAGCACCCTTCTCTGCTAAACGACGTGCAAACTCGCGTGTTGCCAGAGTAGCCGTTGTCCCCATATCAACAATCAAGCTGTTGGCATGGATAGCCTGTGCCACACCTCGCTCGGAAAAAAGCACCTGCTCGACCGCCGGCGTATCTGCCAGCATCAAGATCAGCAGATCCACCTCAGCGGCAACTGAGGCAGGATCAGACATTACAGTGACATGCTCGTTTTTAATCTCTTCAACTGCAGTCGCGCTTCGGTTAAAAACACATAATTCCGCACCTGCACTTAAAAGATTAAGACACATCGGCTTACCCATCAGACCAAGACCGATAAACCCTATGCGCCACCCTGCCAAGGGTCTAGAATCATTCTTATTCGTCATTACAGGACACTCGAGACATCATGCTGAATATCAAACGACTTGATCTCAACGATGCTAAAAAATTGATTGAGGGCGCGAAACAAGAGTCCATCGCCATGGGCATTCCCATGTGCATAGCCATCACAGATGAATCAGGCAATTTGGTTGCTTTTGACCGCATGGATGGCGCCAAAGTAGCTAGTGTAATCTTGTCGCAAAACAAGTCGATGACCGCGGCTATCTCGCGTAAAGGCACCCATGAATATAACGCTGCATGTGTACCCGGCAATCTCGCATTTGGTCTACACACCGCCTTTGATGGACGCTTTTGCATTGTAGGCGGCGGATTGCCAGTGATGGTTGATGGTGAAGTTATCGGTGGCATTGGCGTTAGCTCAGGAACTCCAGAGCAAGACATGCAATGTGCGCAGGCGGGGCTTGATCACTTTTTTGCTAAATAGTCATTTAGACTTTTCGTTAAAGCTCGACCAAAAATCATAGATTGCCATCAAGCAAACGATCACGATCACAATAATCAGATCGATATCGACCTCGGTCATGATGAAAGGCACCACACCTAAGAACGCAACCAATAAAGCAACTGAGATAAACGCTAGAATCTTATCAATCATTTCATTCAGCCTCGGCTAAGCATTAGCCTTCAAGATTCGCTAAGTAATTTTCTAACCAACGCGCAGTACGCAACAAGCGACCATCCGCATGACGTCGATCAATCAACTGCACACCAACTGGCAAGCCTTGTGAATCACTCAACAAAGGCAAGGTCACCGCTGGCACACCGGTTAAAGACCACAGCACATTACACGCTGCTGTGCCGGTGCTTTCTAAACCTTTCGGTGCTGCACTAGTTGCTGCTGGTGTAAGAATCGCGTCATAGCGATCGAAGATCTCTTCGAGACCGGCATACAAGGTGTCGCGCCATGTCAGTGCAGAAAGATAATCCGTCGCGCTGATCTCACGTCCCTCTTCGATTGCAGCACGCGTCTCGGGAGATAACTTATCTGCACCGCGATCGTAATAAGGACGCAGGTTATGCGCCATCTCAGCCAACATGATGCGACGATGCATTACTGGTGCTTCATCGAAGATCGAAGGCAGCGTCATTTCATCACATGAGTCACCCAACGCATCCGCTAACTCAGCAAAGCCATCGGCGGTATCTTGGTCGACATCTGCCCAGGCTGAGGTTTTAACAAAGGCAAATTGAGGCTTTACTGGCGGAGCTTCTTGTAAGGTATCAAGCAAACGCGGTGGCGCCATAGGAGCCACATCTGGATCCATACCATCAAAGCCCGCCATCGCATCTACCAATAAGGCTGCGTCTTCTAGCGAACGGGAGAAAGTGCCCACCGTATCGAGATGGGGTGAACAACGCAGTACACCTGTGCGAGGCAACAAACCAAACGTTGGTTTAAAGCCAATCACACCGCAATAAGCCGCAGGTCGAATAATCGATCCACCGGTTTGGGTACCTATTGCACAAGGGACCATGCCTGCAGCGACCGCTGCAGCAGAACCCGAGGACGAACCACCTGGCGTATGTTCGGGGTTAAAAGGATTACGGGTTTTACCCGGTGCTAAATACGCACACTCGGCGGTAACCGTTTTACCCATAATCAATGCGCCTGCGGCACGCAAACGCGTAACTACCGTCGCATCTTTTTCTGTTTGGCGAGCTTGATCTAAGGCATTACCGTTTTGAGTTGGCTGATCAGCCGTATCAAAGATGTCTTTGATACCCACCGGAATACCATGCAACGAACCTAAAGCTCGCCCGCTGTCACGGTAAGCCGTTAATGCGCCAGCCTGACCACGTGCATGTTGTTCATCTAGGAATTCCCATGCCTGCACAGACTCTTCAGTCGCACCGATCTGCTGCAGACTCGCTTCCAATACGTCAGTCACTGACTGACGACCCGTCGCGATTTCTTCACGCAGTGTGAAGGCGTCGATCTGCGTTAACTGCTCGTTACCCATTAGCCATATACCGCATTAGGCAACCAGAAAACGATATCCGGGAAGACGTACATGATCACCATCGCCAAGATCACCATCGCCAAGTGCGGATAGTTGCCTTTGAAAATTTGAGACAACAGCACATGCTTCGGCGCTACCCCTTTCAGGTAATAGGCGGACATGGCCATCGGCGGCGTTAAGAAGGAAGTCTGTAAGTTCAACGCAACCAAGATGCCGAAGAACAGTGGATCGATACCAAAGTGCGCCAACAATGGCAGGAAGATCGGTACGAAGATGATAATGATCTCAGACCACTCTAATGGCCAACCTAGAACAAAGATAATCAACTGCGCCAAAATCAAGAAGGTGATTGGCGAGATATCTAAGCCGGTAACAAACTCACTAATAATGTGCTCACCACCGAGGTATGAGAAGACTGATGAGAAGGTCCAAGAACCCACAAACAGCCAACATACCATTGCCGTAGTTCTAGCGGTCAAATACACAGACTCACGCAGACGCTGCCATGTGAAGGCACGATAAACAACCGTCAGCAGCAAACCACCAAGAGCACCCATCGCTGCTGCTTCAGATGGGGTTGCCAAACCAAATAGGATTGATCCCAAAACCGCAAGAATCAGGAATGCGAGCGGGAAAACTGACGTTGCTAACTGAATGAAGATTTGGGTCGTTGTGTACTCACCAATATCTTCCTTGGTTGGCTTTGGACAATCCTGTGGGCGCAACATCGCGCGCACGATGACATAAGCGATGTACAAACCTGCTAACAACAACCCCGGGAATAAGGCACCTGCATATAACTTAACGATAGAAACGTTAGAAGCTGCTGCATAAACGATGAGCATGATTGATGGTGGGATCAATATACCCAAGGTGCCGCCTGCACAGATGACACCCGACGCTAAGCTGGTGTCGTACTTAGCTTTAAGCATTGCTGGCAATGCCAACAAACCCATCAATGTCACAACCGCACCCACAATACCGGTTGCAGTTGCAAACAAGGTACAAGTAATCAGCGCCGCAACCGCCATTGAACCTGGCACACGTCGCGTTGCTATATATAAAGTATGGAAAAGCTTGGCTACGATGTTTGAACGCTCGACCACATAACCCATAAAGAGAAACAGCGGCACCGCCGTAAGAACATCATTCGCCATAACCGAGAAGGTCTGGTTAACGAACAGGTCGAATATCTGATTGTTAAAGAATCCGTCGAAGTAAGCACCCGAAAGAACCCCTTCGTCTTCAACACCTTTACGCACTAAACGATCGTAAGCACGCCACATCCGATCGGCATCGAAATAAGCGTAGTAACCAAAGCCGATACCCATTGCCATCAAGGTGAAGGCAACCGGGAACCCCATCAAAATAAAGATGAGGAACAAGCCCAACATCAAGAGCGCTACAACTGGATCTGACATGGCTTAGCTCCCCTGTTGAGCGCGTTTAGCTGCTTCAGCTGCAGCTTCTTCTTGTTCACGAAGTAACTGAACTTCAGTTTCTTCAACATCTTCGGCTGCAAGCAACCACTCACCGGTTTTCATACAGTGAATCGCACGAAACACCTGCGCAACACCTTGGATAAGTAACAAAATACCTGCGATCACAATGACCGTTTTAAATTGAAAAATAGGAATACTCACAGGGCTATTCACACTCACCTCGAGGTAACGCCAAGAACGCTCTGCATACTTCCAACCCGCCAAGATCAATGCCAGAACACCCGGGAAGAAGAAGATGAGATAAAGCACAAGTTCAACTTTAGCCTGTGTCTGAGGTTTCCAGAGACGGTAGATAAAATCGCCGCGAACATGGCCTCCACGAGATAATGTGTATGCACCACTCATCATGAAGAGCGTGCCGTAGGCAATGTAAGACATGTCGAATGCCCATGTGGTCGGTGCGTTAAAACCGTAACGGACAAGCACTTCATAGCCAGTACCTAAGGCCATGAACATAATGAGCCAACCGAATGCTTTACCAAACCAGGCAGAAACTCGATCAGCGAATTCGATGTAAGCCAGCATCACGCCAACTCCTTATAACGCTTTTAGGGAAGGCAGATAGCCAACGGGGCGTAATAAATACGCCCCGTGGCTTCTACTTTAGTAAGAACTCAAATTAGAGCTTGAGCTTACCTGGGAAGTAGTGGTTGTAAGCCAATGCATAATCTGGAGCATTCATAAGCTCGTAGTATGCAACACGCTCTACCCACTCACGCTGAGACTGAATAGTCTTCTTCATGAATGGATCCGCTTCCAAGGTAGGAATGATCTCATCCCATGCTTTCAATTGAGCATCCAAGATGTCCTTAGAGGTACGCTCAACTTTAACACCATGATCTTTCTGCAATGCTTGCAAGTCAGCTGAGTACTCGTTCATTGCGCGTGCAGTGTTAGCAGTACTTGCTGCTTCAACACCGTACTGAAGGATACCCTTCAGATCATCTGGAAGGTCAGCCCATACGTCTTTGTTGAAGATGAATTCGAAGCTTTCAGACGCTTGGTGATAAGAAGATAAGTAGTAGTTCTTCGCTACGTCCTGCGCACCGAAGTCCATGTCAGAACTTGGGTTGTTGAACTCAAATGCATCGATAACACCACGCTCCATTGCTGGAACAATTTCGCCACCAGGCAACTGAGCAACACTCATGCCCATCTTATTCATAACGTCTGCTGCCAAACCAACAGTACGGTACTTAAAGCCTTTCAATTCTGATGCTTTACTAACTGGCTTTTTGAACCAACCGAATGGTTGCGCAAACATTGGGAAGCCCATGAAGCCAACCACGTTCAAGCCCATGATGTCTTGGGTCAATTCACGGTAGAGCTCTTGACCACCACCTGCGTAGAACCATGACAACATTGTGGTGGCTGAACCACCGAATACAGGACCTGTACCAAATAAAGATGCCGCTTTGTTTTTACCGTACCAGTAAACAGGTACAGAGTGAGCACAGTCGATAACGCCATCGTTAACCGCATCCATAACTTGGAATGCTTTAACAACCGCGCCAGATGGCAATAGGTCGATCTTCAAACGACCACCAGACATACGCTCAACACGGTCACAGTAGTCTTTAGCAAAGCCTTGCCAAATGTTTGATGCACCCCAAGAGGTTTGCATCTTAAGAGTGATTGGTTTGTTTGCTGAAACGATCGCTGGAGCGCCAACAGCACCAACCGCAGCGCCTGCTGCAGCTGCTTTTAGAAATTTACGGCGACTAGTATCAGCGCCTTTCTTCTGGTCAGACATTTAATGATTCCTCACTTTGGTCATTTATCAGTTACCGCTGGCGCGGCACCTTTGGGTTTTAAGGCTGTCTTCTTTGTACAACCTTTGCCGTACTTTAGTCCTTTAGTGAGGTACGTCAATAAATTTCTAATTCATAATTACAGGGAATTCTTATACAAGAAGGCGCCTGGGCTATTGAAAAAGCCTTATGCCGCTTAGGTCAGCAAATCTTGGGGAATTTTTCCTACAAAAACAGCATCAAGATTGTCCAAAACACGAAAGCCCATCGCATCTCGTGTCTCGCGTGTGGCGCTGCCGATATGCGGCAAAAGGAAGCAGTTATCGAGCTCGCGATAACGTGGATCTATATTGGGCTCGTTGTTAAACACATCCAAGCCTGCGGCAAAAATTTTACGCTGCTGTAGCACTTCAATCAGCGCATCATCATCCACCACTGCCCCACGTGCCGTATTAACCAACACGGCATGCTCTGGCAATAAAGCCAATGTTTCCCTATTGATTAGATGTTTGGAATCGGGGTTTGAAGGGCAGTGAATCGATAAGACATCACACAATGGCAACATCTCTTCCAGTGACTCATGAAAGATTGCACCCTGTGCCTCATCGTCGGAAAGTGGTCTACGATTGTGATAGTGGATTTCCATATCAAAAGCACGAGCGCGTTTAGCTAACACTAGCCCTACTCGACCCATGCCCACAATACCCAATCGCTTACCAGTGATTTGCAGACCTAAACCATCAAATGCTGTCCAATCAGCCCAAGTATCGGTTCGGATACTCCGCTCACCCTCATAAGCACGACGAGAAGCCGCCAACATCAGCAATATAGCGATCTCTGCGGTCGCATCATTAAGAACATCTGGCGTATTGGTAACAATCAGACCTTTGTTTTTAGCTGCTACTAAATCGATGTGATCGGTACCAACTGAAAAACTGCAAATGGCTTTTACCCGATCAGGCAAAGCAGCGATAAGGTCAGCGGACATGTGTTCGGTATGACACGGGATAATTGCATCGACATCAGCCGCCAGTGCGCGAAGCTGTTCTTTGCTGTACACCACATCCTCTTCGTTAAAGACTGGATCGTAATCCTGACGTAAACGCGCCTCAACGTTTGGCGGTAACTTACGACCAACAAGTACACGTGGCTTAGGTGACATGCTTATTCCTTAATCAAAACTCACTGGCGGTGGCTTAACACCCAAGCCGGTTGTTTCACTCACAATTTTTACTGCCTTATCTTTACCTTGCTGAGCCGCCGCGCTGAGCGGTAAATCATCCGCTGGAACAGCCCACTCTTCCTGACGCATATAAAGCGTTTGCGTTGGGAAGGCATATTCAACACCAATCTCTTTTGCGATACGCAAGCAATCGAGCAAGAAGCGATGACGTTCACGGTATTCTGTTGGCGTATCTGGTGTCTCAAAGAACACGTTGATCAAGATATCCAAACCGCTACCACCGAGTTCATGGAGGTAAACATGGAAACGATCTTTAACCATGTAGGGATGCTGACGAATCAACTCACGCACACCCTCACAAAACGCTTCGATCTTTTCTGGCGGGGTGTCATAAGTCAGTGAGAACGCCGTTTTATAACGTCGACGAGCACGCTCTCGCATGTTATCCACTTCCGCGGTAATGAACTTGGCATTAGGCACTGTAATCAACGAATCATAGAAGGTGCGAATACGCGTACTGCGGAAACCCATGTGCTCCACCGTGCCTTCCACACCATCAACGACAATCCAGTCACCTTTCGTAAAAGTACGATCCATTAATACAGTGATGGAACCAAATAAGTTCTGCACCATATCTTTTGCCGCTAAAGCGAAAGCTAAACCACCAAGACCAAGACCTGCTAACAAGCCAGTGATATCGATGCTTAAGTTGTCTGCGATAAAGACAACGCCGATGACCGTGACAAAGATTTTCAGGGTACGTGGAATCAACGGCACCAACACATCATCAATGGTGGTGTCGGTTACTTTCGCTTTACAAATCAGCCAGGCAGATAAAATATCGACAAAACGGTACGCAGCCCAAACCGCCGCAAAACTGGCAAACGCTTTAACTGCAACCAAAAGAATCAGCAGCGCCGTTTCTGGCAAACCAATCGCATGGATACCCATCCACCAGATCGCCGCCATAATGACCAAACCAACCGGACGCAGTCGGTTATCTTGATCTTGAATGTCTTCGTATTCATTACGTTTTTGACGCGCAATCCAATTACGCAGCGCGCGACGCAAGAAACGCGTCATTAACCAATCAAAAACAACACCAATCGTGATAACGATCAGCAAGGCTAACCAACGCCAGTTTTCGATAAGAAACACCTCGTGTTTCAAGCTAGCAGGCATGGCTCGCTGCAACCGAATTTCCCATGGCAAATAACTCGCATTAGCGGAACCCGACTGCGGTTGCTTTGCCTCTAAGGCGGCAAATACATTTGGAATGATCTCGATGCTGCGCGCATCGAAAAGCCAACGCCCATCTACTTGTTTTTGAAGACGCACCACACCTTGCTTAAAACGACGCACATCCACCGCAGAAAGTTCGGTCTCCTCGGGCACGCTTGTCGCAGAGACACCACCAGTGCGATCGAATACCTCAATCATTTGCCAAGCGAGCGTTGGGCCACGCTCACGTCGAACCAGTGCATTAATTGCTGAGAGATCCAACGCTTTAATTGCATCATCAACGCGTGATGTCTCCCCCGCTTTGGCATCGTTCATTGCCTCAAGAAACATACTCAAGGTCGCTCGCGGGGAAATCAGTTCACTGGGTGGCGCTTGAGATGCCGCGATCTCTTTTGCTGCTTCTTCAGCAAATGCGAAACTTTGGAATAGGAGAAAAAAAGTGAGTAAAAAATAACGAAGATTTTTCATAAGAGTCTGTGCGCCATTAAGGAGCGCAAGTGAATTCCATATTATCGATTAAACGAGCTGAGCCTAGTTTGGCCGCAATTAAAATAACGCCATGCTGAGATTGGTCAGTCAAGGGCAGCAACGTTTCTGCATCCAAGACATGCAGATAATCTGGTTCAAAACCTGCCTCAGCTAAACGGTGCTGGCTATCGGCGGACTGTTGCTCAAGCTGAGAAAGATCCTGACTAAGAGTGCCAGCCAACTGTTTAAGCTCAGCATGAATCATAGGTGCAATCGCGCGCTCATCTGCAGACAGATATTGGTTACGCGAACTCATCGCCAAGCCATCTGCATCTCGCACTGTCGGCACACCGATAATCTCTATTGGCATTGCTAAGTCAGCCACCATGCGCCGAATCACCGCAAGCTGTTGAAAGTCTTTGGTACCAAATAAGGCAATATCAGGTTGCACCATGTTAAAAAGCTTGGCGACTACCGTTGCGACACCCACGAAGTGTCCGGGGCGCGATGCACCACAATACAAATCACTAATCACTGGCACTTCGACGTGAGTCTGATCAGCAAGTGATTTGGGATACATGGTTTCAACGCTGGGGAAATAAAGTAGATCGACAGCCGCTGACTCCAGAGCAGCGATGTCCGCATCAAGAGTGCGTGGATATTTATCCAAATCTTCATTTGCACCAAACTGCATTGGATTAACAAAAATACTGCAGATAACAGTCTGTGCGTGCTTACGCGCTTCACGCATTAAGGTGAGATGACCCTCATGCAAGTTACCCATCGTTGGGACAAAAGCGACGCGACCAAGTTGTTTAGCAAGTTGTGTAGCGATTCGCAGCTGCTCAAGCTGCTCGATCATCTTCATGCTGGAATATGTTCTGCCGCAGGAAACTCACCTGCTCTTACTGCTGAAACATACGCACTCAATGCCTCCCGAACACTACCCGCTTCAGTTAAGAAATTTTTCACAAAACTAGGGATTCGATTCACGCTCATGCCGAGCATGTCGTAACACACCAACACCTGGCCATCAGTGTCTTTACCCGCTCCTATACCAATCACTGGAATGGCGAGCTCTTGGGTAATCGATTGCGCTAAAGCCTGTGGAATACATTCCAATACCAACATCTGCGCACCGGCTGCTTGTAAAGCTAAGGCATCAGCGATCATTTGATCGGCTGCTTGCGCTTCTTTACCTTGCACACGATAACCACCTAACTGATGAATTGATTGCGGCATTAAACCCAAATGACCACACACAGGCACTGCACGCTCGGTGAGATGACGAACGGTTTCAACCTGAGGTGCGCCGCCTTCGATCTTTACCATCTCAGCGCCACCTTCTTTCATTAGACGACCTGCGGTATCCAAGGCTTGCTGTTGAGTGCCGTGACTCATAAACGGCATATCCGCAATTACCATGGCTGACTGACTAACACGCGCCACATTGGCCGTGTGGTACACCATGTCATCCACACTCACTGGCAAGGTACTGCCATGACCTTGAACAACCATACCCAAGGAATCACCCACTAGAAGTGTATCCACACCTGCTGTTTCAGCGAGGCGTGTCATGCTTGCGTCATAACTGGTAAGCATGGTGATTTTTTCACCCGCTTGTTTCATCTTATTGAGATGACTGATGGTAATTTTTGCCATGGTGTTTCTCTTCAGGGCTTACGCCAACTAAGGTGCTCAGTTTAAACGATGCTGCCCCGCTTCGCTGATCTCAGAAAGCAGTTCAGACACCAAACCAAAACCTGGTAGTGCAATATCGGGGTTTAAATCCGCAAGTGGTCGCAAGACAAAGGCACGCCAATGCATCTCGGCATGCGGCACAATCAGTCGTTCGTGTTGAATGACTTGATCGCCATAAAGCAGCACATCGACATCGAGGGTGCGCGAACCCCATCGTTCATGTCGCTCTCGACCATGACGATTCTCGATTTCCTGACACCAATCCAAGAGCGCTATCGACTCCATGGTAGTTTCAATCTCGAGAACCGCATTGATGTAATCCTGCTGCCCTTCAGGACCAACAGGTGCACTTTGATAAAGAGGTGAGCAACGTGAATGCCTGACTTCCAGGTGAGCCGCCAACTCTGCAACCGCTTCGGTTACATGCGCTACTGGATCACCTAAGTTACTGCCCAATCCAAGATAGGCAATCACACCACTCATGCATCACGCTTTTTAGAATTATTACGACGACGGCGACGACGCTTAGGCTTACTGTCTCGATCTTGGTGCTGACTCGGCTCAAGCTTGCCCACTTGGAACTCGGTCCACCACTGCGCAATTTCAGCATCAACCTCACCCGCTTCTGAGCGCAACAACATAAAGTCATAAGCGGCACGAAAACGCGGATGGGATAACAAACGCAAAGGACGCTTACCACGGGTTTGTAAGAAGCGATGCTGTAAAGACCAGATCTCACGCATTGGCGTACTAAAGCGTCTCGGCAAAGCGATACGTTGTAACTGACGATCAAGAATGTCATTCACTGC
>Ga0255760_10005079_pt1 | contig 11285 bp, 4 predicted proteins | sample 071ome_25_FD_179960 | JGI IMG/M metagenome (GOLD analysis project Ga0255760, IMG submission 179960) | Coastal salt marsh microbial communities from the Groves Creek Marsh, Skidaway Island, Georgia - 071410BT metaG (version 2) | ecosystem: Environmental > Aquatic > Marine > Intertidal zone > Salt... | reverse complement strand
TTCCTTCTTCCTGCCAACGCCAATATCGATCACTGCGGGAACAGCACGCTCACATGATGTGACTGTGCTCTCACAAACTTCTACGGCCTTCTCTGAATCTGGACCAAGTTTCACTTTGAAAGTTTTACTGGCTAATTGATTGCCAACAAACACCTCTACCTTTACAGAAACGGCCTCGAATTCACTCGCCTCATCCCTGAATTCGAATTGCCTGCTGGCCATAGGCAAGGAGTCTGCACCATTTGCCTTTAAAAGCGCCGTCGTCCCCTCGGTGAGTTTAAGACCGCTCTCCGTCACATCAATATTCCAGCCTTCGAGGTCACCTAATGCTGACCTCGCAAAAATTCGCAGTTTAAAGAGCCGCCCCTCGTGTTCCTCTAAACGATACCGAAACTGGATGGGCCCTGAGGTTTTTCCGCTTGTAGCGGAATTCCAATTGGTTTCTTTGAGGGCAATCGGCTTGGATCTGACCTCTCCACTGATTTGGTCCGCGCACCCCGTCATCAGTAGGCTCATAAAAACAAGTACAAGCAGGTTTGGGTTACTCAGTTTTGGTCTTCGAATCATTGCGAAGTAATCTCCACGAATTGACATGGTTCAGCGCTAGCCGCGGTCGTAAGGTAGGCCCAATCGTACGCCTCGAACCAGTACTCTCCAGGCTCAAGCGTCAAAATTTGTGACTCAGGGCCCTCGACTTCAAGCCTCTTGAAGTAGCCGTCGCTCGAGAAAACGTAGGCTTCTGGGTCCGACGAGGCCCCGGTGCCATTCTGCAAGCCAGAAGACGAACTAAATCGGTAGTCGCCTGCCGCTTGGACAGTAAAACGACCAAGCGTCCGGTTGCCTAACTTATTGGCTTGGAACAGCGCCCCACTGGGTGAACCAATGTGCCGTTTGTCCTGACAAATTCGGACCGGCTCCCCATCGATCGGGATCTCCGTGAATACAGGTAATGCGTTGCTCGTCACACCGTTCGCCACTTGTGACTCGTTGCTTCCGTAAACGTCGGTAGCAGGACCATCAAGCGCGATGTCGTGGTGCTTAAGGAGGCTATCAATCTGGCTAGCCTGTGACCCGTTCTCAGCGATGACTGGTGCCAACAAGCTGAAAATTGTGGTGGCAACAGGACTAGTCTTCACATCACCGACCAATGCTTTTGTCATTTCGGTGAGAGCCAATGAGACGTTGTCTGCATCCGCTGCATCATTAGTCGCGTCAAAGAGATCCGTCACAATTTCCCCGACGCTATCTTCTGAAAACCAACCTGAAGTAATACTGACGACCGATGAAGGAAACCCCTCCTCCAAGGGCAGATAGAACCCGCCGTTTTGATCCGTTCCAGCGGTGTCTTTGTAGTCGGGATCACCCAGCACTAACCCCGAGAGCGCATTCGCCCATCCTTCAGAGAACGCGACCCTTGGATCCAAAATATCACCCGACCCGTGGGGGCCGCCTAGGCTGTCATCCCTTGAAAGCGCGTCTTGGAAGTAATGTCCCCACTCGTGAACGATGATGTGAGCGTCGAACTCATCCGTGTCTTCATCCTCTTTGCCAAGGATAAATACCGTTCCTTGGGTGTAAAAGGAGGTGCCAATGTTCGAAGTGCTATTCACCGGACTCCAATAAACCTCCAATGGCCTAAACGTCAGCTCCATCGAGTCGCCCACTTTCAGCATGGCCTCAACCATGCTATCGACAATCGCAAACGGCCCAGATGCACGGGTTTCGGTGTAACCGGACCCTGTCCAGCCGCTCTCAATCGTGAGGGTGATCGATCGGTCTTGGTCAGTCTCAAAAGAATTTGAGACGGCCACGTACACTGGATAGCTGGCAATCGATGAGCTTCCTTGGTTATCGTGCACGCTAACACGCCAGGTTCCATCACTCCCTTCCACGTCAGTTTTGGCGTAGACCTTGAAATAAAACTGACGGCCGATAGGCAACTCGGCAGTCACTTGGCCTGATTTATCAGTCTGCCAAGGTATTTCAGACACAAACTCTTGATCGGTCTCTGCATCGAAAACGCTCACGTTAAGGAGCCGCCCAGGAAGAAGTTCTGCTCCTTCGTAATCGAGTCGGGCCGAATAAAACCCTGAACTGGTGTCAATCACCGGATAGACACGCTCATACAGCACGCTTAGCTGAATATCGACTAGATCTGCACTACCGCCGTCCGTTGAGCCTGAGCCGGAGCCTCCATCACCATCGGTCGAACCGCCACTGGTGCCACCGCCATCGGTAGTGCCACCGCTCGTGTCGCCAACGTCGTCAGATGTGCCAGCGGTTGTCTCACCTGCTCCGGAATCTTCGCCTGCATCAGTAGAGCCACCGCCAGTTTCACCGGTCTCACCGCTACCGTCTGACGTCCCGCCGGTAGTTTCGCTTCCGCCAGAGTCTTCGCCGGTATCAGTTGATCCACTATCGCTTACGCCATCATCTGCAGCGCCGCTATCCGTGGACCCTCCCGAACCTGACCCATCATCACTTCCAGCATCCGTAGTGCCTTCGTCAGTGCCTCCGTCGTCAGAGGTCCCCTCGCCTGAAGTGCCGCCTTCTGTGCCACTGTCATCGGTTGCACCCTCGTCGATGGCCCCACCATCATCAGTACCGCCGAATGCGTCATCTCCTTCTAATGCTTGCAAATTAGCAGCAATGTCTGAATCCGACAGATCGCTATCGGGCCCCACCGCACCACTGACGAGCGATTGCCCCTGAAAACCGAATAGGTAGCGGATGATCAAGAGACCATCGGTCAACGGCTTCGTCTCTCCATCTTCATCAACATCCAGCTGTGTCTTTCGAGACTCGATCACTGCCCCAATATCGCTGGCGCTCGTGACCTCAGCGCCAGATGCGAGCGCGCCCGCGATCAGTGAATCCCCTTGGAAGCCGAACAAGTGCCTGATAATGAGCAGCCCGTCTGAGAGCGCAGCTCGTTCGCCATCAGCGTCGATGTCGAGCAGCCCTGCCCCCGACACTACTCCACCTGAGCCTTCTCCTCCGTCGCCAAACCCATCATCTGCAGCACCGTTGTCCGTGCCTCCGTCATCGGTCGAACCATCGTCAGCTGTTCCACCGTCTGTGGTTCCACCATCGGTGGTTCCATCATCGGTCGAACCGCCGCCTGTGTCAGATGAACCGCCGTCATCAACTGTGCCTGCGTCATCACTAGCATCATCTGTTGACCCGCTATCTGACTCACCCGCGTCAGTGGCGCCTCCGTCTCCACCATCTGAGCCCCCACCCTGAGGCTCATCAAACTCAATGACGAAAGTGAGTTCATTCGTCTCTGCTATATCGTTCCATTCGCTCGCTACGCCAAAGGCATCGGCGGTACTAGTGCCGAGGGGCCATGCTTCGAGCGCCATGCCCACAACATCCTGAGCATCGTTAAAATTATCGGGCTCGGCCTGACCCCAATTCTCATACTCAAACGGCTCACCACTATCCCAAACAAACGTCCCTTCGTTGGCTTGATCTGAGCCCCCAATGAAGACATACGTTGCGCTACCGCCATCCTCGGCAAACCCAAGGGTTAGGTAGGAGTTCTCATCAAACCCTTCACTTACCACCGCATAAATCAAGTCGTTTTCAAACTGTGACGAAATGGAGGCAAGGTAACCTCCCTCCGCGGCGGCGAGTGCTTGAGCCTCTTCCCAGGAAACCTTTTCCTTCACCCACTTGTAGCGGGCCAGGTCCTCAGAATTATCTACTGAAGGTTGAGGGTCGCGATCATCGGGAAGACCATCGCCATCGGAATCATCATCGCTGACGCCACCCGAGTCACCTCCCCCGTCTGACCCACTGCTGTCGCCACCATCAGTCGCATCATCACCGCCTGAATCCGTTTCATTCGAAGTGTCACTGCCACCTGACCCATCGGTTTCACCCGCGTCAATCACTGTCGCACTGACAAGAATGGTTTTCTGCCCTGAGTCACCGTCGTGCCCAATCGCGACACTGCCGGATGCTTCGCCAAGGTTAAAATCAGAGGGCCGAATCGTGATGCTAAACGTTAGTGTCTCGCCCGCGCTAACCGTAGTGCTGGTCAAATTCGTGCGTATGTTGGTTGACGGCGCGACGCTTGCAATCTCGATATCTCGCGTCCCGGTATTCTTGACTGAGATTTCCCGCGCAATGAGTTCACTGCCACTCACTTGACCAAGCGCGACTTCGTCTGATGAAAACAAAAGATCAGCACTTAAATCCTGAATGCCGCTTCGGTGCGCCTCCGCGAAGCCCCCAACGAAGTTAAAAAGAAAATCACTGCCAGATGTCTGGCCTTCAAAATCCTGGTCGATGACTGCTGAGTAGAGCACCGGTTGTAATGTGTCACTCCCTTCAATGGTGGCAAGGTATTGGTAGACGACGGAGGTGTCTTCGCCACGCACTGTCGGCAGCGAGAATATCCCACCATGAATGCTATCCGGGTCAGGTGAGCCGATCACACTGAATACATCGGTTTCCCGATTGTAGGCCAGCACTAGAGAGTCGACGGCGTCTCCATCCCTGTAGTCAAGAAAATCGAAAACGAATACATCATCTGTGATGTTTGAAAATTGGGGGTAGCCCAGATCGATATACTCATCCTGACCGGGGAATGGGTAATCAAAAGCGCCAGAATCAATATCTACTACTCCGATAGACCAGAACGGCACGCATTCCGACCCATCAAGATTTGGCTGGCAGGATAAAAAATCAAAGGCAATCTTTGAGCCGGTATAGTCAAAGTTAATCGCGTCAACTTGCTGAACCGGCGAGTCCGTTTCAGTATCGGAATAACTCGGGCCGAGGACCTCAAAAGAGTCGACATCATCTGACGTGAGACTGATGGAAACGATGTTTCTCGACTGGGTGGGTACAAGCACAAGACGATCACCGTCTGGCGATATAGCGGCAGCGTTTATCGAAAGCTCGGACTCGACCAACTGATCATCCACTGCGTTGAGCGCATCAGCCAGCACAAGCTGACCATCGGTATTTACGTAAATAACAATTTCCGCTGCACTTCCGTCACTTAACTCCAGGCTATAAATCGCTGGTCGAATCAGCGCAGCGTCGTAGTCGTTAATCGGCCCGAGGTCATTCTCAGCAATAAAATCGTCACGGGTCGACGTGCCATCTGTATAGTACACATGGATGACGTAAGTATCTCCTCCTCCATAATCGAACGTTTCGTCCCTAGGATACAAATAGGCAATCGCGTCGCTGCCTGAGGCGAGAGAAAATTCAACCTCGACATCGTCTGACTCGGGAACCGTGGCCTCTGCGATCCCAACCGCGGCCCAGGCTGCTTCAACCCCCGCCTTTGCCTCTTCACCGTAGAGCTCCTCTGCGACAAGCTTCATTTGAAGATAAGCGTCGATGAATTCGGCGTCCTCACCTAAGCGAAGTAATGCCTGATAAGCAATCTGCTCAAGGCGTTCTTTGCCGATGCTTGTTCCAGAGCCCTCGTTACTGAGGCCTTCCGCCATCAAATAAAACGCACGATTTTGGATGCCGCTATTGATATGCACCCCGCCCCAATCACCTTCTCGGGTATCTGGCAGGTGCTCGTAATCGGCAAAGGTCGAGGGCTGGTTGCCTCGCTCCGGCGTTTCCATGTCCCTTAGCGCTGCGCCGTTGTCATAAAGGTCCTCGCCAATTAACCAATCGTCCCGGTCAACCATGGCACCAAAAAGATCCGCAAACGATTCATTCAGCGCACCGGACTGATTGTGGTACCGAAGGCCGGCCGTGTACTCCACTACGCCGTGGCCAAATTCATGGGCCGCCACATCAAGTGACGCAGCTAAATTATTGAAAGAGCTTCCCTTTCCGTAATACATCGTGCCGCCGTACCAATAGGCGTTGTCGAGTCCGGAGCCGTCTTCCTCTAGCACATCCACGATGGCGAGCAGTGGCAAGGGAGTGTCTGACTCGTTGTTGGCGTTGAAGCTATTGCGGCCGTGGGTCTCTAAGAAATAATCATAAGTTGCTCGCGCATTATGGATGGCGCTAACCGCCGATGGCCGCCATCCTGAGGTAGCCTCCTCGCTTTGCACGTAGAGATAGTTGTCTGAGTCGGGGTCATCGTAACCAACCCCGGTTCCTGTTGTGCTGGTAGGAAAAGACGGGTCCTTCAGAACATAGGTAACACCATCGCTAGCCAATTCGGACTGGAATGTGCGCGTCACATTTAACAGATCAACACCTTGACTCGGCGTATTCTCGTAGTGCTTGACGATTGTGGATAGCACCGCCTTGGAGTTCATAGAGACGTAAACGTGCCATCCCTTATTCGCGGTTGAGGCAATGTCTAAGCGATAAGCAAAATGCGCCTTTCCACCGGACACAAAAATGCCTTTGTCTGCGGTGTACTCAGCAAGCGTTCCAGACCAATTGGCAATGGCGGCTTGAGCGATTTGCAACGCCTCTGTCTCACCAAAATCTGCTCGAGTATCAAGCGGCGGCAATGGCTGCATTTTCCCGGTAACCGAGCGCACACGGGCATTGGACTCAGAGACCACCAGTTGGCGACCCCAAACGGGATACCCATCCAGAGTTCGGTCGAGGTGATACACGCGCCCGAGCGCACTATCCTGGGTACGGCTGACCACTGGGGTCTCAAGCGAACCCAAACCAAACACCGCTTTGTGGTTCGCAACAAAGGTCTCAATAGCGGCTGGTTGATCTCCACCACTCAGCTCAAAATCTCCTGAAACAGCGCGTAGCGTGCCGCCTGGGCCATAAGCTAGCGTCGGGGGTGCGTTATCTGCATTGATTGATTGGAGGCTATCCAACTCCTCGCGAAAAGCCGCATCGCGACTCCCTCGAGTGCGCTCCGAGGACTCCATGCGCGCCTTCAGTGCTTCCAGCCCGTCGCGAATGTCGACAGCTAGCTGCTCGCCGTCTCCTTCACTAAAGGATTCAGCTGGAACATCGCTCAACCCCGCGCCCTTGGGCGTTTTATTAACCGGAGGGCGTACGACGTCGCTAGGAGCTCCCCCTCGCAACGCTGACTCAATGTTGTTGGGCTCGTCGTTCTGAGGAACCGCAAGATACAGACTTAACGTGGCGACCGCGCCTATCGACGCTGCAACAAGCACTTTCTTGAACGAAGGACTCACTCTCTTCTCCTAGGCCACTACACCTTTACGTTAAGAGATTAACGATGTCCGATCGATTGATCCAATCATTGATTGAGACTAGCTTGCCGCAGTTCTCAGGCGTTAGTTCCCCGTTCGCGCGTTACACCGGTTGCTAAACGCCTCTCAGCCTGAATGACTGCCTAGGACCAATACTCAAACTACAAGGCTAAGCTCCGGGGTTGATGGGCTACCCTGAAGAGAAGCTCGCGTTTCTAACCCCGAATCAGCGAGCTAGAAAACGGGCCACAGTCGTCAGTACTGTTGGGCTAAACTTCCAGCCCCTTCAATTACAAATCAATCGCCTCGAATACAGGTGTCATTTGGCAACGCCAGTCGTGGCACTAGAGAGTTTGGTCCGTTGAGTCAAAGCCATTGAGATACAACCATTCGGATAGAACCTTTGAGACGAAACCTCTTAAGTAAGACCGATCGGTGGATGACCTGCTAATGTATATCTAATCAAAAGCAGCAAGCATTCACCCTAGGCGGTGATCCTGGACATTGCTCTTCGGCATTAAGCTCAGAAATCGGAAAAACCTGGCTTATTGAAAGCATCAGAATCTTGTCCACTCCAGTCATTACGGTACGAAACCATGAAAGAACCTTACGTCTCGCTAGCTACCAAGAAAAAATCAGGCGACTGGGTATGGACGCCCGTCTGGTTCGCTGAAGCATCTGGCGGCCAGTCGATTTACATTTTCTCCGCTGCCGACGCTGGCAAGGTAAAACGACTGAAGAACTTCGAGGCCGTGCAAATCGCGCCTTGCACGATTTCAGGGAGGATCACTGGAGAATCCAAGGACGCCTCGGGACAGCTTATCCATGACGACACCGAGGTCGCTAGTGCTTACACGCTACTCCGAGCAAAATACGGATGGCAAATCAAAGTGCTCGACTTTTTTAGCCGCATCGCGGGGAATATCAATAAGCGGCAGATGATCAGGGTGGATTTCTGACACTCAAAGCGCTTAGCAGACCTCATCAAACCAGAAGTTGAAGTCGGCTTTAGCGTGTCACGCCCTCGCGAGCCGCATCCAGCCGGCTTGACCATCCCTCTGGGGTCCTCAAACCTACAACGCCGAAACAGCAAGCGTTCGGCGGAGCGGGCGCAGGACGAAGCAAAGGCCAGGACACACTAAGGAACGACGAGAATCTTACCGTCTGTGTTGGGATCGCCGAGACGCGTAAATGCAGTGGCCACTTCATCGAGTGCTACCTGATCGGTGACGAGCCCTTCCACGTTGAGCCGCCCCGACCCTAGAAGGGTTAGCGTCTCAGAGAATTCTGCAGGCGTGTAACCAAGTACGTACTGCATCGAAAGCTCTTTATTGATGGCAATGAGCGGACGAGCCGCATCCATTTCGAGACAAACCCCGACCACTACAATTCTTGATTGGCGGGGCGCAGTCGCGAACAGTCGATCAATCATCCCCTTAACGCCAACGCATTCAAATATCACCGTATGACCATCCTCTGACCACTGCATCTCTGCAAGCGGGTCGCGAATACTCGGATCGATAGTCGTGTGCGCTCCGAGTTGCTCTGCTAGGGCACGGCGACCTGGCGAAAAGTCGCTCGCCACGACCTCGAAACCCCGCATTGATAGCACCGCAGTAATCGCAAGCCCCACTGGACCGCAGCCAACCACCAACACCTGGTCCTCAGGATGAAGACTTGCCTTGTTCACCGCATGCAATCCAACCGATAAAGGTTCGGTAAGCGCGGCAGTATTTGCATCGACCCCTTCAGGCACTTTGTTCAAAAGCCGTTCAGTCAACACCATGTATTCAGCAAAGCCCCCCGGCGCGATGTCTGAATAGCCAAGGCCTACCATCTCTGAACGAAGGAGCACCGGCATTGAACAAACGAGATCCCCTGCACGATAGTGGCTGCTGACGCCTTGCCCAAATTCAACGACCTCGGCACAAAACTCGTGCCCGAGCACCACCGGCTCGTCAGTGGTCAGCTTGAACCCGCCCCCTACTTCGCGGGAAGTCGCTATGAACGATTGGGTGTGCTGAACAGCGTGTAAGTCGGAACCGCAGATTCCGCAGGCTTTGGTCGCAACCAACACCTCGCCTGGGCCAGGCTCGGGTATCGGTATGTCATCGATCCAAAGTCGACCCGCTTGCATTAATGCTGCTTTCAATCTTGCTGACTCATCTCAGATAGATTCAACCCGTTTGAGAAATGGGGTCCTCTATGAGCTTTTCATACATCTCATGCCAGTGACGTAGTTTAAGTTCGTTATAGTCAGCAAAGCGCAGGTGTTCTCTCGCAGTGGCCTTCATGCCCGCATAGACGTGTTCCAGGTTTCGAATGTCTTGATTGAAAATCTTGGCCAACATGCCGAGCTCATGCGCCTCGGTGTAATCATCATCCGGACCTAGCCAATGAATCTCTGATACTGGCGTGTAATCCCCATCCTCTGGAATGGGTGAGAGGTACATGCACTCCATGATGCACTCTTCATGATTATCGCCATTAGGCCTGAACCGATAATTAATCTGGTTGAAAGACCCCCATGGGTGCCAGTTGGGGAAGACCGTGAAAAAGATCGATGCCGTCAGCTCAATGTCTGGGATAGTGTCAGCGACGGAAGGAACAATATCTTTCAATACCTGACGCTGAATTTCCGCCCCACCTTGACGGGTATTGGCACGCGCCCCGAGTTTGTCCTTGATGCGCCCTGCTGCTCGAGTGCTACTCATGGCTGAGACCGCCTGCTCGGGCAACTGGCAACCGCCCACCCAATCACACAGGTGCGGATTGGCGTCGGTCAAATCTCCCTCGATCCATTCAGCAGCCGTTGTGAACTTTCCAGACTTGCCCTTGGGTGTTGTGACCTGGACTACGCCGTCACCAAGGTCCTCATACACCCAACCATTAAGCGGGTGCTGAATTCTGTGCACGCCGTCTAACTCGACTGGCTCCCACGCCGGAAGGCCATTGCCCTCAAGGGCCCCGCAGCGAATCGCGCGGGAATAATTGCCAAAGGCGTCGTATTTGGTGCACAGATCGTGGGCACCACCCGTCAGAATTTGAGGGTGGGTCATCAGGACGTGATAGGACTCCATGAACGCCTCTTGTACCACCTTCCAATTGGCCTTCACAATTTTGGCTATGTGGGCTGATTTGTACCGCTTCGTATAAGGAAGCAAGGGGAAGTGGCTATCCAAATCACCTAAAAAGTCCTCGAGGGGTTCAGCATCCGGATCAGGATTGATAAAAATGAACCGCCCCCAACGTCCCACCCTCACCTCTGGGAGCGCTTCGTCGTCTCGCTTTAGCCCTGTGTAGTCATAGGCACAAGGAATTTGCTTCAAGGAGCCGTCTAAATTCCAAGACCAACCATGGAACGCACATCGCAGTTCATCTAAGCCTTTGCCCCGGCTTTCCCTCAGTTTTCGACCACGGTGCAGGCAGGCGTTGTAGTAAGCCTTGTATTCATCTTCTGCCACGCGCACCACGAGAAAAGACATGGACGAGATGTCGTAGGGTACAACGTCACCAACATTAGGCATGTCATCTTCATGACAAGCGACTTGCCACGATTTTTTCCACAGCTGCTCTCGCTCAAGTTCATGATAGACGCGTGAGGTATATCGCTTTACGGGGACCAGCGTGGGTCCGGGATCCATGGGTGCATTTCGACGGAGGGCCTCCGAGATATTCTCAGGATGGGTGTCCGCTTGAAGCAATTTTTCGAATGCCTCATCCATGGTACGCACACCGTTATTTGCTGCTGTATTCATGAAAACTCCTTGTAATGCGGCGGCATCCTTCTTGGACGCACATCAAACTTTTTAAGCGCACGATGTCACTAGCGTTTCTTCCTCTCATGCCATCGGACTCTAGGGTCTGGATGACGACTGGCCGTACCTAACGACCGACCTCAAGCGCCTAATTTACATCTAAAAGTACCTTGAATTCGCTCTTTAAAAAAGCATGGCTGACGGTTTTTTGTCAACGTGCGGAGCGCGTGCTCACGAGAGACCGTTTAACCACCTTCCTGGGCCCGATGCTTGATTAATGACGATGAAGTCCGCAGGATCAACGCTTGCACAGGAGAACCATTATGAGCCTTAGCCAATCCCTATTTGATTTAACTGGCAAGACTGCCCTAATAACCGGCGGCTCGTCAGGCCTCGGCGCCTA
>Ga0255760_10005075_pt1 | contig 11293 bp, 7 predicted proteins | sample 071ome_25_FD_179960 | JGI IMG/M metagenome (GOLD analysis project Ga0255760, IMG submission 179960) | Coastal salt marsh microbial communities from the Groves Creek Marsh, Skidaway Island, Georgia - 071410BT metaG (version 2) | ecosystem: Environmental > Aquatic > Marine > Intertidal zone > Salt... | reverse complement strand
AACACGGAGACCGGGGTCTCGAAAGATCTTTGGGAGCCATCGGGCAGGGTAACAACAGGCATGAGCGTTCCTCCATTCAGTGGCGACCATTACCAGAGGCCGCGTGCGAAGGGCCGGAGTTTGTCAGACGACATGAAAAAATCAAAGGGGCAAATTTACTCTCGAGAAAGTCTAGTCGCGCGAGCGCCAGTAGCGCCAGAAGGTCAGTCGACGGACCCATTTAGCAAGGCGGTGCATGGATGCCAGGCCCTTGAACGCTTCTCTGGCGCGATTGATTGCCTCCCGTTCCCGACGATACATAATCTGAAGATAGTGATCGCGACGAAACATTACCGTTTCTAAATCCTTGTAGGCCTCCTCCGACAGCACAACGCCCGGTTTCACAGATTCCGGTATCCAACCGGGCACATAGATCGTGCTGTGCTCTTCTGCAATCTCTGCTGGGTCTCTATTTCGAGAGTAGTAATACACGGTCAGAGACTTCCTCGAGAGATGCCTCTTATCCTCTGGCAAATTCAGCCTGTTAAACCCATGCCAGGAGTGCTCGGTGGTTTCGAACAAGACGGCTTGATTCAAATTCGGCGGGAAAATTTTTTCCTGCTGATCGGCGTGGCGATCCCAAGGATTTTTCTGAAGTGTGAGGCAACCACCCCAAGATGGGTTCCATTCCGGGCACAGGTAAACGATAAGATTGAGGCGCCTGTGTAAACCCGTGAGCGGGTGCCGGTTAAAGTCAACATGCATGTCCAGACTCTGGCCATGAAAATTGTTGTGAGTGCCAGCGCCAACATACTGTGGATCAAAAATGAGCCCTTTGATGCCAGTCACTGTCTCGAGCCAGTCAAGGAAATCGCGAGACCGCAAAAATGCGTCCCAGACGCCAAACGGATCCCCCAACCCCTGAATATCCTCGACCGTATGTTTTAAGGATCGGTCTCCAAATTCGCTGATCATGTCGGCTTCCACGGGCTCGGGAAACGCGCCTATCACCGATTCCAAAAACGGGGTCGCAAGAAAATCTTTCAGCAACACATGGCGGAAGGGGCTAGCCGCATGAAACTCTGCGGCCAGTGAGGAAGCGAGCTCGACCAGATTGGGGTTTAAAACCTGCTGCATGTGCGTCTCCCCGGGTGATAACAGGAAAAATAGCACGCTGCGCGATCACGTTAAAAGGTGGCGGCGATGAGCGCCATGGCGCTATGGCTATTTGACCAGAGGAGTCATCCCCAAGGCCGCGTTTGGCGGTCAACCCGCGAAAGCCACCTGCTTTAGCTCGGCGACCTCATCCCGCAAGGCTGCCGCCTCCTCAAATTCGAGATTTTTGGCGTGCTCGAGCATCTTTTGTTCCATATCGGCGATCTTCCGACCCAGCGCAGCGGGGGTGAGATGTCCTACCTCTGCGCTGAGAGCTGCACGATCCCCCGCCGCCGCCCGGGATTTGCCACCCTTGGCTTTGGTGGGCATGCGCCGCGCGCCCTCCAGAATATCCTGCACTGATTTATGAATGCCCTTGGGAGTGATGCCATTGGCCTCGTTAAAGGCAAGCTGCTTGTTGCGGCGGCGCTCGGTTTCAGCAAGCGCTCGGGTCATGGAACCCGTCTCCTTGTCGGCATAGAGAATCGCCCGCCCGTTGATATGCCTTGCCGCACGGCCAATGGTCTGAATCAGCGAGCGATCGCTGCGTAGAAAGCCCTCTTTGTCGGCGTCAAGAATCGCGACCAGCGATACTTCGGGCATATCGAGCCCTTCGCGCAGCAAGTTAATACCCACCAGCACATCGAAATGTCCCAGCCGCAAGTCGCGGATAATCTCTACCCGCTCAACGGTATCGATATCCGAATGCACATAGCGAACCCGGACGTTGTGGTCACCCAAAAACTCCGTGAGATCTTCTGCCATCCGCTTGGTCAGGGTGGTCACCAATACCCGATCACCCGCCTCGACGGTTGTGTGTATTTCAGCGAGCAAGTCGTCCACCTGCGAGCTGGCGGGCCTAACCTCAACAATGGGATCGACCAGTCCGGTAGGTCGCACGACCTGCTCCACCGTCTGACCGGCGTGCTCGTTCTCGTAGGGCCCGGGCGTGGCAGACACGTAAATGGCTTGCGGACAGAGCGCTTCCCACTCTTCAAACTTGAGCGGCCGGTTGTCGAGAGCGGATGGCAGGCGAAACCCGTATTCCACTAGCGTCTCTTTTCGACTGCGATCGCCACGGTACATACCCCCGATTTGCGGGATGGTGACATGGGATTCATCGACCAACACCAAGGCGTTGTCGGGGATGTACTCAAACAGCGTAGGCGGCGCCTCGCCGGGGGCACGCCCGGAAAGGTAGCGAGAATAGTTCTCGATGCCCTGACAGTATCCCAATTCGCGAATCATCTCGATGTCATACCGGGTGCGCTGCTGCAGACGCTGTGCTTCGAGGAGCTTCTCGAGGTCCTTGAGCTGTTTTACCCGCTCCTCGAGCTCCGCCTCGATCAGATCCACTGCGCCCAGCATGGTGTCTCGAGACGCCACGTAGTGGGTTTTGGGGAATATCGTCACCCTGGGCAGACGCTCGTCGATCGCGCCTGTTAAGGGGTCGAATGTACAGATATTTTCGATTTCCTCATCGAAGAGCTCTACCCGAATCGCCATCTCGTCGGATTCTGCCGGGAAGATATCGATGACATCTCCGCGAACACGATAAGTGCCTCGTTTGAAATCGATATCGTTACGCGTGTACTGCAGCTCCGCCAGCTGGCGCAGCACACCCCGCTGATCAATGATCTCGCCGCGCGACAGGTGCATGACCATCTTGAAGTAAGACTCAGGATCCCCAAGGCCGTAGATCGATGACACCGTCGACACCACCAGACAATCTTGGCGCTCAAGCAACGCCTTCGTGGCCGACAGTCGCATCTGCTCAATGTGATCGTTCACCTGCGCGTCTTTCTCTATGTAAGTGTCTGACGAGGGAACATAGGCCTCAGGCTGGTAGTAGTCGTAATAGGAGACGAAGTACTCAACCGCATTATTCGGGAAGAACTCTCTGAATTCACCGTAGAGCTGCGCAGCCAGGGTTTTGTTGTGCGCCATGACAATAGTGGGGCGCTGCAGCGCCTGAACCACATTGGCCATGGTGAAAGTTTTACCCGAACCTGTGACACCGAGCAGAATTTGTGAGGCAAGACCTGACTGCACGCCGGCAATCAATTTTTCGATCGCAACCGGTTGGTCCCCGGCAGGCGCGTAGGCAGATTGAAGTTCAAAGGGTCGTGTCACGGGAGAAAAGATCAGCAAAAAAAAGCAAGGATAACGGATCTGGCGGTTTGGCGAGATTTACTTGATCCCTGGTTGACTGGCCGAAAACCGGCTGTGTACACTTCGCATCCTCTCTGAGAGACCCTTCCGCCTTAGCTCAGTTGGTAGAGCAGCTGACTGTTAATCAGCGGGTCGCTGGTTCGAGCCCAGCAGGCGGAGCCAATATCGGTGCGGCGGACAAGGATGTCGGTCGGCTGACACTATCTCGTAGCGGGGAGGCAGGCGCAGGCCGCTGAACCCAGCACGACCACCCCTCGACCAGCCAGCCCTTAGTGATTACCGCGCCGTTCTGGCTAACCACGCGCATCAACACCGTGAACCTCTGAACGCCGTCAAATCGGGCTACAACGCCCATGAGGCTGGTACCGGCCGGATCGGGCATCGTCCATTACTCAGATCCGCCCGCGCTGCGCAGAATTATTGTAGGCCTGCAGATGACGTGGTTGAGGCCCTAGTCGTGCAAATACGCAGGACTCGTGAGGATGCCATGGGTGATCATCGTCCAGCCCTGAATGACCCCTCGTCTGTCACTGAAAATTTGATCGTACCGTTCATTTCTCACCTCTTCTGGCCACAACCGCCAAGCGTCACAACTCCCCTCACCTCCGTGGTGCCAATGGGAGCCCGGTGCGTCGGCGACATATTCGGCAAATTCATCAAGCCAGTAATCGACAGCATCGGCAGGTAAATCTTTGTTGGTGGCTCGCTTGTATAAAGACGCAACTTGCGCCCTCACTTTTTGAGTTCCCTCTGTCTTGGCAGTATTGTCCAGCGCCGACATCAACATTGAGGCATTCAAGGCATCTTTGGCATTGTTCTGCCAGAGAGCCGTGGCCAGCTGCACTTCCACCGTGTAATCGCCAGCGGGCAAATCCACTTCAAAGGCCACCCAGGCATTTTCGTGCATCTTCCACCCTTGCGCAGGGTGGAAAACATCTCCCCGCCAATGCAGCTCTCCGTCGTCAGATCGCCACGTGTCTACAGAAAATCCCTCGGTGTCAGGAAGGTCCACCCCCGAAACCTCTAAGACGGTTTGTCCGCCTTTCTTAAAACTAACGCGCTGTATAATCAGATCCGCATTGGTCCAATCCTCGTCTGTGCTGTCATAGCTACCTTCCGTGCTGTCCTCGAAATAGAACCGAGCAGGCCCGCCAACCAGCTTGGCAGAGAACGCTATCAGCTCCTGCTCGCGAAACTCGTCCGTTTCCTTCGCTACCTTTCCCGGCAACTGCTTTGAAATCTGGGCGATATCACCCGGCAACGTGTTGCGGTCTACCAGGTCAAAAATCACCCGGTCTTCCGCGGGCAAATTGAAGTCGTAGCCCACCACTTGGCAGGCCAAATCTGACGCCATCTTCTCAGTCACACTGGACATCAACGCGTTCATCTGCCGGTTGCGCTCAGTGACCACGGCACTGTCGGTCCCTCCGTAAAAGACCTTGTAGCTCCTATAATTTCCCAACTCAGTTTGAAGCGTCCGCTGATGCGCAGACTCCCATTGCCCCCAGGTTCTACCGAACACCGCGCGGTTCTTGCGATCCAGCTCTTCAGGAGTCAGTAGTCGACCACGCCCCACAGTTGCTAACTCAACTGAGCGCGATTCGGCAACATCAGCATCCTCGACACCCGAAACGCGATACCAGGGTGACAGCAACATGTCCGCAAAGAGGTCCTTGGCTCGATAGCCCGATGCAACAAACTGCTCAGCCAGTTCGGCAACAAGCGCCTCCTGAGCATTAAAGGCCCTCAACCGCTGCTCATAGTCAGGCCCATCTGGGTCCTCCGGCAGCGCCAGTGGTTCGGCGCCAAATATGGCGGGCCACCAGAACTTCACGGTAGCCGTCGCAAAGCGCGGGTCGTCAGCAATCTGCCTCGCCAGCCACTGCAGGCTGTCGCGCTCCTCGGGAACAGTTTGGCCTTCGAACCCGGGCGCACGCATATCTCGGTACCATGTATCACCCTCCTGATACAGCGAGCTACCGGGCTCTCCTCCGTACCACTCAGGGTTCTTGTACGAATCAGGTAAGGAGTCCAATCCGCCCCATTGGTTCTTGTAGTGCCCTCTGTCGCCATACAGTTGGTAGGCTCCGGCCAGCGGATCCAACCGCTCGTGACAGACGGTACAGGCGGTATTGTTCATCGTTGGATTATTGGTGTCAGCCAATGCCACCGGGTCGGTAGTTCGCGGCGCGGACTTCTCGATATCCACCCCCAGAAAGTGATAATACGTCCAGCGAGCGCGGGCGCGATTGCGGTTGGTATCCGTCGAGGGGTAACGGTATAGCCAGGCATGGCTGCTCAGCACACCGGCATGAGGCCACGCTTTGTAGTCACTGAAACTATCAACCCCGCCAAAGTCAGCATTCTCACTGAAGCCATACTCTTCATCCTGAACCACATAACCTCGATTTTTCCCGGGCTTGAAGGTATTGAGCTTACGCGAGTCCAGATACCCTGCCCCGTCGACATATTCGATTTCAAATTCCGCTTCGGATCGGTAGCCAATGCTGCTGATGGGGTTCACCATCGTGTAATCCGCGGTCAAGATCTTCTTGTAGGATTGATTGGTTTCAATAACATGGGCAATCAATTCAAGGGGCTCGCGAGTCACAGCCCACAGGAACTCTAGCTCTGCCTCCCATCTCGTAAAAAAAGGCTTATCGACGGTGCTTTCCTCGGGCGCAGTCTCGGGCAATTGTCGGAGATACTCCACAAATGCCGGAAACCGTCCCCGCGTATCGATCCCAAAAAAAGTGGTGCCTAATCCATCAGTGAGCAAGCGGTCATTAGCGCCGACCAGCAAAAAGTCATGAAAACCCTCACCCCGCATGAGCTTGATCAACTCACCGCGCAACGCCTCCTCTGAGGTTTCAGCACGGGCAATCGCATCAGGCTTGGCGACCTTCCCAGCCAACATCAATGAGGCGCGCCGAAGTGTGGTCTCAGGAGATTCAAATACCACGCCGTCCCAAAAACCTACTGAATCATCAACCCCAACAGCAGATCCACCCTCCAGCAACAAAAAATATTTTTCAAAGGCCTGATACTGCAAGGAGCCCGAACTGATCACCGCACCACCACCGTGCCCCGCGCCCCCCGTCATCTTTGACAGCACCAAATCAGCACTACCGCCAGCACTGGTAACAAAGCTTTGCATCGCCAAATGGTTGTCTTCGGCTGAAGTACTAAAGATCAGTCGCGCCCCGCTGTTCGCTGCAATGCCCCCTCGCTGGTGGCAGGATTTGCACTGGCTTTGCGCAATCGGATCAACATCCGATATCCAATATTCCTTGGCGGTGGGTTCCGAACCCCCCGTACCACCATCGCCCGAACCGTCCCCACCTCCATCTCCTCCGTCAGCGCCAACGCCATTACCCGACAACGCTTGCTGAATAGAACTCAACATCTCTATAAAAGACTGCTCTGGCGCCGCCTGAATTGCTTGCGGTGCCAAACAGAGCGCCCACAGAGCAAGTGACTTGGCAATGACTGCTCTGGCCGCGGACACTGGCTTGCGGGAGGACATCGATTTGACCTGCCAAAACTTACTCATAACGACACCCCCGTTTGCAGGGAGGGGTCGAAAAGCGGCAGCGACTCCGTGTCGCGCAGAGCAAACCCTAGCTCTTCCGCATAAAGATCAAGGCCCAAATATTCCTGTATCGCCTTGTGCACGTGGGCGGGGGTGATAAGAACACCCTCTCTCGACTCTTTGAGGGTCGTAGGATCAATGCGCTGCGCAAAATGCAAGGCGTCTGTTCGGCCAACCACCCGATTACCCCAGGGCGCATTTTTCTCCATGATCATATAAGAGCCGATGGGCCAGTGGTCCTTGCCTTGGCCATCGTTGTAAAAGTTGGTCCTACCAAAGTCCGAACCAATGACCATTACGATCCGATCAGCGAGCCCTAGCGCCTCCGCATAATCCCAGAAATAGCCAATCGAATCGGCAAGGTGCAAGTAGAGCGACTCGTGTATGGCATCGTGGTTCTCATGCGAGTCAAAACCGCCAAAAGAAATGTCAGCCGCTGAGCCAAGACCGGATTTAAATACCAGTAAGGCGCCCTGCATTTGCTGTTTGAGGTTATCACCCCACCATTCACTACCAACCAGAATCTGGTTATAGCCTTGTACCTCATCCCCTGAAGGCAGAATGTCGGCCAGTTTTTTCAGCGCGTCGCGATTCGTCCGGGCCGCTGCAAATTGATCTAGCTGCTGTAACTGCCTAGGGCTGAGGTTTGGATCACTTAACCCACGAGCCATCTCGGCTGACATCAACCGATCGATTCGACCGTATTCCGCCTTACTTCGGACCGTCTGGTATACGACGTCTGTCAGGTTGCCCTCGTCGTCGTAACGATGCTCCTGACGCATTCTCGGTTGTGCTAATTGGCTGAGCCGATTCAGGTCATCGAACCGGTTGTAACCAATAATGCCAGAAGTGCGAGATTCACCGCCGAACACGGCATAGGCCAAGGGCTCATTTGGCGATTGATAGGCCGCGTGTAAGGCGGTCAGCGATGGCTTGCCCTCTGCATTACTCCCCGTCCAATTAAAAAGCCTCCCGGTCTCATGGGAGTTAGTCTGAGCGTCAACGCCGTTGACTACCAGCATATCGGCACCGAAGCGATTAAAGAGCCACTCGTTATCGGCGACCGGGGCATAAAGAAGATTGCCGACCTGACCGGGATCAGCCGAATCGGCCCAGTTATTAATTTTGGGCTCACCGGTTGTGTTGACCTTAGGATCACAGAGCTGGGTGACGTCAGCCCCGCCCTCCAGCTGCAGCGTAACAAGGCACTTACCTGAATATCCATCGCCACCGCTGCTTGAGTAGGCGTCACCCGAACTCCCCCATACGCGAGTCGAAGCGCTTAGGCCGGCTGCAACGCCCACGGCACCGGCTTGCATGAATTGCCTTCGCGATAGGTTTAAGACTCTACGTGACCGCCTCATCATCTCAGTTCAAGCTGCGCCGCCCCACAACGACAGGGCGCTAATGTTACCAAGTGCCGGTATACAAGCAAACTCGGGGCTTGCGGAATTCCAGCGTCCATCACTGACGCTAAAAAACTCTAATCTTCCCTATTTACCCTTACAGCACCTCGCTTGAGTGATATCGAGAGTGTAGCCTTGTCGCCGATGTCACTCTCGCTTGAACACAGAGCGCTACTCTGAAAAGTCGCGCTACTGAAAACCGCGCCAATCACACACAACGGCATCGCTAGCACCCAACTCGCTACGTGTTGCGTTGTCGATGGCTGACGCCGGTGCTATCCCCCACCACCCGCAGACTCCTCTGATTCGTCGGTCACGTCACTCTCTCGAGTCTCACAGACAGATGCAGGCTGGACATCGATCTCTCCGGTCACCTCCCAAGTGGGGACATGGTCCTCAAAGCCGGTGTAGCGCAGCTCTGCGTCGCCCATGAGAACGACCTCTAATGCGCGTCGGCGAATTTCCGTATACCCCCCCGCGGCCGATATGCCAGGGGTATCCTTGGGCCTGAACATGAAGACATGCACGGGCTGACCCACGGCAAGCTTTTTGCCCGCGCCACTGTCGGACGCCCTGACGCCGCCAAGATAGCCCTTTGCGCCCGGGATATCGTTGTAGCTGGGGCAGCCTTCACTGGCGTCCCAAAATTTGAATTTGCTATTAAAAGAGCCACCCTCGATAGACACGCGCAGGGTAGCGTCATCGGCTTGGACTGGTAGCGATACGCTAACGATCGCCAGTAGGCACAAGACACTCGTTTTAACCCGGGCATTGCTCCTCATCTTCACTTCCCGTATTCCAATCCTGTCATGCCGACCGTACCACAGTAGAAGTCAGCCAAAAACAAGCCTCGGTATTGAGTGACTTACCCGGATAAAGCGTCGTGCGAACACGCTCAATCTGCAGCAACGCGCTACGATGCGCGAGTACCTTGAGCGTCTGCGGTGCCTCGTCATTTCCTGAGGATTGGAGGCTCTCACTATGGTTAACTGGTCGCAGGCCGCCATCACTAAGGAACGTATTTTGGAGACCATCGACTGGGACGATTTCATGCGAGTGGATCTGCGCGTGGGCACGGTGATATCAGCGGAAGTTTTCGCCGAAGCGCGCAAAGCCGCCTATATCTTGCACATTGATTTTGGCGAACGCATCGGCACGCTGAAATCGAGTGCGCAAATCACCCATCTCTACCAACCAGACTCGCTGGTGGGCCGGCAGGTGGTGGCCGTTGTCAATTTCCCGCCGAAGCAAATCGGTCCCATTCAATCCCAATGTCTGGTAACGGGTTTTGCCGCGGAGGACGGCGCCGTGGTCCTGATTGCACCAGACCAGCCGGTTCAGAACGGAGCCCGTCTCGCTTGAGTCGACACCGAGCCACCCCTAGCCGCCTTCTCCCAACCGGTCATGCAACAGACTGAGGGGGCCGAAACTCGCATCACTCGGCGGACGAGTCATAGAGTCGGCTGAGCGGTGCCCGAGACGGAATCCGTCCCATGAGGTAGACTTGCGTCCCGCTGTCGATACATACCGTCCCTCCGCATGAGCCTCTGAATGAGCGACCAAACGACTTCGCCGCTAGCCCGAATTCGCCATGCCCGAAGCGCCCGACTGCCGCTGGCGGTGCTGGTTTTCGCAGGTATTATTTCTGGCATTCTGCTCATGACACCTCCGCAGATCGTAAGCTCCGCGAAAACGCCCGCGCCGGTCACCGTGAGAACCGTGACCGCGCAACCGACCACGCAGCAACTTTATGTCCACAGTGAGGGAACCGTGTATCCGCGGGCGGAAACTCGGATAGTGGCCCAAGTAGCGGGTGAGGTGGTCTGGCTCGCAGACACGCTACGCGTGGGCGGACAGTTTGCCGCGGGAGAGGTGCTCGTCCAGCTTGACCAGCGGGATTATCAGGTGGCCTTGAAAAGCGCGGAGGCGCAGCTTCGCCAGGCGCGCGCGGACCACGAGTATGCATCGGCTGAAGCCGCGCGTATCGCAGCGCTTTTTAAAAAGGACCTCGCCAGTACGACAGAGTTGGAACGCTCCCGCCGTGCCCTCGAGGGCGCCGAAGCTGCGCTGTTGCGCGCCGAAGCATCGCTGGAGGGCGCCGAGATCGATCTCGCTCGAACCACCATACGGGCACCCTACGACGGTCGAGTGCGAACAGAGTCTGTGGATCTTGGGCAGTTCCTGCAGAAAGGCGCGGTTTTGACCACGGTATACGCCACCGACGCCATGGAAATAAAACTGCCCATACCCGATGCACAACTGGCGTTTCTCCATGAGGCCTTAACCCAGACCGGTGTTCTGGCAGACACCGCCGACATCCCGGTAGTTTTGTCAGCGACTTACGCTGGCCGGAAGCAGACCTGGACCGGCCAGCTGGTGCGCACCGAAGCCAGCATTGATGAGCGCAGCCGGTTTATTTACCTCGTGGCAGAAGTCACCGAGACAATTAACGCTCAGGGAACACAACTACCTGTCGGGCTGTTTGTCGACGCGACCATTACCGGGCGCTGGTTCGAGAACATCGTTACCTTGCCGAGAATTTCGCTTCGGGGCGCCAATTCGGTATGGGTCGTTGACGAAGCAAACACCCTGCACGCTCGTGAGGTGTCGGTCCTCCGGGTTACCGAAGACAACGTCTTAATTTCGGCCGGTCTATCCCCGGGCGATACTGTCAATGCCTCGCCACTGCAATTTGTGGTCGAGGGCATGGCCGTTGTGGTTGTCGACTGAGCGAATAGACCATGCCCAGACTCATCGCCTGGTTCGTCGATAATCCGGTTGCCGCCAACCTGCTCATGTTCATTCTGGTGGCGTCCGGGCTCTTGAGCCTTAAAGACGTCCGGAAGGAGGAGTTTCCCAATATCGAAACCCCTATCGTGACGGTCACTGTGCCCTATCTCGGCGCAGCACCTGCCGAAGTCGAGTCAGGGGTCTGCACCCGAATAGAGGAAAGTATTTATGGCATAGAGGGCATCGACAAAATCCGCAC
>Ga0255760_10005074_pt1 | contig 11293 bp, 5 predicted proteins | sample 071ome_25_FD_179960 | JGI IMG/M metagenome (GOLD analysis project Ga0255760, IMG submission 179960) | Coastal salt marsh microbial communities from the Groves Creek Marsh, Skidaway Island, Georgia - 071410BT metaG (version 2) | ecosystem: Environmental > Aquatic > Marine > Intertidal zone > Salt... | reverse complement strand
AGAGGAGTTCGTGGAGGCGCTTCGCAGGAGACACGAGGCGAGGAAAGGGCTGAGGTCACGGGGGGTTATGGAAGGAGGTTTCGATGGTGGGGAACGGTTGAGAGGTGACGACGAGAAGGATGGCGACGACTACGAGCGCGGCGCTGTCGAGGCGTTGACGTCCACGCCGACGCCGCTTCGGTCGAAACGTCCACCGGAGATTTCTGTGGTGCGAGAGAACGAACACAGAATGTCGGGGACGCCGCGTAGATCGGCGAGAGACCGATCGAGACAAGCTTTAGACGCCGAGAGCGACGCTCGACTCGCCGCGCTCGCCGCTTTGGCCGGCGCTCAAACGCGGCGCGCGCGCGAGGAGGGCGGAACCCCCAGAGCCTCACCTTTTGGTTCCGCTCGGCGTCTCCGAGCCGACACGAAGAAGAAGACCGCCGCCGTCGGGCACGACGACGACGATGACGATCTTCTTCGTTCCGTCGCCGACATGGTTCGTAAAGCTGAACGCCTTCGAGTCTCCCTCTCTCCTTTCCGCGAACCGTGAGATGAAAGACGCTCACTAGATTATAGAGCCAGCAAAAACACCGCAGTAGCAGTAGCACTAGCAGCGCGCGTGATCACCAGCACAGAAACCACACCGCCGTCCAACGAACGAACGAACGAACGAACGAACGAACCAACGCTCGGCTCGCCGGAACAGACTCTTCGCCTTGAAAAAACAAAACCGACCCCATGACGAAAACGACGAGTCATGACTCAACGAAATTCAAAAATCCAAAAACCACCTGTCGTTGTTCGCGCAACGAACGCTCGGCGAACGACAGTCGACGACGCCCGTCGAGGCGACGCCGAGGACGACGACGGACGCGACTGATTCTTTACCTTTGATAAGCGATTCATTCCTCGCGCGTCGGTCGATATGGATGACGACGACGGTGGGTTCGGTGGTGACGACTTCGATGCGCTCATCGAGGAGGATGGAATGATGATTCCAAACGACGACGACGACGACGGGTACGACGGGTTCGGTGGGGACGCGGATGAGATGGAGGCGATGTATGCCGATGAGAAAAAGTCATCCGGAAAGACGACGGCGGAGGGTGGTGGTGGTGAGGATGAGATGACGACGTTTCCCGACGACGACGACGACGCCGAAGATCATCGTCGTCAGACTTTGAACGGCGAAGGGAAACGGTTCGCCGAGGACGACGGCGACAAGGAAAACGCGGGACCGAGAGATGGGAGTCGAGCGAATAAGAAAACAAAGGCGACGATCGGGACTGACGCGGATGTGGATGGAGAGAGTGAGAGGTTTGACTTTGAAGCCGCGGCGAGAGCGATGGCAAAGGAGTACCGAGGCGGACGCAAGCCGCTCAAGTCAAACGCGCGGGATATGAAACCTGAACGAGACGCGGCAAACATCGACGGGGAATCGATGCCGATGACGCTGGCGGATGGAAGTCGGGTGTACATCAAGGTTGAACCGGCGGATAAGCCAATCGTGACGAGAGAGGAGATTTATGCGCGCGCGGAGGGCGAGTCTCTGCTCTCGCGACCCATCGAGGACATGTTGGACGATTTTGAAAAGGCGCGGTATCAACGCGCCCTGGAGGAAGCGCAAGCGTTGGAACGGGGCGAGGACGTTGGTGCGAAACAACCGACCGAGGATGCGACCAAGGAGATGACCAAGGGCGAGTTGATGGCGGAGCGTTTGCGAGGTAAGATTCGCGGCATGATGTGGTCTCAAAAGTATGCTCCGAAAGGTTTCACAGAGTTGTTGAGCTCCGAATACTCCAATAGAGAGGTTGTGCACTGGATCAAGGCGTGGGACAAGGTTGTCTTTGGTCGAGACCCGCCTCCGGCTACTGTTAAAAAATTTTACGCCGACAGATATGCGGATAAGAATGGGCAAAAGAGACGCACCGGACACGTAGAGACGCACACGCAAATGGACGTGCACAACAGACCAATGCAAAAGATACTTCTCATCTCTGGTCCGCCTGGTGCAGGGAAAACGACTCTGGCGCACATTGCAGCTAAGCATTGCGGGTACCAGCCCATCGAAATAAACGCTTCTGACGATAGATCAGCCTCGACGCTCAAGATGAAGCTCGCCGACGCCGTGCACACGCAGAACGTCTTTTCCAAGAAGAAGCCAACGTGTCTGATTATCGACGAGATTGATGGCGTGCATCACAGCGGGAGCGACCGCAGCGCCATCTGGATGGTGCTGAACTCGTTGAAGAATGTCAAGGGTCGTGCGCCTTTGTCCAGACCCATCATCGCCATTTGCAACGATTTGTACGCCCCAGTGTTGAGACCGCTTCGAGAGGTTGCCAAAATCATTCGCATGAAGGCTCCGACTACGGCTCACCTCACGGCACGCATCAGAGATGTTTGCGTCAAGGAAAACGTAAACGCGGAGCCGAGAGCTATCGCTTTGGTCGTCGATAGAGTTGAAAACGACATCCGAGCGGCGTTGAATGCCATTCAACTCATCGCCAAGACGACTGATTCAGTGACGCTCACCGACGTTTCAAACTCCAACGGCGGGTCGAAGGATATCAAGCACCCGGCTTGGTCCATGTGGCAAGATTTATTGAGAGGTAGACACACTTTCCAAAAGTCTCGCCTCGAGAGCGAAGCTCGCTTATCTCACGTGGACAGAATGCGCCTCAGAGTGGAGAATTTTCAAGACAATGATACCATCCTAGATGGTTTGTTTGAAAACATCCCCCTTGTTCGATTTCAGGATGGCAATATGCACCGGCTAACGAACGCCATCGACGCCGTGCTCGACGGCGTCACGTTCCAAAAGAAATCGTTTACCACGGGCGATCACTCTTTGCGCCAGTACGCGTCGTCATGCATCATGTCTGTGCACTCGTGCTCGACGCACGCTGATGTGCTCACAGACAACATCGAGTGGCCAAAGACCGGCAAGGCGGCGCGAGAGCGCAACAATCGCATGGGCGTCTTGAACAGCAGAAGGGACGCGATGGACATTAAAATCCTTCGCCGACCTTTGAACGAAGACGTCACCGAAACCTTGCCATACTTGAACACGATTTTGGCGCCGGAACTTCGATCCGTCGGCACGAGTTTTATGAGTGAAGATGAAAAGAAAAAGCTCAACGACATTGTCGTTTTGATGCGCGCGCAGGGCTTGTCTTACAAGCCAGCCGCGGTGGCAAACGAGCAATCCTGGCGCACCGCCGCCAACGCGCTCGCTTTGTATCCACCCGTGGATGATTTCATCAAGTTTGGTGGCGGTGTCAAGGCGCTCAAATCAGTCGAGCGCCTCACGTGGAAGGAGCGTCGCGAGCGCGAGCGAGAAGAACCCGAGACTTCCGCCTCCAAGCACATCAATCTGGTTCCTCGACGCTCGGTAAATAATAGTTTACGCTCCATCATAGCCGCTGCGCTCGAGACGGACGCTGAGCGCCGTTCCGGCCATGCTGCCGCTCAGGCTTCCACTGAAGCCAGGCAACAACGCGCCGAAGCCAAGGCGCGAGTCGCTCTCGGCGTCGCCGGCGGTAACCGTCACAAGATGAAGCCATCAGTCGCCAACGGCCCGACGTACAAGTACAACGAAGGTTTCACCACTGGCGTTCGCCGGACCGTTTTGATGCGCGATCTCTTTCCTCATCTGAAATCATAAACACATTTCATGAACTATAGTCTGCATTTGTAACGTTGAACGTTTTTATGTTAGCAATGATACACCCAACGCCGTGAATTTCCGCTCATCGTTGAATGAGGGAATTGAATTCAATTGATAGTCAGTTGAAGTTCATCTCGCATTCAATCGATTGATTGAATTCAATCGAATGAATTGAATCTTGTCAAGCCAGCGGCAGAGCTTCTAATCCATCCAACCACAACCACTACATCATTCTCCCACGCGCCGAATTCAATCGGAACACTCTCCTGAAGATGCACGGCGCGCACGCATCATCAACGTCGTCGTCGTCGTCGTCGGCGGCGGCGGCAGCGACGCGTTCTTCGTTCGCGACAGCCGTACCGGTGGCGTTTCGACACCGAGGTCGCGCCGCAGCTAGGCCACGTCGACACTTTATCCAAACGAATGCGTCGTCGTCCGCGAACAACGGTACGCCCCCACGACGGGCGCGAGGTGGTGATTACAACGCGGCGGCGGCGACGTTCGCGAGCAGTTTCTTTTACGACGGAAAGGTTGATCCGAGGGATGTCGAGTATAAAGGGTTGACGCGAGCGTGCGCGTCGGATATGCGCAAGAGGTATAGCGCGAGAGGCGGCGATGGGTCGGCTCTGGTTGTGATCATGGATGAAGAGAATTCGAGCTCTTGCTTGGCGTGCGGTGGGGTTGAGGTTCGTAAATACGTCGGGGCGAACGATTACGAAACCATGGTGAAGAATGGAAAGGCTGGTGGTGGGGTTGAGGACAAGATTATTAACCGGCCAATCGTGGCGAACCTCGCAACTGCGCGCGAAGCGAGACGAAGGGGGTACGGTAAGGCTATCATGGCGGAACTCGAGGAGATTTGCGCGGAAAATGGGTTCGATGAGTGCTGTTTGGTTGTCGAGGCGGGTAATAGACGGGCGCAGAGCTTGTATAAGAAGCTTGGATACAGAGTCATTGGCGGAGACTCTAACGCGGCGGCGCTCAAGGTGATTGATGGACGATCCGTGGAGACGACCACGAAGACGCTGGTGATGCGCAAAAGCCTGACGAATCCGTTGGAAAACTTGGACTTTGTTTCCATCGGTGCGGCACTCGCTCTTTTGGCTGCGCTCATCACGCAAAAAGACGTCATTGCGGGATTGTTCTAGAAGGTCGTGGGGTTGAGTTTTTGTGTTGTTTTTTAAATAAAATTTATTTCCTCGCTATATGTCTCGCTGCGAAGTCTAGATCTGAGCCTCCTCGAAAAAAGAATTGCTATAGATGAGAAAACCCTCCGTCGTCTCATCTGCGCTGCTGGCTTATTAGTTCGCCGCGGCCATTTGTTCCTTCGCGCGCTGGAAATCAGAAAGAGTACGGAACTTTGTATCCAAAAGTTCCTTGATATCGTCGCGAATGGCTGGTCTGTTGCTACCACGGAAGTAGTAGTGGAACGCCCAGAACTTTTCAAGACCGTACAACGAGCCCGACTTGTAGTCAAGCATCGTGAACTCTTCAAAGTCCCGGTACACAGCTTGACGGAAGCGCTTTTCCAAGCCATAGCTGTAGAATCGGAACAGACACTGCAAACCATAGTGGTAGTTGTGTCTCGCATCTTCCTCAGCCAAGCGGCAGAACTCCTTGTACATCTTGGCGTTGAATGTACCTCGCAAAAAGTAACTCCAAAATCTGAACAGCGTGTTCATTTCTTCGCTGTTGCCACAACCCAATCGCTTGCGCTCATCCACGGCGCGCTGATGGAAAGCCTTGTACTTTTGTTGCTTGAAGCCATTGTCTTCGAGCAACGTGTGAGAAGGATGCTGGAAAGCCGGAATATCACGGGGCGAAGCGCCCGCATGAGAGCGACGCGGGGGACGTTGGGACGGAGAAGTACCGAACGCCGCACCGCCGCGATCAGAACCGACAGACGAACCGGCACCTGTGTGCCAGTTGAACTCTCCCTCAGTCGGAGTGGTGCCGAGCAACCAACCGACATCGTTACCGCCAAAAGCACCGTCACCCTTGGGCACCGAGGCTGGGAAGAAGTGTGTGCGGTCTTGAGAGCCGACCGAAAACCCACCACCGCGTTTCCAAGAGCCAGACTGCGCGCCTCGGTCGCGCCAGCTTCCAGAAGCGGCACCCTGAGAACCCACGTGATGAGATGGCCTTCTGCCTCGAAGATCCTTTTGGTAGAAGGCGAGTCCGTCGTTGATCACCGTCGCTACATCAGCGCCCGCACCAGAATGAGGACGGCCTCCACGGTTTTGACCGCCACGTCCCGGTCGCTGCGACACAATCATGAGTCTACTAACGTCGACATCAGTCATGTCATCCTCTTCGTAGTCATCCTCATCATCCTCATCCTCGTCGTCATCCTCGTCGTCATCCTCGTCGTCATCCTCGCCAAAATCTTCATCCATCTCGAACATTTCATCCTCATCCTTCTTCAACTTTGACTTGGAACCCTTCTTGCCGGAAGACGGTGTCACCGTAGCTGGCGCGGCGGCGAGGTTGGTCGCCTGCATCTGCTGTGCCACGTCATTCACCTCTTGCGGCTTGCCGTCGGCATCCAAGAGCCAAGACTTCCAGTCTCCCATTTTACGAATCTTGTCGTTTCCAGAGCTGATTTCTACCGTCGCGGAACCGACAAGAGACTCGTAAATCATCGCCGGATCTGGTGTCATCATGCGAATACGGTTGAAACTGGCAATGACGGAGAGCGGAATCCAACCCTCAGTCGGGTCCATCTTCGAGCGCAGAAAGAGATCCTTGCACAGGTTCTCAACGCTAAAGTAGTACTCGACTTGTTGCTTGACCGCAGCGAGAATTTGCTCACGCTGAGGCACCGCCGAGGGCATCATGTGCTGCTGCGGGTAGTACATTTGTGCCGCCTGGGGCATGTAGTAGCCACCCTCGAAAGGCACTTGGTAGCCTTGATCAAAGTTCTTGTTTCCGCGTCCACCGCGTCCACCGCGTCCACCGTCGTAGCCGAATCGACCACCGGCTCCCCCGCCGTAGTGCTGATTCGCTCCGCCAGCGCCCCTGCCCCAGTTACCGTCGCCTCTGCCGCCTCTGCCGCCTCTACCGCCTCTGCCGCCGCCGCGACCGCCGCCTTGGTTTCCACCACCGCGTCCACCCTTCTCAGCGCTACCCTTGGAGTTCTTCCCCTTGTTACCACCAGACTTTCCATTACCCTGTCCAGAAGCCGAAGATTGGCTCGCGGTATCGTCCGGCTTGAGTTCCGGATTCTTCGCGTCTCCGAGAGTCGGCCACGCCACGGGTTTCACGCCCACCAACGCCTTGGCCCCACCCTCCGTCGCTGGCTTACCCCAAGCCGGCTTCGAAGGCTCCTCAACCGCCGCCGCCTTTCTCACCGTATCCGAAGCATCGCTCCCCGCCGCCGCCACCGTCTCCACCACCGCCGTCGCCTCTGCCCGTCTCTCGCCCTCCGTCGCCGGTGTCTCCGTCGGCGCCGCCGCGGGCGCCTCTTCGCTCCCCGCCGCCTTTCCGCTTCCACCGCTCACTATGCTCGCCCACGCCGACATATCGATCCGCGTACGGGATTGCGTCTCGTCCACCTACGCGCGAGAATTTCAAACGAACGCGCGTCGTTCCACCACTCGTCAGTCATCAGTCCTTCTCTTCTCTCTTCCAAAGTTCCTCCTCCTCGAAAGAAAACCTCTCAAATTTCCAAAAGTATACCCAATACTCGTATAATCACACATCTCATTCCGATTGTGACAATATTTTTACACAACCGCCATAAACAAACCAACACGCCAAACCCTCATTCATGCCTTCCTTCACGACGGTCCACCTTTGGTGCCGAACGCCCACCCGTCCCGTCGTCCTCGACGCCGACGCGACGCGCGACGGACGACGCGACGCGCGTACGATCACGCGATCGCGCCGAGCGATGGAAATAATTCCGCCGCACCGCTCGCGCGTCGCCGACGCGACGAAACGACGTCGACGACGTCGCGTGGAAGACGGGCGTCCGTCGTTGCTGACGCGACCGCGTCGCTGGCGGCACGAAAGGCGTCAGAGGAGAGGCAGGCGTCGGGGAAAACGCCCGTCGCGCGGCGTTCCCCCGTCCGCGGTTCCTCCGTCCGCTCGTTCGTCCGATGCGCGACGGGTGTTTTCTTCCTTCGTTCGTCGTCGTTATCGTCGTCCGTCTCCCGCGGTCGCCCTCCGCGCGCTTTTCATTCGCCTCCCGACGGACGCTTTTCCTCGCGCGCTTTACCCAACCCTCTCCATCCGTTTCGTCGGCATCGCGCCGACCCGTCGACGGTTTCCGCGTCGCGTCGTCGCGCGTCGTCGTCGCGTCGAATATTTTCTAATCGTCCACGTACCTCGTCGTCGCTCTCTCTCTGTCGCGCGCGTGCTCCGTGTGACCCGCGCCCGGACCGAGTTCGTCGCCCAGACCAGACGCGCGCCTCGCTCTGTCGGCGCGTTCGTTCGTTCGTTCGGGAGTGACGCGGGCGAAACAGCAGTTTATGTACATGTATCACCTATATAGATCTAAAAGGTACGATTATATGTGCATTGACGCTCGGTCTGCTCTACTCGCGCGTTTACTATCTATCTATCGTCGGCTCTCGCGTCCGTCGGCTGACGACGCGATCGGGCGCGCGCGTCGTTCATTCATCGTCGCAGTCGTTCATTCATCGTCGTCGTCGTTTTCGTCGTCGTCGTCGTTTTCTTCTACTACTTGGTCAGGTTTGCGACGGCGAGCGACTCGACGGGGCGCCGGACCGCGCCTTTTAGCCGCCAAAGATTTTTCGGAAGATGACGACGACGACGACGTTCTGGCGGTGGGACGGGTCGTGGATGGCGACTGTGGACGCCTGACTCGCGCGCGCCGCGCGGCTGCACCCAGGGCGGAGGGTTTTGCGTCCGTAGGGGTGTCGGAGAGCGCGCTCGAGTCGAGCATCATGCCGTAACCGATTCGTTTGGGCGAAGACGCCGAAGACGAAGACACAGGTTTGGTTGGCGGATCGATCGACTTTGGTGATTGCGAACGTCGAGACGTGGATTTTGCGGTGGTTTTACCACCGCCTTGACCGCTCTTACCGCCACCGCTGTTTGAGGTTCCATCGTTGGATTGAGAAACCAACGGGGCGTTATCGACGATGATGCGGCCGTCGCGACGCGTCACGACGGCGTCGCTCGACGGGCTCGATGCGCGCGCGAGAAAGCCCTCCAAGCCGCTGTCGGAGAGGTCTTCGTCCGCTGGAGCGACGTCCATGAGCGTCACGCCGCCCTGTTCGTACAAAAGTTTGGCCAAGTACGCCGTTCTCCTGTTTGTCTTCACCTGCTCGGACCACTCCCACCAGAGAACGTTCACCATGGCCCATCCGTCCGCCTCGAGGAAGCGTCGACGCAGGACATCCGGACCCATGCGTTGGGTTGGAATATTTCTGGAAAAGTGGGAGGGACCGTCAACTTCGATGCAGAGCTTACGGCCCTTGAGAGCGATGTCCAAGGAGAAGAGTCCGTCGTCGGTGATGTACTCGAGCTCGTGAGGAATGCCCATCTCGTTGAGAGACTCGCTCACCTCGCGATGCATGTTGGAGATGGTCACCTTGCAATTCAGCGCTCGCCAAGCCTGCTTCGCTGTCTCGAGCATGGTTGGCGTCGTGATGAGCGGTTCAAAGGATGTGAATCGATCAAACGTCATGTTTGCCTGAAAAATCTGCGTGTAGTCGATGCGATGGATGAGCGTCTTTTCAATCTCGAGAAGCTTGGCTCTGTACGCGTCCACGACCCACTTCTCCGGCCAGTGCTCGAGAACGCAGAACGCCCACAGTGAGTTGGAGACGGCCTGCGAGACGAAAGAGTTGATCTGATGGCCGCACTCCTCGGAAAACTCGTGGAGAATTTCCGTTCCGGGATTGATACCGAGTGTTGCCCACGCCCAGAGCATGTTGGACAAGCCCTGGCTGGAGAACGCCTTGGCGCGAATCTCCTTGAGCGAGCGCGCGTGTAAGTCGACCAAAAAGTCATCCGTCGGAATGTACGACAAGTTTGCCAGCGACCACATGATGTTACTCAAGCTTTGCGTTTGAAGCTGCTCTTCATTCTTGATGTGCTTGCGAGCGATTTCGAGCATTGTACTCATCACATCGTTTGGCGGGATGTAATCAAAGTTTGCAAAGGCCCAGATGATGTTGCACAGCATCGTGAGCTGCAGCTCTTGTGGATCCGCCTTGGCGATCCTGTCGCTCACCTTCCTCAGAATTTCCTCCCCTGGGTTGTACTTTAAGCTCCCGTACGACCACATCAAGTTGGCGCACTCGCCCATGCCCATTTCTTCCACGTACTTGAGCCAACGCTGGGTGATGATCTCTAAAATCTTCGCCGAAGGGGTGTAATCCAGCGTCGCCAGCGCCCACAAGGTGTTTGCCAATCCCTGACCGATGAATGAGTTTGCCTTGCGCTCGACGTACACGGTGAGCGTGCGCAAGAGCGGATCGTGCCGCGGTCTAATGTCCTTGTGCACGCTCGCCATGGCCCACAAAATATTGCTCACGCTCTGGGAGCTCCACATGTTTGGCAGCGCCTTGATGCTCGAGTGCACCTCGTCGAGGATGTCATCGAGCAACTCGGGGGGATCGAGCGCCATCTTTGTCGTCCCCAGCGCCCAAATGATGTTTGAAAACTCCATCGACTTGAAATCTCTTAGATTTTTCGAAATGGCTGTGGAAAAGTTGGTCACCGTTCCGGGTTGCAGCGCGTGGCCCGTGGTGGCAAACGCCCAGAGCGAGTTGCTGATCCCTTGCGGCGCAAAATCATCCATAACATTGTTGCATCGCTCTTCCATTTTAGACAAAAAGTCGTGGTTCACCTTGGCAGAGTTGTGCATCGTGGCGTACGCCCAGAGCGCGTTGCTCGTGTTTTGCGCGCGCGGATTATCGTCGTCAACAACACACAGCCTCTTCATCACCGCGTTCAGCGTCTGATCTCCGCACGACGTCGTCATGCCACTGTGTGCCATCCCCCACATGATGGACGTGAGCTCTCGCACGCCAAACCTCCCGATTCCCTTTGGCAAGCTCGCGTACACGTCGTCCGCCGTGTCGATGAGGTACTCGCGAATTTTCTTCACCAGCGCGACGAAACGTTCATCCTCCACGATGACGTGCTTGACGTTTCTCCCCCGCATCGAGTTCAGCTTACCAATCTTGTGCATCGCCGTCGACAGGTTCACAATGTTGAACAATTGCACGTTATCCGCGACGAAATCCAACGCCTCCTCCACATCCTCAAAGCTTCCAATCTCTTCATTCAACGCCGTAAACCGCTCCTTTTGCGTTCTATCCTTGTGCCAACCCCCCCCACCGCCGCCGCCGCTGCCGCCGCCGCTCTGGGATTGTCTCCTCCCCCCCGTTCCCGCGGTCGAACCACCTCTCCCCCCGCGTCCTCCCGCCCCGTCTCGCCGCGTCGACGACGCGCGTCCGCGTCCACCTCCGCGTCGTCCACGCTCCCCACGAAACGCCGCCGATGACGCCGCCGATGACGACGACGACGAGGACGAACTCCGCGAATCATCTCGCGCCGCCGCCGACGAGCTTCTCCTCGACTCTCTCGCCCCGGCTTCCCCGTACGCCCCGCTCCGAGTCGCATTCGTCGTCCACGCGCGCCGAAACGACGTCGTCGTCG